>Ga0256867_10000351_pt1 | contig 17974 bp, 17 predicted proteins | sample RVTome_15_FD_185939 | JGI IMG/M metagenome (GOLD analysis project Ga0256867, IMG submission 185939) | Soil microbial communities from uranium-contaminated site in the Upper Colorado River Basin, Wyoming, United States - RVT150D86 (HiSeq) ... | reverse complement strand
TACCGCACCTCGGCTGAGCTGTCCCACACCCGGATCTCGGTGCCCTCGTCGAGGTCCAGGCCCATCTCGACCAGCACGGCGCGGGGTTCACGCACGATGCGGCTGCGGTATGCCGGGTCCTTGTACCAGGCCGGCGGGAGGCCGAGGACGGCCCACGGGTAGCACGAGCACAGCGTGCACACCACCACGTTGTGCACCTCGGGGGTGTTCTCGACCACGACCAGGTGCTCGGTCTGCGAGGTGCCGACGTCGAGCTCGGCCAGGACCGAGTCTGGGTCGTCGAGGAGCCGCTGCTTGTACGCGGGGTCCAGCCAGGCCTTCGCCACCATGCGGGCGCCGACCATCGGTCCGAGATCGCTGCGGAACCGCTCGACGATCCCGTCGACGTCGGCCGCGGTCACGAAGCCGCGCTCGATCAGCAGCGCCTCCAGCGCCTCGGTCCGCTCGGCGTTGGTGGGTGGTCGATCCGGAGCGGCTCCGGTGGCCTGGGTCGCTGCGCTCATGCCGCCTCCAGGTAGTCCTCGAACAGGTCGACGTGGACGGCCACGTCGCTCTCCGCCTCTTCCCCCCAGAGGGTGCTGGCCTCGAAGCGCACGGCGTAGACGTGCTGTGGCTGCTCGCCGGCTCGCCTGGAGTTCGTGTCGGGGAACACGAAGCTGGGATGGACCATGACCACGACGCCCTCCCGTCCCCGGCAGTAGCCGGGCAGCCGGGTGTGTCCGTCGGTGTGCATGTCCCGAGCCCTGACCCGATCACCGGTGGAGAACCGGGGCGGACGATCCACGGCCCGCAGGGAGCCCGCCGGCGGGGGAGGCGGCAGCTCGGCCCCATCGAGGGCACCGCTGCCGTCGAGCAGGTCGCCGGCGGCCCTGATCCAGCGTCCGTAGTAGCCGGCGGCGAGGTACTCGATCGGGGGGATGCGCTCGATGGCGTGGCGGAACTGGTCGACGTTGGTCCTGGCCACTCCTGTGGCCACGATCGACACAGCCATGGCCCTGGGCTCCCAGCGCTCGTGCCAAGGCGCCTGGTCGGGCTCGTAGGGGACAGGACCGAACCCCTGGCGACCACCGAGGTCGTGGATGCCGTCCACGGGCCCAGTCTGGCAGCCCTTCAGCGGGCGAGCAGCCGGCGCACCTCTCCCAGCCTGCTGATGGAACCGAGGGCCACGTCCTGGGGCACGGTGAGCTGGCGGGCCAAGACGTCGGTGAAGCCGATCTCGGCCAGGCCCGCGAACCTGGCCGCCACGGTGTCGGGTGAACCGATGACCAGGGCCTCGGTGTCGAAACCCCTGTAGCCAGCGGCCATGATCGGCGCGGCCAGGCGTTCGGCCTCGGCATCGCTGTCGGCCACCAGCACATCCTGGCGGATGGCGACCCGCTGCGGATCATGACCTTCGTCGGCGCAGGCGTCGAGGTAGATGGCCAGCAGCGGCCGGGCCGCGTCGGCGGTCAGCTCGGGGCCGGCGTACCACGAACCCCGCAGTGCCGCGGCCCGACGCAGGGCCCCTTCGGCTCTGGCCCCGATCCACCACTCGACGCCTTGGGCAGGCCGCGGCGAGACCACGGCGCCGTCGATGCCGAACCGCTCGCTCGAGACGGTCTCGCCGCCGAGCAGGGCCCTGATCACACGTATCGACTCGACCAGGTCGCCGACCCGGCGCCGCAGGTCACGGCCCATGGCCGCGAACTGCTCGGTGCCGCCGCCCAGGCCGGTCTGGACGACGAAGGCGCCGCCGTGGATGGCGGCCAGCGTGCCGACCTGCTCGGCCACGAGCACTGGGTGCCAGAGCGGGAGCAGGAACAGGCAGCCAGCAGCGCGCTCCGACGGCCACTCCGCCAGCATGCGACCCACGATGGGGACGTTCTGGTAGTAGGGGGTGCTGGTGGCGTGGTGGTCGCCCACGCTCAACACGTCCAGCCCTGCCTCGGCCGCGGCCCGGCTCCGCTCGATCATCCAGCGGGCGCCGAGACCGTGGTCCTCGACGTCGTGGTGGCTGGCCAGGGACACCCCGATGCGCACGGCGGACCTCCTCAGCGGGGCAGGCAATGGCAGCGACCGTAGCCGGGTGGACCCGCTGCGGGCCGCTGCACCGGGCGCCTACCGTTCCGTCGATGAGCCAGCGCCCGTTCCGAGTCCTGGGCATCCAGCAGGTCGCCATCGGGGGGCCCGACAAGGCCGTTCTGCATCGCCTGTGGGTCGACACGCTGGGCCTGGAGCCCACGCACAGCTTCACCAACGAGGGCGAGAACGTCGACGAGGACGTCTTGCGGCTCGGTGAGGGACCCTCGGCCGTCGAGGTGGACCTGATGCAGCCGCTCGATCCGCAGCGTCGCCCGCGAGTCGACCAGCCGCCCCTCAACCACATCGGCCTCTGGGTCGACGACCTGCGGGCCGCGGTGGAGTGGTTGACGGACCGGGGCATGCGCTTCACCCCCGGCGGGATCCGGGCCGGCGCATCTGGCCACGACGTGTGCTTCATCCACCCCAAAGGCGACGACGCATGGCCCCTGAGCGGAGAGGGCGTGCTCATCGAGCTGGTGCAGGCGCCTCCCGAAGTGATCGCAGCAGCCGGACCCTCGGGCTGATCGACGGCTCCTCGGCCGCTCGGGGGTCCATGGCGATGATGATCGCGTCGGCCAGCAGGTTGATCAGGGCCAGCGACGCGGCGATGACCGCCGTGCCGCCGGCCAGCGGGGGCAGGTCCCGCCGGCTGATGGCCACGAGCACGTAGTCGGTGAACCCTGGCAACAGGAACAGGTGCTCGATGATGACGATCGAGCCGAGGAGGATGCCGGTCTGGGCCGCCACCACTGCCACCAGCCGTGGGGCGGAGGCGGGCAGGGCATGGCGCAGGATGACGAGGCGCGGTGGCAGGCCCCTGGCGTTGGCGGACTGGATGAAGTCCCTGGCCCCGACGGTGAGCATCTCGGTGCGCAGCACGGCCACGTAGGGGGCGACGAGGCCAGCGGCCAGCGCCAGCGTCGGCAGGGCCATCGACTGCATGTGAGGCACAACCCCGTCGCCCACGGCGTCGTAGCGGCCGGAGGGAAGCCACTCGGCGCCGACCTGGACCCCGAAGATGTCGATGCCGCCGAGCGCGAAGGTGGCCAGTATCAGCGGGGCGATGACGATCGGCGGGATCGAGAGCAGGACGAAGGTGGTGGTGGTGATGGCACGGTCGACGAAGCGCCCCTGCCAGCGGACTGCCATCAGGGCAGCGGGGACGGCCACCAGCAGCGCCACCAGCATCGAGTAGGCGGCCAGCTGCAGGGTGATGGGGATGGTGCGGGCCACACCGTCGTTGACGGACTCCCGGTACCCGTCCGAGAAGCCGAGGTCACCCGTGGCCGCCGTGGTCGCCCACTCCATCCATTCCGAGAACGCCTCCGAGACGGGCATGCGGCTGACCCGCTGGGCGTCGGGTATCACCCGCACCAGTACCCAGATCACGGCCGTGGCCAGGATGGCCAGCACCACCACACGTGGCATCCGCCGGATGACATGGCGCCGGCTGGGCGCCGGCAACAGCAGGAGCACCGCCCCGAACAGCACCAGCAGGCCCAGCAGAAGCGGGGGCGCCAACAGGATCGTGACCACGACCCCGACCACGGCACCGGCGCCGCGCAGGGCCAGGGACCTCACCCCGGTGCCGGTCGGCTGGACACGATGGCGACGCGGTCGATGGGCCCGTACACGTGGGGGAACATCTGGTCCCGTCCCTCGGCGGCGCCCGGCGCAGGTTCCCATCGCAGCGGCGCGCTCAAGCGGCCGGGATCGATCTCGAGGACCACCAGGTGGGCCCGGTCGATGCCCGAGAAGTGGGCGGCCAGCGTCGGCCCCAACTGGTCCGCCGTCGAGCAGTGGATGAACCCCTGCGTGCCCAATGAGGGATCCGTGTAGGGCTCGTCCGGCCCCAGGTGGAGCCAGCGGGCCCTCGGCGACACGTGGAACACGGTTTCGGTCACCGTCGCGTGGGTAGCATCGGCGACCGGACCCCGACGCCGAAAGGACGCTGATGGCCTTCGAGCTGCCGCCCCTCCCCTACGAATTGGATGCCCTGGCGCCCCACATCAGCCAGGAGACCCTCGAGTACCACTACGGCAAGCATCACAACGCCTACGTGACCAACCTGAACAAGATGGTCGAAGGCACCGATCATGCAGACTCGGCTCTCGAGGACGTGATCATGAGCGCCGACGGCGGCATGTTCAACAACGCCGCCCAGGTCTGGAACCACACGTTCTACTGGAACTGCATGCGGCCCGGCGGCGGAGGGGCACCGAGCGGTGCGGTTGGCGATGCCGTCGGCTCCGCGTTCGGGTCCTACGACAAGTTCCGGGAGCAGTTCACCGAGGCGGCCCTGACGCAGTTCGGCTCGGGCTGGGCGTGGTTGGTCGACGATGGATCTGGCATGTCGATCATGAAGACCTCCAACGCCGACCTGCCCATGAAGCACTCGGCCAGAGCCCTGCTGACAGTCGATGTCTGGGAGCACGCCTACTACATCGACTACCGCAACGCCCGCCCCGACTACGTCAACACCTTCCTCGATCACCTGATCAACTGGGACCACGTGGCGTCGGGGACGGGCTGAGCTAGCTTCCCCACGTCAGGCCTGCTCCAGTAGCTCGACCCAGTTGCCGTCGGGGTCCTCGATCATGGCGATGTCGACGCCCTCACGGACGTTCATGCGTCCGACCGGGACCCGATGCCCTGCCGCCGTCGCCGCCGCCACCACCTCGTCCAGGTTGCCCACGGTGATCGTCCAGTACCGGTAACCGGTGGCGCCGGTCAGCCCACCGGGCGCCGGGGCGTGGCCGGGGTCGACGTCGGGCACGACCACCTTGATCAGGCTGGTGCCGCACATCAGGCGGTGCATCGTGCCCCCGAACGGGACCGGCGTGTCGGCTACGTGGTCCAACCCCAGCACGTCACGGTAGAAGGCCAGCATCGCCGGGCCGTTGGTGGTCACGATCCCGAGATCGACCGAGTCCTTCTTGACGTCGACGCCCATGCTGACCTCCTAGTGTCGGGGTGCGGCGGTGGCCGCCCGACCAGTCTGGCCGACCGCCGCGCCGCCCGGTTCGCAGCCGCGCCGATCCGCGGCTCACAGGTGCGTGGCTGACGGGGGACAGCTCGGTACTCTCCGGTCCGGCAGCGGAGGGAGCCCAGTGCCCGTCCTGGCGCACAAGGTGCAGATCAGCAGCGTCACCGACGCCTCGGGTCTGGCCAGACTGATCGACGACGGCGTCTTCGTCGCCGACGACGTGGTCGCCGTGGTAGGCAAGACCGAGGGCAACGGAGGGGTGAACGACTACACCCGCATCCTGGCCGACACCGCCTTCCGGGGAGTCCTGGTCGAGCGCGGCGGCCGCACCGGGGCCGAGGTGGCACTGGTGCCGATGGCGTGGTCGGGTGGCACCGACGGTGTCATCTGCCCGCACGCCACGATCTTCGCCGCAGTCGACGGACCGGGCGGGCCCCCTGACCAGGGCCGGTTGGCCATCGGCATCGCCGTGAGCGACGTGATACGGCCCGAGGACATCGGTCGTCCGGCCATGGTCCACACGGTGGCTGCAGGGGTGCGGGACGCCATGGACCGAGCCGGCATCGATGACCCGACCGACGTGCACTACGTCCAGACCAAGACGCCCCTGCTGACCATCGAGACCATCAACGACGCGCACCGCAGGGGCCACACCGTTGCCACCGACGAGCCGCTGGACTCCATGAACCTCTCCAACGGCACCACCGCGCTGGGCGTGGCCGTGGCCCTGGGTGAGATCGACGTACCCACGGGCGAACAGATCGGGCACGACCTCGACCTGTACTCGGCGGTGGCATCGTGCTCGTCTGGGGTGGAGCTGGACCGGGCACAGATAGTGGTGCTGGGCAACGTCGCCGGCGCAGGCGGGCCGTTCCGCATCGGTCATTCGGTGATGCGGGACGCCCTCGACGCCGATGGCATCTGGGCCGCCATCCGCGACGCCGGCCTCGACCTGCCCGAGCGCCCCCACCCGAGCGACCTCGGGGACCGCCTCGTCAACGTCTTCCTCAAGTGCGAGGCCGATCCCAGCGCCGAGCTCAGGGGCCGCCGCCAGGTGTCCCTCAACGACTCCGACGTCCACCACCACCGCCAGATCAAGTCAGCGGTGGGTGGCGTGGCCGCTGCGGTGACCGGCGACCCGGCCGTGTTCGTGTCCGTGGCGGCTCTGCACCAGGGACCGTCGGGGGGAGGTCCGGTGGCCGCCATCGTGGCGGTGGGCTGACGGTGTGGCCGTGCCGCGCATCGTCGTCGCCCTCGGTGGCAACGCCATCGCGCCACGCGACACCGGAGGGACCGCCGACCAGCAGACCGCGGCCATGGCCGCCGCCGTCGAGCCGGTGGCCGATCTGGTGGCTTCGGGCCTCGACGTCGTCCTCACCCACGGCAACGGCCCCCAGGTCGGCAACCTGCTGCTCAAGAACGAGCTGGCCGCCGACGTCGTCCCGGCCATGCCTCTGGACTGGTGCGTGGCACAGACCCAGGCCACCATCGGCTTCACCATCGTCACCAAGCTGGGCGAGGCGCTGGCCCGCCGTGGCATCGCCAGGCCGGTCGTCGCCATCATCAGCCGCGTGCTCGTCGACGCGGACGATCCCGCCTTCGACAACCCGACCAAGCCGATCGGGCGGTGGCGTCCGGACGGCACCCGTAGGCTCGTGCCCTCGCCTGTGCCCCTCGAGCTGCTCGATGGCGAGGTGCTGGCCATGGTGATGGGGGCGGGCGGGCTCGTGGTGGCGGCGGGTGGGGGCGGGATCCCCATGGTGCGGCGCCAGGGGAGGTTGGTCGGGGTGGAGGCGGTGATCGACAAGGACAGGGCTGCCTGCCTGCTGGCCACCACGGTGGCGGCCGACCGGCTGGTGATCCTCACCGACGTGCGTGGCGTGGCCGTGGACATGGGGACGCCCCGGGAGCAGTGGCTGACCATGGTCACCCCCGGTGAGCTCAGGCGCCAGAAGCGCGCGGGCCAGTTCCCCGAGGGCTCGATGGGCCCCAAGGTGGACGCCGTGGTCGCCTTCGTCGAGCAGTCCGGCGGGTCGGCTGCCATCGGCTCCCTCGAAGAGCTCGGCGCCGTCGTGGCCGGCGATCGCGGCACGCAGGTGGTGCCGTGACCGCAGCCAGCGCCGCCATCCACCCCATCGTCGACGGTCCGGTGCGGGTGGTGCGCGTCCTGGCCGCGCAGGGCGGCCAGGCCGTGCTCGGGGTCGAGGGCCTGTCCGACGTGGTCACCGTCGAACGCATCGGCGGCCCGCAGCTCCCGTGCGCCATCGAGGGCACCGTCCCCGGCGCCCATCCCGGCGACGAGGGACGGATCGGCGCAGGCGAGCTGGTGATCGCGGAGTGTTCGCTCATCCCCATCCGCTGGTGGGACCCCCGACCCCGGGTGGCGGTCCCTGACGCCCTTCGGGTGGGAGCGCTCACATCGACCTGGGCCCGACCCGCAGACGGCGAGCTGGCAGACGCGGTCGACGCGGCCGTGCAGCGCGGCGAGCTGGGCGGCCTGGTGGGCCTCGGCGACGGCATGACCCCCGCTGGCGACGACTGGCTCATCGGACGTCTCGGGACCCTTACCGCGTTCGGGGCGTTGACGGAGGCGGCTGAGCTCTGGACCGGCATCGTCCAACGCCTGCGCGACACCACCCCGGTGGCCGCCACGCTGCTCCGGCACGCCAGCGTGGCAGACGTCCCCATGGGGGTCCACGACCTGATCCGGTACCTGGGGGGAGCCCGGTCGCTGGACGGGGACGACGTGATAGAGCGCCTCGTGCACGTCGGTGGCAGCAGCGGCCGCTGGTGGGTGACCGGCGTGCTCGATGCCGCCGCCGACCTCGTCAGGCTGTGACCAGGGGCGTACCGGTTGGCGCCGACCCGTCGCCGTGCCGTCGACAGCAGCCGTAGCCTGCCCTCATGGTCGACGTCCTGGACGTGCACCGCGGCGCCTACCACGACTCTGTGACCCTGATGCAGGTGAGCGCCGAGGTCGGTCGTATGGCCGGGGTCGACGTGGCCCTGCTGGCCATGGCCACCCCGCTCAACCTCGAGCTGTTCGTCGACCTCGGTTTCGACACCACCGGGCTCGGGGCCCTGGTCCCGACCGATCTGGTGGTGGCGGTGCGGGCCGAAGGGCCAGATGCCGCATCGGCCGGTGAGGTCGAGGCCCGGCGCCTGCTGAGCGAGCGCGGGGGCGATGGTGGTTCGGGCCGCGGTCCCGCCTCCGGCCGGGTCCGACACCGCCCGGCGAGCGTGGCTGCCGCGGCCCGGAACACGGCCACAGCCGTGGCACTGGTGTCGGTTCCCGGCGAGCACGCCTTCGCCGAGGCCATGGACGCGCTCGAGGCCGGGCTGCACGTCGTCGTCTTCAGCGACAACGTCGGTGTCCACGAGGAGATCGCCCTGAAGGATCGGGCCGCCCAGCGCGACCTGCTGGCCCTGGGCCCCGACTGCGGCACGGTCATCCTCGGCGGCGTGGGGCTGGGCTTCGCCAACGTCGTCCTGCCCGGACCGGTCAGCCTCGTGGCCGCATCGGGCACCGGGGCTCAGCAGGTGTGCGCCCTGCTGGACGCCGCAGGGGTCGGGGTTCGCCACGTCCTGGGCGTCGGCGGGCGCGACCTCACGGCCGAGGTGGGTGGCCGGGCGACACGAGCGGCACTCCGCGTGCTCGACGACGACCCGGCCACCGAGGTGATCGGTCTGGTGGCGAAGTCGGTGGACGCGACGGTGGGGGAACGGATGGCCGAGCTCAGCTCCACGCTGGCCACGCCGGTGGTGCCGATGGCCGCCGACCGGCCCGGCGACGACCTGACCGCCGGTACGGACCGGGTCCTGGACGTGCTGGGCGTCGCCGCCCCCAACCCCCGCCGCTGGCCGGCCGATCACAGTGGCGTGACGCCGGGGGCCCTGCGGGCTCTGTACTGCGGAGGCACCCTGTGCCAGGAGGCGCTGGGGATCGCGGCCGCCGACATCGACCCCGGCCTCATCGCCACCAACCTGGGCGGTGGCACGGTCGACCGGGCCGGTCCGGGCCACCTGTTCGTCGACTTCGGTGACGACGAGCTGACCGTCGGTCGGCCCCACCCCATGATCGACGGGCGATTGCGGATCGAGCAGTTCCTCGCCGATGCAAACCGGCCCGACGTCTCGGTGATCCTTGCCGACGTGGTGCTCGGGCACGCCGCCCACCCCCACCCGGCCGACGACTTGGCCCCTGCCATCTCGGCCGCGCTGAGGACGGCCGCTGCCGCCGGTCGGCACCTGGCCGTGGTCGTGACCCTGGTCGGCACCAGGTCGGACCCCCAGGGTCTCGAGCTCGTGGCCGGCGAGCTGGCCGCGGCCGGTGCCGACGTGCACCTGTCCAATGCAGCCGCGTCCCGGCACGCGGTCCGACTGGCCGTGGCGGGTGGCCGGTGAGCATCCTCGACCCTCCGCACACCGTCCTGACGGTAGGGGCGCGCCTGTTCGACGACGCCCTGGCGGCCCAGGGGGTGGAGACGACAGCGGTGGACTGGCGGCCGCCGCCCCCCGGCACCGCTGGCGCCCTGGCCACCATCGCCGGTGATCCCCGGGCAGCCGAGGCCAACCGGGTGGCGGTGGAGCGGATGGCGTCGGCCCGCCCCGAGGTGGTCGGCATCATCACCGCGGCCGACGCGTTCGGCATCGGCGGCACCCAGTTCCTGCACGCCGGGCCCCCGATCACCTGGGATAGGGCCTCCGGCCCGCTGCGGGGCGCCATCATCGGCGGGCTGCTGTTCGAGGGGCTGACCGCCACGGCGGAGGCCGCCGAGGGACTGGGACCATCGGTGGAGCTGCAGCCCTGCCATCACCACCGCGCCGTCGGGCCCATGGCCGGGGTCATCACACCCTCCATGCCAGTGTTCGAGCTCCACGACACCGTGAACGGCACGACCGCCTACTCCACCCTCAACGAGGGTCTGGGCAAGGTGCTGCGCTACGGCGCCTACGGCCCCGAGGTGATCGATCGGCTCCGCTGGATGCGTGACGTGCTCGCCCCTGTGCTGGGCGCGGCGCTGGCCCGGATGGGTCCCTACGACGTCAGGGCCATGATCGCCCAGGGTCTGCAGATGGGCGACGAGGGCCACAACCGCAATCGGGCCGGCACGTCGCTGTTCCTGCGGGAGGTCGTCGGCGAGCTGGTCGAGGTCGGTGCCCCGCCCTCGGACCTGTCAGCCGTGGTCCGCTTCATCGCCGGCAACGACCACTTCGTGCTCAACCTGGTCATGCCCTGCGCCAAGGCGGCCGCCGACGCGGCTCGCGACGTGGCCGGCTCGTCCATGGTGGTGGCCATGGCCCGCAACGGCACCGACTTCGGCATCCAGCTCTCGGGCACGGGCGACCGCTGGTTCACCGCTCCGGCGCAGACACCGAAGGGGCTCACCTTCCCCGGTTTCGACGACGACGACGTCAACCCCGACATCGGCGACTCCACCATCACCGAGACCTACGGCATCGGCGGCATGGCCATGGCCTGCGCTCCGGCCATCGTGCGCTTCGTCGGTGGCAGCGTCGCCGAGGCCGTGGCCAAGACGATGTCCGCCTACGAGATCACCTTCACAGAGAGCCCCCACCTGCAGATGCCGACGCTGGACTTCAGGGGCACGCCGACGGGGATCGACGCGGCGCGGGTGGTGCGGACCGGGATAGTGCCCCCGGTCAACACCGGCATGGCCGGCCGTGTGGCCGGCACCGGCCAGGTCGGCGCCGGGTTGGTGGAACCGCCCATGGACTGCTTCGTACAGGCTGCGCTGGCCCTGGCCGAGTCGGTACCCGTGCCCCCCTCACCGGGTTGGCAATGAGAGCCCCGGATCCGGGGCCTGGGCTGCCAACCGTGCCGTGACGATCTTCAGCGGGGCCTGCCAGGCGGCGTAGGTGAGGTGAGGCCGGAAGCCCATCTCGACGTTGATGGCGAGCATGGCGGCGTTGCTCTCGGCGTTCTGGGTGTCGATCGTGCGAGCCTGGCCGAAGTCGCGGCGCAGCCGCTGCCACATCGACGCCTTCAACCAGCGCCCCAGGCCGCGGTTCCGGTGCGCGGCCAGTACCCCGGTGTCACCCTGGAACAGCATCTGCGGCCTCTCTGGCGCCACGGCCACGAGGGTGTAGCCGCCGACCTCGCCGGTAGGGGTGTGGACGGCGGCGAACACGAGCGAGCGCATGGCCCGGTCGACCCATCGCTGCTCGTTCAATCGCACCAGCTCGGGCGTCCAGCCGTAGTCCGGCAGGCTGAGGTCGTCGCGGGGTGCGTCGTTGAGAGCGGTGCGGGCCACAGCGAAGCCGTCGAGCAGGTCGTCGGGGCACCGGTCGGTCCATTGCACCAGGGTGTATTCGCCGGCCCGCTCGAAGGCCCGTGCGATCCACGCCTCCATCAGGTCGGGGTCGACCTCGTCCAGCACGAGGCGGCTCTCCCGCTCGAGGTAGCTCTGCGGACAGCCCAGACCGGCATAGAACCCGCTGGTGGCCGCCGACAGGATGCCCCAGCCCAGCACCGAGTCGACCTCGGCGGTGGCCTCGCGATCCAAGGCCGCCTTCAGCAGGGCGGTGCCGACGCCGGCCCGGCGGAAGGCCGGGTCCACGGCGACGCTCACCTCCACCACGTTCAGGGCGCCACCGCGCAGGTGACGCTCGGTGTCGGCGACCCCCACGGCCCGATCTCCGAGCCATGCGACGAAGTGGCCGGCCCTGAGCGCGTCGTCGCCGGGGTGGAGCTCGCCTGCCAGCTCGGCTGGGCCGATGGGCGGGTCGCCGGGAGAGAGCTCGTCGTCGAGGAGCCGGTGCAGCTCGAGGAAGCCGTCGAGCTCGGCCGCGGTGCCATCGGGGCCGAGATCGCGGATCTCCACGGCGGTGGCAGCGGGAGGCATTGCCTCACGCTCACACCCAGCGAGCGTGGCGGCAACCGAATTCGGGTGCGCGCGATGCGGGAAGGCGAGCGGGGTCGCTATCGTGCCCCACCTTCCGTGGAGGGAGCCCGTGGCGTGAAGCCTGCGCCGTTCGAGTACCACCGCCCGGCCGACGTCGCAGAGGCGCTGGACATGCTTGCCGGCCTGGAGGAGGCCAAGGTGCTGGCGGGCGGGCAGAGCCTGGTGCCGCTGATGAACTTCCGCCTGGCCACCCCGGCCCATCTCGTCGACATCAGCAGGCTGGCGGAGCTGCGGCACGTCGACGTCACGGAGCGGGGCGTGGTCGTCGGCGCCTCGATCACCCATGCGGAGCTGATGGGCCACGAAGCGGCCAACGAAGCCTGCCCGCTGCTGGGCCGGGCTCTCCGCTTCGTCGCCCACGAAGTGGTCCGCAACCGGGGCACCACCTGCGGATCGCTGGCTCACGCCGACCCGTCCGGGGAGCTGACCGCGGTGCTGGCTCTGCTGGGCGGAGAGGTCACCCTGGCCTCCCAGAGTGGGGAGCGCACGGTGGGAGCCGCCGACTTCTTCGTGGGCTACCTGCAGTCGGCCTGCGGGGACGAGGAGCTGGTGACCAGTGCCCTGTTCCCACGTCTGGGTGAGGGGAGCCGGTCGACGTTCGTCGAGGTGGCCCGCCGCCACGGCGACTACGCCATGTGCGGGGCGGCAGCCGCCGTGGAGGTGGCCGGGGACGGCACCATCGCCGCAGCGCGGCTGGCCTACATCTCCATGGCGCCGGGCCCCGTCGTCATCGACGTCGGCGAGGTCGTGCAGGGCCGGGCCCCGGCCGACGTCGACCTGGCCGGGATGTACGACCTGGTGAGCTCGGTGGTCGACCCCCGTGACGACATACACGCCAGTGCCAACTACCGGCGGCACCTGGCCGGAGTCCTGGCCGGGCGCGCCATCACCGAGGCGGCGGCGTGAGCGCCGAGCCCACCAGCGAGGTGACGCTGCGGGTCAACGGCCAGCCTCGCTCGCTGAGGATCCCGCACCGCCGCCTGCTGTCCGACGCCCTACGCCACGACCTGGGACTGACCGGCACCCACGTGGGCTGCGAGCACGGAGTGTGCGGATGCTGCACCGTGCTGATCGACGGCTCACCGCAGCGGTCGTGCCTGGTGTTCGCGGTGGCCGCGGACGACCGCGACATCACGACGGTCGAAGGGCTGGCCGGCGCCGACGGCGAGCTGCACCCGGTGCAGCAGGCCTTCAGCGAGTGCCACGCGCTGCAGTGCGGCTTCTGCACGCCCGGGTTCCTGATGGTCGCCGCCTCGCTGCTGGTCCGGGAGCCGGATCCCGACGACGACACGATCACCGAGGCCATCGCCGGCAACCTGTGCCGCTGCACGGGGTACGTGAACATCAGGTCTGCGGTGCGCAGGGCCGCCGAGCTCTCCGCCGCCATCTCGGGGAAGGGGTGACGACGTGACCACGGCGATGTTCGGTGAGCGCGTCCCCCGCCGCGAGGATCGTCGTCTGGTCACCGGGGCCGGGACCTTCACCGACGATCTCGGTCACGATGCGCTGGCCGTGGCCATCGTCCGCAGCGACTACGCCCACGCCCGCATCGTCTCCATCGACACCGCCGCAGCACGGGCCATGGACGGTGTGGTGGCGGTCGTGACCCACGCCGACCTGCCTGGAAGGATCGCCGATCCGCTGCCGTTGCTCATCCCCCACCCGAACCTGACCGAGCCTCGCACCCAGTACGCCCTGGCCCCCGACACCGTCCACTACTCGGGGGAGGCGGTGGCCATGGTCCTGGCTCGTGACCGCTACGTCGCCGAGGATGCTGCCGGCTTGGTCGACGTCGACTACGAGCCCCTCCCCGCCGTGGTGGGGATCGACGCGGCGCTGGGCACCGATGTGGTCCACGAGGACATGGTCGACAACATCGGCGCCGTCCACGGTGAGACCGTGGGCGACGTCGACGCGGCCCTGGCGGACGCACCTCACGTCCTCGAGCTCGACTTCGACATCGAGCGCAGCTGCGGGTCGGCCCTCGAGGGTAGGGCCGTGCACGCCCGCTGGGACGCGCCGGATCGCAGGCTGCGGGTGTACAGCTCGACCCAGGCCCCCACCAGCGTGCGGTTCGCCATCGCCAACATCGTCGGACTGGCCGACGAGGACGTCGAGGTCATCGCACCCGACGTCGGGGGCGGTTTCGGCACCAAGATCAACCACCCGTGGCCCGAGGAGATCCTGGTCCCATGGGCGGCGATGACCCATGGCGTCGAGGTCAAGTACACCGAGGACAGGGCCGAGCACTTCGTGGCCTCCACCCACGAGCGGGCCCAGCGCCACCACGTGCGTGTCGGCTTCGACGACGAGGGCCGGATCCTCGGCCTCGACGTGTCCTTCGTCCACGACCACGGCGCCTACACGCCCTACGGCCTCATCTGCCCGATCATCACCACCACCCAGCTCCCTGGTCCCTACAAGCTCGGTGCCTACCGCTGCCGGTTCCGCAGCGTCTACACCACGACCGTGCCCGTGACGCCCTACCGCGGCGCGGCCCGGCCCCAGGCCGTGTTCGTGATGGAGCGCACCATGGACCGGGTGGCGGCGCACCTCGGCCTCGACCGCCTCGAGGTCCGCCGGCGGAACCTCATCCAGCCCGACGAGTTCCCCTACGACCTCCACATGACCTTCCAGGACGGTCGACCTACCATCTACGACTCCGGCAACTACCCCGAGCTGCTGGAGCGCTGCCGGGTGCTGGTGGACTGGGACGGCTTCGCCGCCCGCAAGGCGGCTGCCGCAGCCGAGGGCCGCCGGCTGGGCATCGGGTTCGGCTGCTACGTCGAGGGCACAGGGGTGGGCCCGTACGAGGGAGGTCACATCCGCGTCGAGACGACGGGCCGCGTGCAGGTGGCCACCGGTCTGTCCAGCCAGGGTCAGGGCCATGAGACCGTCTTCGCCCAGATCGTGGCCGACGAGCTGGGCGTGCCCTTCGACAGCGTCGACGTCGTCACCGGCGACACCCGCCGGTTCCCCTACGCGGTGGGCACCTTCGCCTCGAGGGCTGCGGTCATGAGCGGCAACGCCATCGCCGAGGCGGCGCGCGCCGTGCGGCACAAGGCGCTGCGGATCGCCGCCGACGCCCTCGAGGCCAGCGTCGACGACCTGCACATCGTCGACGGCACCGTCGAGGTGCGGGGCACTCCGGCCAGGGCCATCCCCCTGACCCAGGTGGCGGTGCTCTCCAACCCGCTGCGGTACTCGTTCAGCGTCGAGGCCCGTGCCGCCACCCAGTTCGCGGCGGTGGCCGATCCCGACCGTCCGCCGGTGCCGGACGGCGAGGAGCCCGGCCTGGAGGCACGGGCCTGGTACTCGCCGGTGCGATCCACGTTCGCCAGCGGTGCCCACGCGGCCGAGGTCGAGGTGGACGTGGCGACCGCTGAGGTGAGGATCCTGCGCTACTGCGTGGTCCACGACTGCGGCCGCATCATCAACCCGATGATCGTCGAGGGCCAGATCCACGGCGGGGTGGCCCAGGGGATCGCGGGAGCGCTCTACGAGCGGATGGCCTACGACGAGGACGGCAACCTGCAGAACGCGTCGTTCATGGACTTCCTGATGCCCTACTGCACCGAGGTGCCGGCCATCGAGATCGATCACATGGAGACGCCGAGCCCCCTCAACCCGCTCGGTATCAAGGGAGCAGGAGAGGCGGGCGTGATCCCTGTGCCCGCTGTCCTGGCCGCCGCCATCGAGGACGCCGAGGGTTACCCGGTCGTACGGATGCCGCTGGGCCCGAGCGACATCCACGATCTGAGGGTCGCCAACGGAGTAGCCACCCGACCCGCGGAGCCGGCGGCCCGCCGATCGGACGTGCCGGGGTGAGTCCCGCCGGCCGGCTCCGCATCGGCATCGACACCGGGGGCACGTTCACCGACGTGGTGGCCTTCGACGAGGCCACGGGCCTGGTCCACAGCACAAAGACACCGTCGACGCCGTCGGACCCCGCAGAGGGCTTCATGGAGGGCATCCGGCTCATCCTCGAGCAGTCGGGGTGCGGTCCGGACGAGATCGTCGCCGTCAGCCACGGGACCACCGTCGCCACCAACGCTCTGCTGTCCGGTGCCCTCGACGGACTGGGCCTGGTCACCACCGAGGGCTTTCGCGACGTGCTCGAGATCGCCCGTCAGTCCGTGCCCGACGGCTACGGCAACTCGTATTTCTGGGTGAAGCCGGCGCGCATCGTCCCGGTGCACCTGGTCCGGGAGGTGCCTGGCCGTCTGGACGCCAGGGGGCGGGAGGTGCGACCGCTCGACACCGCCGCTGTGGCCGCCACCGCAGAGTGGTTCAGGGCGCGGGGCGTCACCGCTGTGGGCATCTGCTTCCTGCACTCCTACGTCGACCCGGCCCATGAGGAAGCGGCCGCTCAGGTGTTCGCCGACACCTATCCCGAGTGCTGGGTGTCGATCTCGAGCCAGGTGCTCCGGGAGTACCGCGAGTACGAGCGATCGGTCACGACCCTGGTCGATGCCTTCGTGAAGCGGACCGTGGTCACCTACGTGCAGGGCATCGAGGACCGGCTGGCGGGCCTGCGAGCGGGGCCCTCCCCGCCGTTCCACGTGATGAAGTCCAACGGCGGGGTGGCGTCGGCCCGGGGCGTCGGACGCCAGCCCATCACGACGATCCTGTCGGGACCGGCCGCAGGTGCCCTGGGAGCGGCTCACCTGGCCAGCGCAGCCGGCTACGACGACGTCCTCGCCCTCGACGGCGGCGGCACGTCGACCGACGTCACGGTGGTGCGGCGAGGGCGACCGGCGGTGACGACCGAGGGGACCGTGGGCCGCCACCCCACGAAGGTCCCGATGATCGACGTGGCCACGGTCGGCACCGGTGGTGGCTCGATCGCCTGGATCTCACCCGAGGGTGGCCTGAAGGTCGGACCGCGATCGGCCGGAGCGCGCCCTGGGCCGATCTGCTACGGGCAGGGGAGCCTCGAACCGACGCTGACCGACGCCCACCTGACCCTGGGTCGCATCCCTGCGCACCTGCTGGGCGGGCGTGTCCCCCTCGACGCCGCTGCCGCCCGCGACGGGCTGGGTGCCCTGGGAGCCGGGCTCGGCATGGAGGCAGAGGACGCCGCCGCCGGGGTGGTCGAGATCGCCACCTGGGACCAGGCCAACGCCATCCGCAAGGTGACGGTCCGCAAGGGCCTGGACGTGCGGGGGTTGGCGCTGTGCACGTTCGGCGGCTCGGGCCCGCTCGGCGCCTGCCGGCTCATGGACGTGCTCGGCATCCGGGCCGTGGTGGTGCCCCGCGACCCTGGCAACGTGAGCGCCTACGGCCTGCTCACCGTGGATGTGCGCAACGACGAGGTGCAGACCCTCGCCCGCCACGACGCCGAGCTCGATCCGGCGCAGGTGGCCGCCGTGTACGCCGAGCTCGAGGACCGGGTGCAGGCCGGCCTCGACCGGGAGGGCTTCACCGCGGCCACCGGGCGCATCGAGCGATCGGCGGACCTCCGGTACCGGGGCCAGGCCTTCGAGGTGAGGGCCGAGGCGCCGGTGGGCGCGGTCGACGAGGGGTTCTGCGAGGCCGTCGTGGCCGCCTTCCACGATGCCCATGAGGCGCTCTACGGGTACTGCTACCAGGACCAGCCCGACCATGGGGTGGAGTGGGTGAACCTGCGGGTGACCGGGATCGGGCCGATCCGGCGACCGGACGTGGCCCCGCTGGCCGCAGGGGACGGTCAGCCGACGGCGGCCCGGTCCGGTGAGCGCCAAGTGCACCTCGAAGGGAGCTGGACGGACACCCCCCTCTTCGACCGCGCTCGGCTGCGGGCCGGCGATGTCGTCGTCGGCCCCGCCGTTGTCGAGGAGTTCGGTTCGACGGCGCCGGTGCTGGCCGGCTTCAGCGCCCGGGTCGACCGGCTCGGCAACCTCGTCATCACGGCTGCCTGCTGAGGTGCCCGGGCTACCCTGACCCGGTCCGCCCGACGTCCACCTGGGAGAGAGCCGTGGGGATCGAGATCGGTGGCCACTGCGACGAGGCGTTCGACGCC
>Ga0256867_10000350_pt1 | contig 17981 bp, 17 predicted proteins | sample RVTome_15_FD_185939 | JGI IMG/M metagenome (GOLD analysis project Ga0256867, IMG submission 185939) | Soil microbial communities from uranium-contaminated site in the Upper Colorado River Basin, Wyoming, United States - RVT150D86 (HiSeq) ... | reverse complement strand
GGGGGCCGCGCGTAGCGGCACGCGACGACCGCGTTGCGCGCCTCTTCGACCGTGCTCACGTGCGGCCAGACGATGCCGTAGACGCCGATATCGAGCACCTGCTTCGCGATGAACTGGTTCATCTCGCCGCCATTCACGGGAATGCGGACCATCGGCGCGACGGCCGGCGCGATGCTCCCCGACTTCAAGATCTGCTTGCGGTCGAGCATGTACTGCATGCAATTGCGCAGCAGCTGGACGTCGAACGGGTTGTGCTCCATCTCGAACACCACCGCGTCATAGGGCGCCGCATTGATCGCCTGCGCCATCCCGATCTCGGGCGGCGCGAAGGTCGTGATCGCGGGCTTGCCCTGCTCGAGTGCACGGATCGCGCCGTTCAGGCGCGGCAGGTCTGCCATGGCCTGGCTCCTTTCAGTTGCGATATCCTGAGGCTTGCCGCGAAGAATAACAGGCCGGCTGCCGCCGGCGCGAAATACACCACGTGAAAACACCGGCCGCACGTCTTATCGCCACGATCTGCCTTGCTGAGGTGTTGAGCATGGCGGGGTTTTCCACCTTCGTCACGCTGCTTCCGGTGCTGGCGCCCGAGTTCGGCCTCAATAATACCCAGGCGGGCCTGATCGGCGGCACCGTGCTGGGCGGCTACATGGTGGGTGTGCCTTTTCTCGGGCCGCTCACGGATCGGATCGATCCGCGCCGGGTGTATCTCATTGCCGCGCTCGTTGCGGCAGCCGGCGCGCTCGGCTTCGCTTTGCTGGCAACCGGGGTCTGGACGGCATTGCTGTGCCAGGCGTTCATCGGGGTAGGGCTCGCCGGAACCTACATTCCGGGCATGAAAGCCCTGACCGACCGACTGGAGGGCCCCTCGCAAAGCCGCGGCGCTGCCATCTACGGCGCCAACTTCGGGATCGGTGTGAGCGTGTCGCTATTCTTCGCCGGCGCACTGGCCGACGTCTTCGGCTGGAGGACGGCCTTCGTCGCTGCAAGCGCGGGCCCGGTTCTCGCCGCCGCGATCATCGTGCTCGCGCTGGAGCCCCGCGTTCCGCGAGCGGCCGCGCGCCAGGCACTGCTCGACTTCCGGCCCGTCCTGCGCAATCCCGACGTGCGCCCGTACTTGCTCACGACCGCGGCCCACTCATGGGAGCTGCATGGCACGCGCTCGTGGCTCGTGGCATTTCTGACGTTTGCCGCGGGAGCGCGCGGCGGCATTGAGAACGTGCCCGTCACCATCGCGCTGGTGACCGCGCTTATCTTCCTGCTCGGCCCGGTTGCCAGCGTGAGCGGCAACGAGCTTGCGTTGCGATACGGTCGCGCGCGCGTGCTGACCAGCGGCCCGCTGCTCTCCGCGGTGGCGAGCTGCATCATCGGATTCCTCGCCGCCTCGCCCTGGATGGGGCTGCTGGCATTCGCCGCCATTCACATGTACTTCGTCGGCATTGACGCCGGCACGATGACTGCGGGCGTGGTGGGCGCGGCCGATCCGGCCCATCGCGGCGCGACGCTTGCGGTCTACTCCATGGTGGGTTTCAGCACCGGCTTCATCTCGCCCGCCCTCTTTGGCGTCGTTCTCGACCTTGCGGGCGGGCGCGGCGAGGTGATCGCCTGGGGCCTCGCCTTCGCGAGCCTCGGACTGGTCTCCGTTCTGGGTGCGATACCGGCGCGGATGACTTCCGTGAAACGTAAAACGTGAAACGTAAAACGAGTTGGATTGTCTTGGCCGTCCAACATTCTCGTTGGTTCTCTCCGCGTCTCCGCGGTTCAATGACTTCCGCGAATTGGGATCGAGGTGATCCATCTTAGCGATCCTGGTGTCCTGGCCGCTATGCCGGCCTGCGGGCCGCGAGTTAGACTTGGGGTGCAATGGGTTCCGCCGCGCCTGCGCGCAAGCACTTGTCCATGATCCGGGAGTTCGCGCTCGCCGACTTCTTTACGCTCGGCAACGCGGCCTGCGGGGTTGCGGCGGTGTTCTGCGCGGTGATCTACGTAGGCGAGGGGATTGCGGGCTATTTTTTTGCGGCAGCGGCTCTTACAGCGGTCGCGCTGGTGTTCGACGTGCTCGACGGCCGGATCGCGCGCTGGCGGCAGAAGCATTCCGCGCTCGGACGCGAGCTCGACTCGCTTGCCGATATCATCTCTTTCGGCGTGGCGCCCGCGGTCCTCGGCTTCGCCGCGGGCCTGCGCAACGGCTGGGACTGGGTGGTGTTGATCTACTTCGTGTGCTGCGGCGTGAGCCGGCTCGCCCGCTTCAACGTGACCGCCGAGAATGTTGCGGACGACTCGGGCAAGGTGGCGTATTTTGAGGGCACGCCGATTCCCACCAGCGTGGTCCTGTCCGGAGTTCTTGCCTTTGCTGCCTGGCAGGACCGGCTGGGCGAGAACCTCTACGGCGGCGTGTGGGCATTGGGGCCGTGGGACCTGCACCCTCTGGCACTGCTGTTCGTCGTATCGGGCACGCTGATGATCAGCAGGACCTTGCGTATTCCCAAGTTCTGATTTCAGGAGGCTCCCTGTGGCAGGCGATAAACGCGATCCGCAAGACGCGCCCGAGATCGATCTCGAGGAAGTCGAGAAGCTGCTCGAGGCCCTGGAAGAGGACCTGAAGAAGGTTCAGGTCGGCACGCGCGATGTCCAGGTGCTGCGGGACGAAGTCGAGACGCTCAAGAACGTGCTGAACTCCCCGGTGCGGAGACACCACTGGGTGCGGGACGGGCTGCACGCCATCCGCGAGAACTTCGAGAATGTCGTCGACTCCGCGCTCGCCGAAGGGCTGCGCGCGAGCCGCTACATCGCCGAGATCGGGCGGATGCTTGGCATGTAGACAGTGGTCAGTCGGGAACGACTGCCACGCACTGGATCTCCACCATCATGGCGGGTCGCGCGAGGCCGGTAACGGTGACGAGCGCGCTCGCCGGATAGTCTGCGTCGGGAAAGAACTCCTTGCGAGCCTCGATGAATCGGTCGCCGTGGCGCGCGTCCGTGATGAAGACCGTCATCGTGACGATGTCAGGGAGCGCCCCGCCCGCCTGCGCGAGCGTTGCCGCGAGATTCCTGAATGCCTGACGGGCCTGCCCGTCGAAATCGCCCTCGAGATTCCGGTCGGAGCCATGCAGGCCCCCGTGCCCCGCAAGCCAGATGATGCGCCCGCCTCGCGTTGCGACCGCGGGCGAGAAGGCCCGCTGCTGCTGCCAGCTTCCGGGATAAAACTTCTTCTCCATGATCTCCTCCCGAGCGCTCCGGGCCCGCTTGACATAGCATGCCCGAACGATCGGGCATCGCAGCGGCTCGTCACCCATCGCGTATTGAGCTAGTATGCACAGCGACCATGGGAGGCACAATCCGCCTCTTTTCGTGAATCGTAAAACGTGAAACGTGAAACGGGATCGACCGGACCGCTATCTGCCACGTATCAGCGTGCGGTCGTGACTTTTCTTGCCCCCGGACACTGGTTACTGGTCACGGTTCACCGATCACGCTTGCTGTAAAGAGAACGGAGGCAAAGCATGCTCTGGGCCATTTCGTGCGTTGACAATCCCAACACCGCCGCGACGCGTGAGAAGGTGCTGCAGCCGCACCGGGATTACCTGCAGAGCCAGAAAGCCATACTGGTGCTGGCCGGCGCAACGCAGACCGACGATGGCAAGGAGACGACGGGTAGTTTCTTCGTCGTGAACGTCGGGAGCCGTGCCGAGGCAAAGGCCTTTTCCGACGGCGACCCGTTCACGAAGAACGGCGTTTTCAAGAGCATCACGATCACTCGCATGCGCAAGGGACAGTGGAACCCGCAGGCCGCCGAGGGTGCCTGACCGGCGCGAGAAGGAGTGATCAGAACCTATTCATCACCAGTTCCGGAACGCGCAGGGGAGTTCGCCGTGATAGAGATGGAGCTTGCGGAAATCGAGGATCGCCTGGCCGGTTATCCTCCCCAGGCCCAGGCCGACATTCGCTGGCTGACGAGAGAGTTGCGGAAGGTGTACAACCTGGGCAGCCGCCACCCGGAGCCGCCGACTTCCGCGATCTACGATCCGCTGACCGGCCTGCCAAGCGTTGGCGCCTTCGGCGTGCGCTTTGCCATGGCGCGGGCGCGGGCGGGCCGGAACAGGAAGCTCTTCGCGGTCATGTCTGTCGACGTGTCGCTCGCAAAGAGCGTCGCTGCGGGGGCATTGAGCGAACAGGAAGCCGACGAGATGCTCAAGCAGGTCGCCGCGCGCCTGACGGCGAGCGTGCGGGAGACCGACACCGTTGCGCGTGTCGATCAGGAAAAGTTCTCCGTTATCCTGGAAGACCTGGTGTCGCCGGAGAACGCGGAGCGCGCCGAGCAGAAAGTCCGCGCCGCGCTCGCCGAGCCGCTGAAGATCGGGAACCGCTCGATTCTAGTCGAATCGGCAATCAGCCTGAAGTTCTATCCTTCGACAAGGCCGACTGATTCAAGCCTCCACTGAGGGGAATCCCGCCCTCCTTCACCCACCGGTAGCGGCTGGCAAGGGAATCAGCGAGCGGGCGGCGGCGCTCGTCGTCGACGGCGATCCACATGCGCAGCAGGTGCCGCTCGCGACCGGGTTCAGGGTAGTCCTCGTAGCCCTCGCGCGCATGCAGCAGGATGTGATTGTTGATGAGCTGAATGTCGCCTTCCCGGAAATCCATGCTGAGCATCAGCTCGGGGCGGTTGGCGATGTCCTGAACGGCTTGAAGGGCTTCGCGCTGGATGGGGGTGGGGCCGTATTGCGCGCCATGACGCGCGGCCGAGTCGTAATACGGCAGGCTGTTGATGCGCGTCGTCACCCGGCCGTCGCGCTCGCTGAACATGGGCAGCGAGAACCAGGGCTTCTCGCCCGCGGGCTCCTCGCCGCGCCAATCGACATGGAACGTGCCATAGAGCGCCTCCAGGAGATCGGGGCGCTCTTCGCGCAGGACGTTGTGTATGGTGAGCGCGCTCACGAGCTTGCTCGCACCGCCTGACTTCGCCGTGCGCAGACAGAAGAGCCCCAGCACATCCACCGGCAGCATGTCGGTGTGGAAATCCATGCGCTCGTTCGTCTGGTAGGCGCGGGCGTTGGGGTCGGCCTGGATGCGGCCTTCGTCGCGCACGTGGCCGAGCAGGTGACCGCGTGCATTTTGCGACACGGGCGTGCCCAGATGACTGCCGATGCCCCAGTAGACGAGCTCGCAATCCGTGTCGGTGTAGCGATCGCGCGGGATTCCGCGAATGAGAACGAAGCCGCGCCCGTTCTCGATCTCGTCGAGCAGGCGGTCGAGCTGGGCACCAAAGCGCGGCAGCGGAAAGGCGTCCGCGGCGAAGGGAATCCGGGCCCCGATACGCTTGACGTGCGCGAGCGCCGCGTCGACCTCCTTCGCCGCGGCTGCATCCACGTGATGGATCCAGGCGCTGTCGTTCTGGATCTGCGGGCCGATCCAGGCGCCGGCCCCGGTGATGATGTCGCGCCGCTGAGTTGCCATGGGATTTTCGGTTTGCGAGAGGGGCCGAAGAAACGGAGCTCGTTGATTACAGGAGCGACTTTACTACGCGCTGCATGACGGGCCAATGCCCACTGCCGCGGGCGGCATTGCAAATCCGGCGATTTCACGCGCAAAATCCCGCGTGCAGAACGATAATTTCTAAGGGAGGCGCACACCATGGAAATGCTCAACAAAATCGTAGGCGAGATTAACAGCTTCGTCTGGGGACCGGCGATGCTCGTGGCCATTCTGGGCACCGGTCTTTTCCTGACGATCGGCCTCAAGCTCATGCCGATTCTGAAGCTGGGCACCGGTTTCAAGCTGTTGTGGCAGGGCCGGGCCATGGGCGAAGCGGGCACGGGCGAGATCAGTCCGTTCCAGGCGCTGATGACGGCGCTCTCGGCGACCATCGGCAATGGCAACATTGCCGGCGTCGCGACAGCGGTCTTCCTCGGCGGTCCGGGCGCCTTGTTCTGGATGTGGTGCACGGCGCTGGTCGGCATGGCGACCAAGTTCTCCGAAGCGGTCTGCGCGGTGCGCTATCGCGAGGTCGACGAGCTCGGCAACCACGTCGGCGGACCGATGTACTACATCAAGAACGGACTCGCGAAGAAGTGGCACTGGCTGGCGCCCACCTTCGCCATTTTCGGCGCCATTGCCGGTTTCGGCATCGGCAACACCGTGCAGTCAAACTCCGTCGCCGACGTCATGCACGCGACATTCTCGGTGCCCCACTGGGTGACGGGGCTTGTGATCATGGTCCTGGTCGGCATGGTGATCGTCGGCGGCATCAGGCGCATCGCCCACGTGGCCGAGTACCTGGTGCCGTTCATGGCCATCGCGTACCTGATTGCCGGTCTCATCATCATGGTGATTTACGTGGACGCCATACCGGGGGCCATCGCCCTGATCGTGAAGCACGCCTTCACTCCCGCAGCGGCCGAAGGCGGTTTCGCCGGCGCCGCCGTGTGGGCGGCGCTTCGTTTCGGTGTCGCCCGCGGCATCTTTTCCAACGAGGCAGGGCTCGGCAGCGCTCCGATTGCCCACGCCGCGGCGACGACGAAGGACCCGGTAAGGCAGGGAACCATCGCCATGCTCGGGACCTTCATCGACACCATCATCGTCTGCTCGGTCACCGGCTTCGCAATCATCCTCACCGGCGCCTGGACCTCGGGCAAAACGGGGGCTGCCTTGACCTCGGCTGCATTCGACCTGGCGATCCCCGGCGCGGGCGCTGTCGTCGTCGCGCTGGCATCGGCGCTGTTCGCTTTCACGACGCTGCTGGGCTGGAGCTTCTACGGAGAGAAGTGCGTCGAGTATCTTTTCGGCGTCAAATCCATCACCCCGTTCCGGATAGCGTGGGTCATCGTCATCCCCATTGGTGCAGTGGCCAATCTCGGCATCATCTGGCTGATCGCTGATACCCTGAACGCGCTGATGGCGATTCCGAACCTGATCGCCCTGCTGCTGCTCAGCCCTGTGATCTTCAAGCTCACACGGGACTATTGGCAGGAGCAGGGAAAAAAGGGCGCATGAAGGACGACCATGTCTAGCACGCTGTCGGCGAGCTCGGCGCGCGAGGCGCTTGTGCCGCTCTGCGAAGGCGAAAGGCAGGCCTGTCGACGTGTCCGGCGAATTTTCCCGCCGGGGGTTTGTAGACTAGAATCGGGCCCTGTCGCGCAAGCCCGGGAAGGTCACTGGAGAACGAGGCATGGACACGCCGAAGCCGGCCACAGGTTTTTCGGAGGTGGGCTATGAGGAAGCCCTGCGCCGGGCGCGCGAGCTGATTCCTTTTCTGCGCGAGCGGGCCCCCGCGTGCGAGGAGGCCCGCAAGCTCACGCCCGACGTGATCGACGCGCTCAACCGCACCGGGCTGCTGCGCTACCTGCAGCCGAAGGCCTGGGGCGGGATGGAGCTGCCGTTCGTCGCCTATTTCGACATACCGGAGATGCTCTCGCGCGGGGACATTTCCGTCGGCTGGGTGGTCGCCAACCTCGCCTCGCACCACCGCAACCTCGCCTGGTTCGAGCCCAGGGCGCAGGAGGAAGTCTGGGGCGCGAACCCGGACGCGGGAATCGCCTCCGGCATCGCTTTCCACCAGGGCCGCGGGCGGCGCGCCGATGGCGGCGTCGTGCTGTCGGGCGAGTGGAGTTTTTCCTCGGGTACCGACCATTCGGACTGGAGCCTGCTTGCCTGCATCGTGCGCGAGGGCGACAAGCCGGTCGACTATGTCTTCTGCCTGCTGCACCGCTCCCAGTACGAGGTGGTGGATGACTGGCACACGCTGGGCATGCGCGCGACGAACAGCAAGACCGTGTGCTGCAAGGAGGTGTTCGTTCCGGACTACCGTGTCCTGTCCATGCAACTCGCGCGCCCGGATCACGCCTGGCCGGGCCTCAAGACGAACCGCAATCCCCATTACCGGATTCCGACCTCCGCGCTCGGCTGTCACTGCATCGGCGGCTGCATGGTGGGCAACGCGCGCGCGGCGCTCGAGCTCGCGATCGACCTCGTGAAGTCGCGCAGCACGAGCTACACCGGCGCGAGAATGCGGGATTTCCAGACGGTGCAGCTGCGGATCGGCGCCGCCGGCGCGAAAACCGACGCGGCAGCGCTGCTCCTGCGCAACGACTGCCTCGAGGCCCAGCGCACCGTGGAGGAGGGCCGCACGCTAGACACGGAAACGCGCCTGCGCTACCGGCGCAATTGCGCAATGGCGGTGCGGTTATGCCTGGAGTCCGTGGATTCGCTGCACGAGATGGCCGGCGCGAACGGCATCTACGACCACTATCCGTTGCAGCGCATCTTCCGCGACGCGCGCGCAGCCGCCGGCCACATCAGCTTCAGCACCGACGCGCAGCTCCCGCCCTGGGGGCTCGTAGCCCTGGGCGGCGAGTTTCACAGCCCCACCTTGTAGGGCAAGTCAGAAGTCAGAAATCAGAAGGCAGAACGCGACGCGCGCGCTGCCGCAGGCGCGCCGTCAGGCGCCATGTCCGGCGACTCCGCCGCCTGCACGACGGCGCAGCTTCGCGCGCAATGCGCCCGCAATGCGCGAGATGAACGCTTTCGCGCCACGCGCTGCCGCGCTTGCCAGACGGTGCAGTTCTTCGATCTGGGCTCGCTTCGCAGCGAGCTCGATCGCCCGCACTTCCTCGGGCGTTGGAAGCTGAAATATCTTTGTCATATTACTCATCACAAGTCCTTTCCATATCTACTGTTATATTCGATAAGAAACGGACGCTTAGGTTCAAACATCGCGGGCATCAATTTTCAGGAAATAGCTTAGGAAACCTAATCTATTGCCGTCTGCCGGCGACGCTGGGCGAGGGCTCCCCCAAACAGAAACGGGCAAAGGCGCGCGGCTGGCGCCGCGGAAGGCGAGGGAGCGAGGGTTTGGAGCGCGCCGGCCACCGCCTTCCCGGACGGGACGCGCGGTCGGGTTACCGTATCGTCACGCCGGAGCGGCGGGCTTCGTGCGGCCCATGATCCAGGCCGGGATCAAGCCGAGGGTGAAGACAACGGCGACGAAGAGAAAGCTGTCGCGAAAGCCCATCGTGTAGGCTTGGGCGTAGACGACGCGCCCCAGATAGTCGAGCGCGCCGGCCGACTGCAGCTCCGGGGGCGCGCCGGCGCGCGCCAGGATTGCCTCCATGTTGCGCAGCAATTCCGCGGTGGCGCTGTTGCCGGCTGTCTGCAGGTTCGTCATGACGTCGGTGTGAAAGAACGTGCGGCGGTCGAGCGTGACCGAGAGCAGATTCACGCCGAAGGCGCCGCCCAGCTGCCGCGAGAAATTGATCATGCCGGCGCCGTGGCCGAGCAGCTCCGGCTGCAGGGAGCGCAGGGCCGAGACATTGAGCGCGGGCTTGATGAGGCTCAGGCCGACGCGCGAGATGACCACGGCCCACGCGATGGTCCAGAACGACATGTTGGCATCCACCCCGGCGAGCCAGTAAGACGAAATGCCGAAGCAAAGGAGGCCTGCAATGATCAGCGTGCGCGCCGGTACCCGGTCGCTCAGGTAGCCAGCGAACGGCATGAGGACGCCCATGATCAGTCCCGCCGGCATCAGCATGAGGCCGGCCGAGAGCGGAGTGAGGTGCTGGACGGTCTGCACGAAAAGGGGCACCAGGTAGGTCGACCCGAACAGCCCCGCGCCGAAGATGCAGGCCACGGTCGCCGCGCCGGTGAACTGCGGGTTGGCGAGGACCCTCAGGTTCACGAGCGGCTGCGGCGCGCGCAATTCCCAGAAGACGAAGCTGACGGCGGCGAGCACTGCGATCGTGAAGAGCCCGATGATGTAATCGGATTGCCAGCCCTCGCGCTGGCCGTTGGACAGCCCCGTGAGGAGCGAGGCGAGCGCGGTGACGAGCAGCGCAAATCCCAGCCAGTCGAAGCGCACGCGCGCGCCCTTTTCTTCACGGTCGGGCAGGAAGAGGCTCCCCATCAGGATCGCGATGGCGCAGACCGGGACGGCGACATAAAAAATATAGCGCCAGTTGAACTGGTCAATCATTATGCCGCCGAGCGTGGGGCCGAGCGCGGGGCCGAGAATGACGCTCATGCCGAAGAAGCCCATGGCGCTCCCGCGCCGCTCGGGCGGGAACACGCGGAAGAGCGTGTACATCGACAGCGGCTGAAGCAGGCCCGCGACCGCGCCTTGCACGATCCGGCAGAAGATGAGCACCGACTCATTGGGGCTCGCGCCGGCGAGCACCAGGGACGCGACGAAGATGCAGAGCGCCCCGATGAATGTGCGTCGCTGGCCGAAGGTCGTCATCATCCAGGCGTTAAGCAGCATGCCGACCGTCATGGCCGCGAGCATTCCCGTGGCGAGCCACTGCGCGCGGTCCTGCCCGATACCGAAGGCGCCCATGATGTCGGGGATGGCGACATTGACGGATGTCGTCGTCAGCACCGCCGAGATGGTGCCGAGCATCACCGTGACGGTGGCGAGCCAGCGGTACGCGGGGCCGTAGCGCTCGAACAGCGCTTCAGTGCTTTCGGACGGCAATCGAGACCTCGACCATCATGCCGGGGCGCAACGAGGGATCTTTCTCGGCGAGGCGAACCCGCACCGGCAGGCGCTGCGTGATCTTCGTGAAGTTGCCGCTGGGGTTGGGGTCGGGCAGCAGCGCAAACTTGCTGGTCGCCGTGCGCCCGACCCGATGGATCTCGCCCTCGAACACCTTCCCGGGATAGGCGTCGACGCGCACCTCGACCTTCATGCCGGGCTGGAGGAGCCGGACCTCGGTCTCCTTCACGTTGGCCTCGACCCAGATCTCGTTCGGATCGTGGAACATGAGGATACGCTGGCCCGGCGAAACATGCTCTCCCTGGCGCACGAAGGTCATCACGACGCGGCCGTCGGCGGGGCTGACGATGGTGCGGTCGGCAATGTCGATCTCGCGCCGGCGGATCTCGGCGCGGATTTCCTCGGCTTGGTGCCGGAGCACGGTCAACTGGTGCTCCATCACCTCGATCTGGCGCCGGCTGCCGCTCGCCGCCGCGAGCATGCCGCGCACGGCCGCGACCTCGGCCTGCGCCTTGCGGTGGCTCTCCTGCGTCTGGTGGTAGGTGCTCCGCGCGCGCTCCATCGCCTGCGGGGAAACCCACTTGGACTCGGCGAGCTCCTTGGCGCGCTCGTAGTCGTAGCGCGCCTGCTTCAACTGCACAGCGAGCGAGGCGACCTCCGCCTCCGCGGCCGCGAGCCGGTTGCGCTCGCTCTGGTACTTGCCGAGCGTTTCCTCGTCGACCTGGCCCGTCTGTGCCTTGACCGCCTCCATCTGGTTCTCGAGCGCCTTCAGCTTCGCAGCCAGGACTTCCCGCTGCAGCACCGAATCGCGCTCGTCCACCCGGGCGAGCAGCTGACCCTTCTTGACGGCGTCGCCCTCGATGACGGGCAGCTCGGTGATCCATCCGGACACCCGGCTCGAGATCGTGACCACCTCGCCGTCGATGCGCGCGTCGTCGAGGTAGACGTGAGTCCACCGCTTGTACACCCAATGCGTCCCCGAGACCGCAAGCAGGAGGGCCGCCGTCCCCATGAGCACGATCTTTCCGCGCCCGGAAACGGACCCGTGCGCGCGCGCGCTCATCCCTCGCTGGGGAGCAGGTCTCGACTCGTCGGTGGCCATGGGACGTCGCGTCGTTGCGGAAAACCGGGTGAAAGACCCGACCGGAAACACGATCAGTTTAGGGCAGGCGGCAGGCAGCGGCGAGCGGGATTCCAATATGTGAACAGATAATGAGGACTCGCCGGCACGCCGCCGCACTACCCGCTACGCCAGACAACAACGCGGACGGAATCCTGAAAATGGGCGCTTCGTCGTCACGCGCGTCATCCCGTTCGTGCCACCATCTGGAAACCGGTCAACGGTGCCGTTGCGGCGGCGCTTCACTCGATTCCGTGAAATGTGAACGGTGAATCGTGAATCGGGTTGGGCGTTCCTGCGACGGGGCGGTTCAGTCCATTCACCCTTCACAATTCACCACTCACGGCCTCGGACGTCAGGCAAAGAAAAGCCCGCTGCGAGAGCGGGCGTTTCCTGCAATCCGAGCGACCGGGCTCAGCGGGACTGCTTGATGTTTGCCTTCTTCATGACGTCCCGCCACTTGTTCACGTCGCGCTTGACGACCTCGTACATCTGCGACGGCGGTCCGCCCGCGGGGACGAGCCCCTCGTTTCTCAATCGCTGTGTCATCTCGGGCGTTCGCACCACTTTCGCGACCTCCTGGTTCCAGAGGACGGCGATACGCTTCGGCATGCCTTTCGGGCCCCACATGCCGTACCAATGGGTCACCTCGAACCCCGGCACCGTTTCGCTGACGCTCGGCAAGTCGGGCACGAGGCTCATCCGCTTGGGCGTGGTAACCGCGAGGGCGCGCAACCGCCCCGCCTTCGCGTGCGGCAGGGTCGGCACCAGGCTGGTGAAGCTGAGCTGCACTTCGCCGCCGATGACGCCTCTCAGGGCCGGGCCCCCGCCCTTGAACGGGACATGGACCAGCTTCGTTCCGGTCAGGAGGTTGAAGTACTCGGTTCCGAGGTGATTCACGGCGCCGGTCCCGGCCGATGCGTAGTTGAGCTGGCCGGGGCGGGTCTTGGCGTAGGCGATGAACTCCGAAACGCTCTTCGGGGGAACCGAGGGGTTCACCGACAGGCAGAGACCTGTCGTGCCAATGAGGATGATGGGCTCGATGCCATCCACGGGATCGTAGGGCAACTTGCGGTACGCTCCCCCCGCCGTGTAGCTGCTCGAGACCATGATGATCGTGTAACCGTCGGGTTGCGCCGATGCAGCGATCCCGGCGCCCAACGAGCCCCCGGCCCCCGGCCGGTTGTCCACGACGACGGTTTGCCCCAGCGCCGCGCCGACCGGTATCGACAGCAAGCGCGACATGATGTCGGTTCCGCCGCCGGGTGGAAACGGAACGATCAGGCGGACGGGCCTGGTGGGATATTTCTGGGCGGCGGCGTCCGGTGCCTGTGCAAAAGCAAAGACGGCGGCAGCCAATAGCAGCGTGGTTCTCATCGAGCCCTCCTCGGACGAAACGGATTCATGACAATCGCACCGTGCGTTGCCACGGTCGGCGACCACAGCGGGTTGGGGGCAGCTCTTATTGCTCGAGAAGTCCCCGTCTTTACGATATCACAGCGCGCGGGGAGGCGGCTGGCACCGGCCGCGGCGAGGCAATCAGTGTTGATGCCGCGCCGGAAGCACCATAAAGTAACCCAATTCCGGCGCCGATAAACCACTTGCCCCCGACCGGGGTCTCGAGCGGGGCAGAGTTCTTGCCCGGTACCGTGAAGCGCGATCTTGCTGGTGACACGGAAAAGGAGACTCAAGATGGCGAAGGCGTACTGGATTGCGTTTTATCGATCGGTCAAGAAGCCCGAGCAACTGGCGGCGTATGCGAAGCTTGCCGGCCCGGCGATACAGGCGGCAGGCGGGAAGTTCCTGGTCCGCGGCAACCCCGCCAAGGTGTACGAGGCGGGCCTCAATCAGCGGGTGGTTGTTCTCGAGTTCGACAACGTGCAGCAGGCGATCGCGGCCCACGACAGCGCCGCCTACCAGGAGGCGCTCAAAGTGCTCGGCGATGCCGTTGAGCGGGAGATCAGGATTGCCGAGGGCGTCTGACCACGGATGAAGGATGAAGGATGAAGGGAAATCCTCGTTTTGATCCGCTCACCACTCACGCTGTCGCGGTCACGCGGGAATTGACGAGCTGTCTCGTGAGGTAAGGTATCGAGAAGGCAAGGAGGAGCTGACGTGCGTTACGAACTCTATTATTGGATCCACATCCAGGGGCGGGGGGAATTCGTGCGTCTCGCGCTGGAAGAGGCGGGCGCCGAGTACGTTGATATCGGGCGCGAGTCCGGGCCGGGGATGGGCGTCGAGGCGATACGGAATTTCCTGCAAGACCAGAGCATCGAGCACCTGCCGTATGCGCCACCGTTTCTGAAGGCGGGCAAGCTCGTCATCGCGCACACGGCGAACGTTTTGCACTTCCTGGGCCCAAGGATCGGACTGGCGCCGAAAGCGGAGGGTCCGCGCCTGTGGGCACATCAGCTGCAGCTTACGGTGACGGATTTCGTGAAGGAAGTTCACGATACGCACCACCCGATCGCCAACAGCCTCTACTACGAGGATCAGAAACCCGAGGCGTTACGGCGAACGAAGCTGTTCCTGGCGGAGCGGCTGCCCAAGTACCTCGGCTACTTCGAGCGCGTTCTCAAGGCAAACGGCCACGGCTGCACGGTGGGCCGCAGCCTCTCGTACGTCGATCTCTCGATGTTCCAGCTGATCGAGGGACTGCGCTACGCCTTCCCGCGAAACATGAAAAGGGCCGAGCCGGGATATCCCGGGCTGGTGGCGCTACGCGACAAGGTTGCCGCGCGGCCTAGCACAGCGGCCTATTTGAAATCGCCGCGCCGGCTCGCGTTCAACGACAAGGGGCTGTTCAGGCAGTACCCCGAGCTCGACGAGCTTCAGTGACCCGTGACCGGTGACCAGTCAACGCGCTGCCGCAAACGCGGCGAGAAAAAATGGGGGCGCGACGCTGTTAGTCTCAGGAAAAAAGGCTGATGCTCACCGGATTTGTTCGTAATGTAATCCTTGGCGTGCTCAGCGCCTTGGCGGTTCGATTGTGGTGCTGCTTCTCTCCGCGCCTCCGCGGTTAAATGCTGCTCCTTTGTGTCCTTCGTGTCCTTTGTGCCAAGGCTTTTTTACTTCAGCTCGAAGATCCGCGAGAAAGCTTTCTCCCCGCGCCGCGGCAGGTAGCAGTTCACTTTCATCCGCACCGCGCTTGTCTGGGCGTCTTTCGCGAAGCTCAGGATCATGAAGTTCTCTTCCGTGCGCTCGGAGTCGTGACGGCTCGCGGGCACGGCCTCGACATAGGTGATCGGCGCAGAGGGGACTCCGGCGACCGGCGTCGGTGGCCACTCGCGCGGCTCGAGATCCTGGCCGAGAAGCCACACATCCTTCGCGTACTGGCTGCCGGTCCCGGTCGCGGTCCAGATGTAGTTCCCGTCGTCCTCCACGAGCGACATGGGCGAGGTCACGATCTCGATGAGTCTGGGTCCGGCGGGCAACTGCACCTGGGAAATCCGGCCGAAGTGCAAGTCGCCCGCGAGATACACGAGATCGTGAGGCGTGGCGGCGAGCATCTGGCAGAGCTCGCTCCACTGGCCGGGGAACGAGCGCAGATTCGATTCCGCCCCGGGCGCGCCGTCAAAGAGAAGCTGCCCGCCGGCGATGACGCCCGGGCCCTTCAGCCGCAGCACCCAGTTCCGCAGCGCGAGGAGATCGGCGGCGTCCGCGAAGCGCGGCTCCGGCGCATCGCGCCTTGTCCGGTTGCGCCGCGTATCGAGGACGAAGATCGAAAGATCGTTCCCGAGATCCATCGTGTACGTGGAGCGCACGCTCTGAAACGCGTCGCGTAGTGCCGTCGAGAGGATTTCCCAGTCCGACCACCGCTGGGGCTCGAAGAGCTGCGGCAGGGACAGCGTGTCTTCCGGGTAGCCCGCCCAGTACTCGTGCTCGCCGGTCGTGAAGCAGTTCGCGCCGAGGCTGAGCAGCGTGCCGAGCTCCGTCCAGGTGCTGCCGTACCGGCGCAGGAACGCTTCCGCCAGCCGGTCGCGGGAGTAGCCGCCGCTCACTTCCCTCAAGAGACCACGGTAGTAGGGGGCGTCGAGATAGACCTGGTTTCCGAGCAGGAGCTTCAAGTCCGGGCGCGAGGTGATCGACCCGTAGAGCCGCACGTAGTGCTGCGCGACCCGGCCGCTGTCATGCTGCCTTGCATAGCACGACCCCGCAAACAGCTTGAAGGGACGGGCCTGCTCGGCCTCCGGAAACGCCGCATGGTACGGGATGTCCGCCCGAGCCCTGGCCGTTGCTGCAGAAGCAACGTCCGGCACGTGCGCGGTCCGCCGCGGACCGGCATCGCGATCGATGCTCCACCGCTCCAGCGGAACGTGCACCGGCAGCCCCCACGGCAACGTTGCGGCCTCCGCGTACGCCTCGTCGGCGCCGGTCCGCTCGTCGACCAGCACCAGGCTATAGGGCTTTCCCGGCAGAAGACCCGACAGGGTGATCTCCCGGTACCAGCAGTTGAGTCCATCCTTGTTCAACGCCGGTTTCCAGTCGCCGGGCCGCAGCAGGGCTTCGTCGACTTTCGTGCGGGATGCAGGGTCCCAGACACTCAGCCTCAAGTCCCGGGACGGCGCGGCGTCATCGAGCTTGCCGATCCATACGCGGACGCTGCGGGCGGAAACGTCTTTCGGAACCACCAGGAAACCCGTCGCAGCCTCGCGCAATGGCTCGATATCCTCGATAGAGTCCCCCATCTGGATATCGGCGGCGTCCGATGTGGTCGCGGCGTTGGCGATGCCCTGTCCGACCGCGGCGAGCGTCAATGCAGGCGTCGCGGGCTGAAAGAAGAGGGGGATGCTGTTGAGAAGCTCGCGCGCGGACACGTAACCGAGCACGCGCTCTTCCGACCATCCCTGCTGGCGCAGCTCGAGGTACGCCACGTCGTTTCTCGGGAAATAGGCGAACCGCGTGAGACGGCCCTCGCTGCGCGCAAGCCGCACGAAGGGAATCATCCCCGGTTTTGCGTCCGCCGCGGCGCTGAAAAGGCGGAACGCCATGCCGGCATTCCGTCCCTTGTAGACGCGGCTCGACTCGGCGGGATCATCGCTCAACAGAGTGCCGCGTCCGTTCGTGATGCGCACGACCTGGATCGTCTCGCCCAGGCGGTCGACGCCTGGCACGAAGCCCAGCAGATACGGCTTGCGGAAAGGCCGATTGGCCACGAGGCTCCCCAACTTGTTCTTGAAGTGGCGCGGTATGGATCCCCCGCATTGCGGCGAGAAACTCGCGTCTCCCTGATTCCCCTCGAGGATGCTACACCAGCGCGTGGCGCGCATGGTCGCGCCGACGAGGGAAAGTTGAGCGTATAGTTTTGCACTAGCGGCGATAGTCCAACATGACTAGCAGTCCATAGGACGAGCATAGGAGCGGCAACGCTGTGTGCCCCCGGCACGGGAAAGCGCGGGACAGGCGCAGATGAACGAAGCCTTCACGCGCATGGCTCGCGTCGTCGCGGGGCTCGCGGTTCTTGCCACGCTCGGCGCGTGCACGCAGATCACGCCGCGCGCGAATGTTTCCTACGAGGAGCGGCCCTCACCGAATTTCAATGAGCGGCGCCCGAACTTCGTCATCATTCACTACACGACCCACGACAACGCGGAGCGCTCGCTCTCGACGCTGACCGATCCGTTGCGCGAGGTGAGCGCCCATTACCTCGTCGCGCGCGACGGTACGATCTATTACCTCGTCGATGAGCTCGCGCGCGCATGGCATGCCGGGGACTCGTACTGGGGCGGAACTCGCGACCTCAACTCGGCCTCCATCGGCATCGAGCTCGACAACAACGGCGAGGAGCCCTTCACCGAGGCGCAGATCGAGTCGCTGCTGAAGCTGCTCGCGGACATCAAGGCACGCTACAAGATCCCGGCGGCGAATTTTCTGGGGCACGGAGACGTCGCGCCCGTGCGCAGGAGCGATCCGGGCCGCCGGTTTCCCTGGCGACGTCTCGCGGAGCACGGCTTCGGACTGTGGTGCGAGCCGCCCTATCCGAAAGCACCCGACGCGGCCGATACGGCGCTCCTATTGGCGGCGCTCGGCTACGACACCCGGGATCTCGACGCGGCAGTCGCCGCCTTCAAAGTCCACTTCGTTCCGGACGATCCTTCAGAAGAGATGACCGCGGAAGATCAAGCGTTGTTGTATTGCCTGGTCGCCAAGAAGGCCGCCTTCATCCTTCATCCTTGGAAAGGCCGGGAGGGCGTTTCATGAGCTCGGGCAGCATCGCGCGCTCGAAGAACTGGACGCCGACCTGCCCGAGGCGCTTGTCGCCGATCGCCGCGGCGGCGCCGGCGCCTGCTTTTTTCCACGCCTTGTACTCATCCTCGTAGGGCAGGCCCATCGATTGCGCGAGCAGGTGGATGTAGTTGAACGTCCTGATGT
>Ga0256867_10000349_pt1 | contig 17982 bp, 13 predicted proteins | sample RVTome_15_FD_185939 | JGI IMG/M metagenome (GOLD analysis project Ga0256867, IMG submission 185939) | Soil microbial communities from uranium-contaminated site in the Upper Colorado River Basin, Wyoming, United States - RVT150D86 (HiSeq) ... | reverse complement strand
TTTCAAACTTGTAGTTAGTCTCTGTGCAACCTCTGTGTGCTCTGTGTCTCTGTGGTAGTCTAGTTTTGAAACCAACCCACCACAGAGACACAGAGCACGCAGAGGTTGCACGGAGAATTTCAAACTGGGTAACAACGCTAATTCGTCTAGTTCCACTTGTATTTTTGATATTGCGGATCGCTGTCAAGTTCGTGCTTCTTTAGAAACTCCCAGGCAGTTTGGTTGAACTTCGATGCTTTGCTGTAGTACCAGTGATCGTGGTTTGCGATTTCGATGAGATCCACCGGAAACCCGGCTTCCTTCAAAGCATTTCCGGTGGCCCTTACCTCTTTGAGCGGAAAAAACTGATCGTTGTCTCCTACCTGGATCGAAATGGGTATCTTTCGTTTCGCGAGACCGATCAATTGCGTTTCGTCGCCCCTCAGTGCTCCGGCGTGAATCGCCGTTGCAGCAAAATACTGCGATTCCATCAGAGACATATGGAGAGCAAAACATGCACCGGCGGAGTGGCCAAAAAGGTATACACGGCGCGGATTGATCGGGTATTTGGTTTTAAGCTCCTCCACTAAATCGCGCAGGAAATCAGGACCATCCGGGGGCGATACCCAACCACGCAAATTCAGGGCGTCGGGTCCGGCGAGAATGATCGCTTCCTTCTTTGCGAAGTCCTTCCACTTTTCAACAAGTGTGACGCCTGTCCGGTTCGATCCGTGAAGCATAACAATCAGCGGCGCCGACTCCTTTACGGTGGCTGGGACGTAAAGATAGTAGGGTCGCGTTTTTCCATTTGACGTGATCAATTCTTTGGTGATGTTGTCTTTGGCAGAGGAAGTTGACATTGAGACGAGTAGCAGTGCTAACGCGAGCGGAATGTGAAGTTTCATGCAGCTCCTTTTTCCGGGGTTTTTGCCTTCGCCAGCTTGCGGACCGAAATGCACGTTAGAACGCGCCATCCAAAATACTGGAAGGCAGAGTTTCGACAAAGAGCGCCAGCGAAACAATAGCTTTCAGTGTTGAGGCGTTTGAATTTCGCTCGAGACGCACGCCGCGAATACGGCGACCTTCCAGACGTTCAATCCTGAACGTCATGCCCTCATACTCGACTACTTCGCCGGTTTGCGGCAGACGTCCAGCCTGGGCCATGAGAAAGCCGCCGAGCGTAGTGTAGCCGCCATCTTCAGGAAGATCGAGGCGAAGCTGACGATTTGCGTCGCGTACGGTGAGCATACCGCTCAAGAGGTAAGACCCATCGGCTTCTTTTGATATCTGTGCCCGCACTTCCTCATCAAACTCATCGTTGATCTCGCCGACTATTTCCTCCAGCAGATCCTCCAACGTCACAATTCCTTCGAGGCCGCCGTACTCATCCACCACGAAACCTAGATGGATCCGTTTCGATTGCATCTGTTTGAGCGCGGTACCGAGACGTGCGGCTGTGGGAATAAACTGCGGAGGATGAATCAAATCACGAAGATTGAAGCTGTCCGGCGGAGTGCTGCGCTCAAGGTAAGGCTCGAGATCTCGTCTAACCAAAACACCAACGACTTTGTCCAGATTGTCTTCATACACAGGCAGACGTGAATAACCGAGACTACGAAATGCCTCCCTGGTTTCTTCCAGCGTCGCGGTCACCGGAAGCGCCGCAACTGCCGGGCGCGGAATCATGGCCTCGCGTACTTGCGCGTCTGAAAAATCAAGGACTCGATTGATGAGTCGTTGTTCGTCCGCTTCGAGATGCCCGCTTTGCCGTGAAATGTCGATAAGTTGCCGCAGCTCATCTTCAGTGTAGATCGATGCATGACTTCCGGAAGGGTGCAAGCCAAACAGCCGCACTGTTCGCGTGCCGGCCCAATCAAGAACTTGTATGGGCCAGCGAAAGATTCTGTAAAAGACTTCCATCGGCAAGGCGATAGCGAGCGCAGTTTTTTCGGCGCGCTCCAGAGCGAGAGTCTTCGGCGCCAACTCGCCAAGCACGATATGAAGAAAGGTGATGATGCTGAAAGCAACTGCAAATGAAATTGTGTGCAGCAAGGTGTCAGAAATTCGGCCTTTGAGTGGTCTCTCAAGCAGGTGGGCCACGGCGGGCTCGCCAATCCAACCGAGGGCCAGTGACGCCAGCGTAATTCCGAGTTGCGTGGCCGAAATATACGCATTCAGGTTGCTGATCAAGGGCAACAAACGTTTCGCTCTGCGGTTACCCGACTTCGCGAGAGTTTCGATTCGGGATCGACGCACGCCAACCAGCGAAAATTCCGAAGTAACAAAGAAACCGTTTGCCAGGACCAGCAAGAACACAATGACGAGATTGAACGCTTCGATCATGTTTTCAGGCGACTGTTCCGCCACAGATTACACAGATTGCACGGATTACAAAACCAGTATCAGTGAAATCCATGTAATCTGTGGCCTAATATTTTACAAACTCGAACTTCAGCCGCGCACTGCGCCCGGGGCTGTTGAAGAACGTTCCAAATTGTTCGCTGGCGAGATTGTTCTGCACGTCACGTGGATTCCAATGATTCATGATGTTGAAGATCGTGAAGCCGGCGCGGCCTTTGTAGGAAGACAATCTGCGAAATCTGTGGATAACTACTTCTTCTTGCCAATCGCGAAGAGGCTCGCCGCGGACCGCACGTACATAACTCCGTCGGACAACGCGGGCGTCGCCATGAGCAGTTCGCCCATCGAGTTTGTGGCAATGTGCGCGAACTTTTCACCAGCAGAGACTACGAGGATCTCACCGTCTTCATTTGACAGGTAAATCTTGCCGTCGGAAGCGACCGGCGACGCGCTGAAGCCACTTCCGACTAGTGGGAGTCGCTGTCGATAAATCTCCTCACCCGTTTTCAGGTTGTAGGCGTCGAAGGTCCCGTTATTCGCCAAAACGTATAGAATGCCGTTGTAAATGAGCGGCGTTGGCATGTAAGAACCGCGGCCAGTGCGGCTCCAAATGACCGAGTCGCTGCTGGTCTTTCCGTCCGGCAAAGTAAGATCACCGCGTGCGCCTGCTTTGACGACAAATATCGGACGTTCCGGACCGCGACCGCTCACCACGACGAGTATGTCATCCGCAAAAACCGGTGTCGGCGCAGTTATCTTCGAGCTTCGACCGAGTCGCCACAACTCCTTGCCCGTACGAGGATCGTATCCACGAATAAAGTTCGAAGCGTTGGCAACGAGCTCCTCGCCCTGCGACGTGGTTGCTACTGTTGGCGTGCCCCAGGAAGAAATCTCATCGCGATCAGTTTTCCATACAGTCTGGCCGGTATTAGCGTTGAGCGCGATGATGAATGAATCAGTTTGCGTGTCGCATTGAAGTATTACGAGATCCTTCCAGATTATTGGCGAACTGGCTGAACCCCATTCGAAAGTGGGAATGTCGTACGCGCCCAGGTCAATGCGACCTAGATCGACCTTCCAAAGAAAACGCCCTTTGACGTCGTAAGCATGTACGCCCTGCGATCCGAACCACGCCACCACGATGCGACCGTCGGTGGCGGGCGTAGAGTTGGCATAGGAGGCTTTGATATGACGTTTTTCGAGCGGTTCGCCTTGATATGCGATCCGCTCCCAAAGAACTTTGCCTGTCTGTTTGTCGAGCGCATAGACCGTCCAACGGTGTGGGGAGCGGTCTTTTGAAGCGTCGCCATCGCCGTAGAGACCCGGACGAAAGGAGGCTTTAGGATCACTGCTGACCGCACTGGTTACGAAAATGTGATTTCCCCAAACGACGGGGCTTGAATGTGCCAGACCAGGAATCGTTGTGCGCCAGAGAATGTTTTCGCCCGTGTTGACATTCCACTGGTCAGGAAGATTCTGACCATCGGCGATGCCCGCTGCGTGTGGTCCCCGAAATGACGGCCAGCTTCCTTTGGTTGAGGCGCGTGGACGTGAAGGCGGACGCGCAGTCGATGTAGTTGTGATTTTCCTCAAAGGCTTGCTTGCCGCCTCGCCGGCTGGTAGCCAGGTCCCGCCATCGAGGATCATCTTTCGTGGCTTGCATTCATCGGAAACGAGATTGAACACGATGCTCTTTCCGTCAGTGTTGAATCGATATTTACCGGGCGCATCGCAACCACCTGGTCCACCAGTCATTAAAAACTCAATCTCGGAGCCCTGGGTCTTCCAGGTTCCGTTGATTTTGGGCCAACCAAGTCCCTCGAGTGTGAGTGCACCTGCGGGATCGAAACGCGCCAGAAAAACGCCGAACGATAAAGGGTGAGAAGGTATCGATGCCTGGCGATGTTTTTCAATATACTTGCGCGCGAATTCTTTCATGTGAGAACTCTCACGCAGCCCAACCTTCTCTGCTTCCGCCTCAGCGTCTTCAAGCTTCCATCCATCCCTCAGGACTCTCCTGATCATCCAAAACGCTCCGACACGAATAGCAGCAGTGCAATGGATAAACGCCGGCCGATTTTCCGGGTCGTCCGTGACCTTCAGAAACTCCGTGGCCTGCTCTTCTTTTGGATTGCCGTAAGCAACAGGAATATTGAAGTAGCGCAAGCCCAATTCTTTTGCCTTTGCTTCTTCTTCTGCGGCGCGATGTTCGCTTGGTTGCCGCAAGTTAATGATCGCCTTGACGCCTTCAGCTTTCAGTTGTTCAAGATGCTCGAGCCGGGGCTGGCCGCCAGTGCAGAACTGCTCGTTGATGCGCAGAAAGTTTCTGATCGGAGCCGATTCCTCCTGAGCTGCGACGGCTGAGACTCCGAGCAACAGCATCATGCCAACAAAGATCTTTTTCATTTTGAAGCCTCTAAGGATCGAAGTTATCGCAGCAAAAGGCAACATAAAGCAAAAACGAGTCTAATTTAAGTTCCTGCAATCATTCTGTGCTTTTTGTGCTTCTTTGCGGCTTTCAGCATAATACCGCTTGTGGCTGACATTCGCGATTAAGAACTTGCTTTCAGGCCGCTTCACGAGGGTCCAATCGAACTCGGATTCTCCAGTCACAGTCATTTCGCTGATACATTCCGGCGCGAGTTTGGCCACGCACTTTCGGAAATCCGCCACAGATCTTCACGGATAAACGCGGATCTTGAAAAGTAAAACTGATTAGTGTCTATCCGTGTAGATCTGTGGCTGAAAATTGAGCAAGATTCCGGAAGTCGTGATTTGGGATTATTGTGCCCGATTCCACATGTTGAACCTACTCGACAAACAGAACGTGGCTTGATACTCCTACCTCGTCAGTTGCCGGTACTTAATCCTGTGCGGTGTTTCAGCGGCGGGTCCTAAACGCGCTTTTCGCTCGGCTTCATAATCGGAGTAATTTCCTTCGAACCAAACTACTTTGCTGTCACCCTCGAACGCCAAAATGTGAGTGGCAATCCGATCGAGAAACCAGCGGTCGTGGGAGATCACGACGGCACATCCGGCAAAGTTCTCCAGCGCTTCTTCCAACGCCCGCAGAGTATTGACGTCGAGGTCGTTTGTCGGCTCGTCCAACAGCAACACGTTGGCGCCCTCCTTCAGCATCTTTGCAAGATGCACTCGATTGCGTTCGCCACCCGACAACATACCGACCTTCTTCTGCTGATCTGAACCGGAAAAGTTAAACCGGGCCACGTAAGCACGTGAGTTAACTTCGCGGGTTCCGAGCTTCAACATGTCCTCGCCGCCACTAATCTCCTCCCAGATCGACTTTTGCGGATCCAACGTCCGGCTTTGATCGACATAGGCCAGTACAACCGTCTCGCCTTTACGAATCGTTCCCGCATCGGATTGTTCCTGTCCTGTGATCATCCGGAACAACGTAGTCTTGCCCGCGCCGTTTGGACCAATGACGCCGACGATCCCTCCTGGAGGCAGCGCGAAGGTCATATCTTCCACCAGCAGGTTCTGACCATATCCTTTGTTTACGTGCTCAGCTTCGATAACAACGTTGCCGAGCCGTGGTCCAGGTGGTATGTGAATCTCCAGATCTTCTCGCCGTTTGTCAGCCTCCTGCCGGAGCAAGTCTTCATACGAGTTGATTCGGGCCTTGCCCTTTGCGTGGCGAGCTTTCGGCGACATGCGGATCCACTCGAGTTCGCGTTGCAGCGTTTTCTGTCTTTCACTTTCCGATTTCTCTTCGCTTCGCAGCCGCTCCTGTTTTTGTTCGAGCCAGGAGGTGTAGTTACCCTTCCAGGGAATGCCCTGACCGCGATCGAGCTCGAGAATCCAACCCGCAACGTTGTCGAGAAAATATCGATCGTGAGTGACTGCGATAATCGTGCCCGCGTAATTCTGCAAGTGATGCTCGAGCCATGCGACCGATTCCGCATCCAAATGGTTGGTCGGCTCATCGAGTAAGAGAATGTCCGGCTTTTGCAATAGCAGACGGCACAGTGCAACTCGACGCCGCTCGCCGCCTGACAGAAGTTTCACGGGAGTTTCCGGAGGCGGACAACGAAGGGCGTCCATTGCCATCTCGAGTCGTGAGTCGAGGTCCCATGCGTCCTGTGCGTCGAGTTTCTCCTGAACTTCACCCTGTCGTTCAAGCAACGCCGCCATCTCGTCGCCAGACATCTCTTCGCCAAACCTGGCGTTGATCTCTTCAAACTCTTTCAGCAGATTTACTGTCTCCTGAACAGCTTCTTCAACCACTTCTCGCACGGTCCGTGAGTCGTCAATCAACGGCTCCTGTTCGAGATAACCGACAGTGAAGCCCGGAGAAATAACGGTCTCGCCGTTGAAGTCTTTGTCGGCGCCTGCGAGTATGCGCAGCAGAGAAGATTTTCCGGAGCCGTTCAATCCAATGACTCCAATCTTTGCGCCGTAGAAGTAAGAAAGATAGATGTCTTTAAGGACCGGCTTCTTGTCGTAAAACTTACTTACGCCGACCATCGAATAGATGACTTTGTTTGGTTCAGTGCTCATATGATGCTCGACATTAAGATATTCCGTTTCTTTGCTCCGGAGGAGCAACATGTCTATAGCCCATTGCCCGCAAAAGCATATCGCTCCGGTAGGAGCGACATGTCGGGTTTGCGGCGCTAGAAACATGGCGCTCCTCGCGGAGCGCAAACTTAAGGGTAGCGCGAACTATAAACATGTTGCTCCTCCGGAGCAATGAGCCTTATTTTTTTAAGAGTTCCTTCGCGTGGCGCCGGGCGCTGTCGGTAATCTCGGCGCCAGTGAGCATGCGGGCAAGTTCCTCAATACGACCTGCCTTATCAAGTCTTCCAACACTCACCTGCGTGCGGCCTTTCAAAGCTTCTTTCTGCACGACAAGATGGCTGTCGGCAAAGCGAGCAATTTGCGGCTGGTGTGTGACGCACAACACTTGATTCGTTTGCGAGAGTTTTTTGAGTTTGATACCGACTGCCTCGCTAACACGACCGCCGATGCCTGTATCGATCTCATCAAACACGATCGTGCGAGGAAACTGCGAGCCGTTTGCTACAGTCTTGAGCACAAGCATCAAACGCGATGCTTCGCCGCCCGACGCCACTCGCGCGAGAGGCTTAACCTCTTCGCCCACGTTTGCAGAAAAGTAAAACTCGGTGTGGTCGATACCTCTCTGTCCCGCGGATTCAACCTTGTCTGACACCTGCACTTGAAAGCGCGCCTGGTCCAATGCTACTTCACCAATACCTTTTTCAACCGCTTGCTCAAACCGCTTCGCCGCTCGCACACGCTCTTTGTGCAACTTTCCTGCGCGATCGAGGTAGTGTTCGCGGGCCGCGGCAACCCCAGCATTCAATTCTTGTTCACGCTCGTCAGAAGTCTCGATTTGTCTCAAACGATCTTCTGAACGCGCCAAATGATCGAGTGCGGTTGCTAGCGATCCACCATACTTGCGCTTAAGGCGCGAAAGTTCAGCCAGGCGATCTTCGATCTCGGCCAGCCTCGCCGGAGAGAATTCAAGACGATCGGCGAAATCGCGTAAGGAGAACGAGAGATCCTCCAGGACGGCCCGCGCGGATTCCAGTACTTCCATGTAATCCCGGAAACTGGATTCGTATTCGGCCAGCTCCTCCAGGTCTTTCAGACTCTGTCGCACGCGCGTGAGTGCTGCGTCATCGTCTTCATAAATGCGGCTGTAACTCGATTGGCAAAGCGTCGTTAACTTTTCGACGTTCGACAATCTGCGTCTCTCTTCGTCCAGTCGTTCGTCTTCACCAATCGACAACTGTGCGCGCTCAAGCTCGGCTATCTGAAACTTCAGCGTATCAACCAGTTGAAACTTTTCCGCTTCGTCACGACGCAATGAATCGAGCTCGCGCCGCAATGTGGTCCACCTTTGATACGCCTCAGCCACTTCGACCAGCAACGAAGAGTTTCCAGCGAAGGCATCAAGCAACTCCAGATGCGTCTCGGGATTGAACAGCGTCTGTTGGTCTCCCTGGCCGTGAATGTCCACAAGAAACGGCCGTAGATCGCGCAGCAGTGAGTGCGTGGCAAGTTGATTGTTAATGAATATCTTGTTCCGACCAGTCGAGGAGATCTCGCGACGAATTATGAGTTCGGTAGTCGAGGACAGGCCTGCGTTTTCAAGTAAGGCTTCGAGATCCGGATGCGTTGTAACAGAAAACAGACCTTCGATCGATCCGCGTTCAGTTCCTGACTTGAGTAGTTCGCTGGTGAATCTTCCGCCAATCAGCACGCCGAGTGCGTCAACAATTATCGACTTCCCGGATCCAGTCTCACCGGTGAGCAGGTTGAGCCCGCTATCAAACTCAACCTGCATGTCGTCGATTAGAGCTATGTTGGAGATGTTCAGGAACTGAAGCATTGCCATCCACAGATTACGCAGATTTATGAGACAATCAAGTGGAAAACCTCAATTCACTCAGGAGTCCGATCATGAATAACCTCACACAGCGCGATCCGAGAACCTATTCGATCATAGGAGCCGCAATGGAAATTCACCGCCAGCTAGGTTGTGGCTTTCTTGAAGCAGTCTATCAAGAAGCGTTCGCTCTGGAATTAAAAAATCGTGGTATACCTTACACTCGCGAGCTAAAGTTTCCAGTAATCTACAACGGCTGTCGCCTTGCGAATCAGTATCAACCTGACTTCATTTGTTTTGGCGAGGTGGTCGTAGAATTGAAGGCGCTGTGTGTTTAGCTTTTGGAATGCTTTGGTCAGCATCCAGGGGAGACTAAGGTTTGAGTTGTGAGAGTGCAGTTAAATTGGCAATTGGCAATTGATATCAGTAATCTTTACACCGCTGTGGCAATTAACCCTATCGACATCCTCCTGGTAATCGTTGTCGTCTTGAGCTTGCTCAACGGCTATCGCCGCGGGTTTGTTCACGGCGTGATCGACCTCGCTGGTTGGGTGGTGAGTTTGATTGCGGGCTTGCGCTATTACCAGCCAGTTGCGCGCTGGATTGGTCCACGCTTTGACTTATGGTCGGAAGTTTGGGACCAGCCAATTGCTTTTGTGCTCGTCGCGCTGGCTGCGGGCATTCTTGTTCACCTCATTGGTTACAGGCTTCTGAGGCGATTGCCGGAAGACATTCACGAGCGGCAGACCAACCAACTGTTTGGCCTCCTGCCAGGCTTCGTAAACGGATTGATCACCGCAGCCATCCTCTCAGCCCTGCTGCTGGCCATCCCACTCAGTGAAGGTTTGAGCGAGCGCACACGCAACAGTGCGGTCGTCAATCGTCTCGCCGTTTATACAGAACGTCTCGAAGGCCGGCTTCGCCCCGTCTTCGGTGAGGCGATAGAGCGCTCGCTGAACCTGCTCACGATACGTCCGGATTCAAGTGAACGCGTCTCCTTACCTTTTACAGTTATCACGACGAAACCCCGTCCCGATTTGGAAAAGCGGATGTTGGACCTTGTAAACCAGGAAAGACAAGCTGAGGGACTTAGTCCATTCGCCGCAGATCCGGAACTCACGGAAGTTGCGCGACGTCACTCTGCCGATATGTTTGCGCGCGGGTATTTCGCACACGACACGCCTGAAGGAATCACACCATTTGACCGCATGCGTGCCGCGAATGTCCGGTTCATCATAGCGGGTGAAAACCTTGCCCTGGCGCCGACTATTCCGGTGGCCCACACTGGTCTAATGAATTCTCCGGGTCACCGCGCAAACATTTTGCGCAGAGAGTTTGGACGCGTCGGGATCGGCATCATGGATGGCGGGATGCGTGGGTTGATGGTGAGCCAGGAGTTCCGAAACTAATCTCTGCCACAAAAAGGCACACAAAGCACAAACGATATTAGATCGTTAAGCTTAACCGGCATTACACGTTTGTTCTTTTTTGTTCTTACCGGCTATGTGCTTTGTGTGCTTTTTCGTGGCTAAGTTTGACCGTGGCATTTTTTGTACTTCTTACCGGACCCGCACGGGCACGGATCGTTGCGTCCGGGACGTGGCGTTTCGTATCTAACGGTAGGATTTTTCAACTCGTCGCCGGTCACGAAACGCCATTGTCCTTCTTCACGTTCGAACAAGCTCTTTTCACGGTGGCTCTGGTTCTTTCCGTCTTGTGTAAACTGGGCCTCGAAGGAGACGAAAGCTTTGTTGTCATCCACTGCTTTTGTCTCGAAGATTTGCAGCCCACGCCAGGTTGACGTTTGTGACCATTCGCGAATGAAGGAAATATCAATCTCCTTTCGGGTCCGTGAATGGGTCGAGGCCACGATAAAATCGATTGCGCCCGTGACAAAGGCGCAATATCGGGCGCGCATAAGCTCTTCCGCCGTCTGGCTTTCGCGTGTGCCGTTGATGATCGGCTCACAGCAAGCAGCGAATGCAGCGCCCGACCCACACGGACAAATCAGATTGTCTTCAGTCATAAAAAAGACATCTATTTCGCCTCATAGATTAGCACTCGCTTTTTCCCGCTTCTTCCGATGAGAAACCCCGCGAGAGCTCCTACTCCGGCGCCTACAACTGATAAGCCACGGATTACCACCGATTAGACGGATCAGATCAGAAGATGAGTTTTCCGATCCCTCCTCGCGCGCCGGCTCCCCAACCGATGGGGCGGCGCGGAGCGAAACTAAAGGTGTCGAACCCGGGTCCAGTGATTGTGGTCCATGTTCGTCCATCGTCCGTCGAATAGTCACCGCCTGATGGACCAAGAGCAACCAGCGTCGGAGTCTTCATACCCGGAACGTAACTCACCACTGAGCGGAACCCTGACAAGCCCTTCACCAGCGTCCAGGTGATTCCGCCATCCCTTGTCACTGCCAGATTGTCGACAGCCTCTTGCTCCTTTCTGTAATCACCACCGGCAATCACTCCATGTTTCGCATCGCGAAAGGCTATCGAGAAAATTCCGGCTGATGGTCCCGCGGCAAGCGGTGTGTCAGCAACTTGCCACGACCGGCCACGGTCCGAAGTACGCAAGACGCGAGCTTTCGCGCCCGCGCCAGTGCCTATCCATGCGTGAGACTTTCCGAAGACGGCGATGTTGGTGCCACTTGCCGCAAAAGCTCCTTCGTTTTCCAGTGCCTGCGGCAAGCTGGCGGGCGGCACGCGCGACCAGACACGTCCGCCGTCGGCAGTCGTCATGATATAAAGCTGACCATCAACGGAGTCGCCGAAGACAATGCCGTGGTTAGCGTCCCAAAACGACATTGCGTCTAGAAATGCCTTTTCGTCTTCGTTTTTGAATTGGAGTGTCCAGGATTTTCCGGCGTCAGTGGTCTTGTAGATGCGTGACGCTGGTCCGTTGCCGATGCTGAGAACATAGGCAGTTTGAGTATCGACAGCATCGACGTCACGGAAGTCGAGGACTTCGGTGGTTACGGTGAGCTTTTGCCAGGTCGAACCGCCGTCAACTGTGCGCAAGACTGTAGAACCGGCGCCACTCGCCCAGGCCACACGTTCGGTCACCGCGCTCACGCCACGCAAGCGAGCGGTGACGCCGCTGGTTTGTATTGTCCAACGTGGAATGACGAGCAGGGTCAGAATGCATAACAGAGTGATTTTCAAGTGCACACCTCAGTTGGATTCTCTGTGCAACCTCTGTGTTCTCGGTGTCTCTGTGGTGAATTCTCCAAGCTAATATCTAACCACAGAGACACAGAGGTCGCACAGAGAAGATTTCAAATTGCGCTACCTACCAAGCTCCAAGACACGACAGAATTCGCAGATTGATATAATACTCCCCGCACCTTCAACGGTTCTTTTATTCCAGTTGTATCGGCCCTGAAGATAGAGACGATATGCTTCGGAATCAGGCGAATAGTTAATTTCGGGCGCGCTCATTACGAGCGGGGATTGATCCTCGAAGAGGAAGGAAAGCTGGAAGAAGCTATTGCCGCATATGTTTTCAATCTGTGTAATCTGTGGACTACATCAACAACGACTCGACGCGATGAGCATGGACCATCTCTTCACAGGGCGACCAGGCGAACACTGTGAACCGTCCGTCCTGTGACGCGACCAGTGCGAGAGCATCACGCTGATCATAAACGAACTGCGCGGCTGAGAGATGGCGAGTGCCACCGTGTTCCGTTGGTTGAACTACGATGGGAAGGTTCCCGACGATGGGTTCGGTAATTACCCATTTATCGACTGGTGCGCTTCGTTCGGGTCGCCGGATCTTTGCGCCAAACGCCAGCACCTCGTACTGATCGTTGATGATAGTTGCGCCGTCGACTGCGGTCAGTCCGCCAATCGTCTCCACGACCCTGCGAAGCGCGCTTTCCCACTGCCGGCGGTCCTCCTCGTCCACCTCCTGGCGCAAAAGTTGGGAGAGCGCTGCAAACGCGGGCGTGATCGAATAGCGAATTGGTTGCGCGATGGAATCGCGCCAGAGCTCGGGTCCGGCTGGGACGACCAGTAAGCTGCCCCCATGTCCATGAGCCCGCATCGAAGCAGCCAATTGGACCAGCACGTTCAGCGAGTGATATGGTCCATTGGTTGCGGCCGCCGTGAAAGCCAGCAGAGATTTGAGCAGCGAGGGGCAGTCAGGGAGGCTTGTACCTTTTTCATCTATGACCTTGACCTGCTCGCCTTTGAGAACTGCAACGTTTGCATATTTGCCAATGCCGTCAAGACGGCGATGCTTGACGACGAGTAAACCCGGTTCGATGTCCTCCAAAACGAAACAGAAACTCGGAATTGTTCGCGTCGTTCCCCATACTTTGAGTTCGTTTCCAAAAGTCCAAACGCCGAGATGAATTCCCGGACGTTCGACGGCCGGCGCAAGTTTCGTCAAAAAACCGGCGGTCAATGGAAGCGGATGCTCGAACACCATTGGTTGTCGAGCTTGATCAGGCGGGAGGTAGGCCAGGGAGATTTGTGGGAAGCGGCCTTCCTCGCGTCTAAAGCTGGCCCAGAAAGTTGCGTCGATGATCGCCGCTATGGCTCGCGCGTCGGGTTGCGGCGCTAACTCGTCTTCACCTGAGCGGCGCGCCTCCTCGAGATGGCGAGCGAAGTGTGCTTCAACCATTGGGGCTATTGTGCTGGCCGCTTGATACGTTGGGTTAATGTTCATATCTACTCTTTGCCAGTGAAAAGGGTGCGTTCATCGACAAAGCAAAGCCCGTTGCCCCATGGATCGTGCACGTAAAAAGATCGTTCGCCCCAGGGACGCTTGACGAGATCGCCGGCGCTGTCGCCGTGCACGTCTTCAGTCGATAGGCATTGCAATTCTCTCGCACGCTCGTAGACGGCTTCAACGTCGTTTACGGAAAAATAGATATAGTCAGGCAGCGGCTTTGGTTTGAGTCCGGGAATGTTTTCGCCGTTGACGTCGACGAGTGCGAGGATTACAGGACCACAATCGATGTAATGGCGGGACGCGCGCGGAATTCTTCGCCCGCGATCGCCGAGCAGCTTGCCATAGAACTCCTCTGCCTTGTCGAGATTGTCGACTTGCAGAATGATCCGGTAGAGTGTTGGAGCCATTCTGGTTCCTTTCGTACGGAGATTTTGCTCCACAGATTAACGCAGAAGAGCACGGATTAGACAGGGCAGCGATCTAACTCCGGGAGGCGACCAGTTAGCAACTATTCTGATTGACGAGTAGTGGCCTAAATCTGAATTCTTCTCTGTGCAACCTCTGTGTTCTCTGTGTCTCTGTGGTGATTTTCCTGAGGCATATGCCAACCACAGAGACACAGAGAACACAGAGGTGGCACAGAGAAATCAAGGTTAGGACACCACCGACTGACGCGATCCAGTTTGTCACTATCACTGAAAGAGAAGGGAAATCCAATGTTGAAGAAAATCATTTTGCCCGCCTTGTTGCTAGCAATCACAGCCGTGGCGCAGGTTACGACATCGAAGCCGTATCCGATCGACAATAATCATTCGACGGTCGGTTTTTCGGTCCCAATTCTCGGCGGTTTGTCGCAGGTGAAAGGAAAGTTTACTGACTTTTCAATCACGATCAACAACGACGAGAAAGACATCACGAAGTCGTCAGTAAGTGTTGTTATAAAGGCAACGAGCGTTGATACGGGAATCGAGGGTCGCGATCGTCATTTGAGAAATGCGGATTTCTTCGACGTGGAGAAGTTTCCCGAGATCACTTTCAAAAGTGAGCGGATCGAGAAAAAGGGAAAAGAGTTTATTGCGCATGGTCCACTCACGATGCACGGCGTAACCAAACAAATTGCGCTTCCGTTTACTATCACGGGCACGTTTAAAAATCCTTCGAATAACAAGATGAGTGTTGGTTATTCGGCGCGGACGGTCCTGAATCGTCGAGACTTCGGAATCAACTACAGCCGCCAGGACAATCCGACCTTCATCGGCGACAACATCACAGTCGAGATTGAGTTGGTGACAAGGGCGCTGGACCCTATGTAAGAGCCACGGATTTACACGGATCTAATTTCTGCAGTTTTCTGGCCTTGACGACCTTCGCACCGAGAAGCGTTGCTCAGAGAGTTGCGTGAACTTTGCGTCCTCTGCGTACCTCCGCGATCTCTGCGTTGGAGTGAAATTAAGCGCAGAGATCGTAGACGTACGCAGAGGACGCTGAGTCAATTCCAAATCCTAACTGAAATTCAGATTAGGACACTACTAAATCTCCCAACCCTCTAAAGGCGAAAATGAAACGGCGGAAATTATCATTAAAGTCCATTTGGAAGCCTCAAAAAAGCACAAAATGCGCAAAAATGATTAGGAATGGGAGTTTAGATCGACTAAGCAGAGCTCACTTGTGCTTTCTGCGCCTTTTTGTGGCTTGAACTGACTTTTGGAGGACCTAGTTCACAAACCGACGCAACTGCACGCTGATCGCAAAGCCGATCGCGATAAACGTGGCGATGAGCGAGGCGAGACCGGCGCTCATCAATGGTAAGGGGACGCCGATAACGGGTGAGATGCCCAGGGCCATGCCGATGTTTATGAAGATCTGGAACGCCAGACCACCTACAACCGCCATAATCACCAGCATGCCCATGCGATCTGAAGCGCGACGCGCTCCTGTGATCAGTCGCGATAGCAGAATCACGTAGGCCAGCAGGACCAGCACGCAGCCTACGAAACCTGAGTTCTCGGCCGTGACAGCGTAAATAAAATCCGTATGTGGCTCAGGCAGAAACTTCAAGCCGCTCTGCGAGTGTTCGACAGAAGAGCGCGAACCGAACAATCCACCTTCACCAACAGTGAGAATTGATTGCCAGGTGTGGTAACCGATACGACGCCGGTCGGCGTTTTCCGGGTCAAGGATCACGTTGATTCGTTCCTGCTGATAACCCTTCACCATTCCGGTTCTGACTCCCAGCCAGTAAGCCGCCGGGATCATCACTACCGCAATCAAGACGCTCGCAATTACCAGTCTCATTTTGATCGCAGACAGAAACAGCACGACTGCCAGAATGGGAAAGTAAGTCAACACCGAGCCGACGTCAGGCTCGAGCAGGATCAGACCGATCGGCAGCGCGAGTATCAAACCGCCGACGATCGTTTCCTTCAACGTGAGAGGCTGCACGCGGTTCTTGCCGAAGTAACGCGCAAGCATCATCGCCGTTGTAACCTTCACAAACTCGGACGGCTGAAACTGTCCGATGCCGGGTACTCTGATCCACGCCTGCTGTCCGTTGATCCTCAACCCAATGCCGGGAATCAGAACGATAATCAACAGGATTAGGCCGAAGATATAGAAAGCTGGCGCGAGATTCAGGAGACGTCGGTAGTCGGTGAACGCAATTGCCAACATAGCTACCAGGCCGATTGAGAGCCCGATAAGTTGTTTGACCCAGTAAGTTTCGGTCGGCTGTGCGTTGCGAATCTGAATCGTGCCGAATAGAACGATTCCTATTGCGAGCAGCGCAAGGATCCAGTCGAAGTCGCGCCAACTACGTTTGTGAATAATTGCAACCATTTAAGTATTGCCGATTGCCAATTGCCAAATGCCGATTTATTTTGCTCCTGTAACCTGCTCCTGCCTACTGATTCACGACGGCTTGTTGCTGCGTCTCGGCGAGCGGTGTTGCTGTGGTCTTTTGCTTCTTCGCGATTTGTTGAACGGCGCCTGGCGGCTCTTCGTTGCGGGTCTTGCGATAGTAGACGTCGTAAATCGCGCGAACAGCGGGTGCCGCGTGGTGTCCGCCAAACCCGGAATTCTCGATCAACGCCACCATGGCAACTTCCGGCTTATAAGCAGGAGCGTAGGAAACAAACCACGAGTGGTCCTTGTTCTTGCCGACGTCTTTGCCCAGCCTGACGACCTGTGCGGTACCAGTTTTCCCGGCGATGTCGAATCCTGCCATCTGAATGCGAGCGCCCGTACCGCCGCCGTTTACAACGCTCCACATGCCTTCGACCACAGCATGGTTAATGTCTTCCGGAATAGGAATCACTTTTGGATTAGGCCGCGATTGATCGAGCGGCTGGAATGTGACTGGACCACGATACTCGGTCGTGCCTTCGGTACCAACGGGCCGCACTTCCTTGAGCAAGTGAGGAATGTACATCCGGCCGTTCTTGCTTACTGCCGCAATAGTTCTGAGCAGAGAAATCGGCGTGATGATGTCGTAGACCTGGCCGAAAGATGCATAGACCGTATCGATGTCACGCCATTCCGGATCCCGCGGCTGCATCCGTCGTTTGAACTCTCGCGACGGCGTCCAGCTCACAACTTCGTTTGGCAGGTCGATGCCTGTGCGTTTGTTAAGGTCAAACTCGTCGACCATCTCGACGATGCCGTCGATACCCATTTTCAATCCGAGACGATAGAAATAACCGTCGCAGGAACGCGAGATCGCCGTCCTAATGTCCGGAGAGCCGTGGTTTCCCATGCAACGCGTAAATTTGTTGCCGATTGTGATGCCTCCGCCACAAACCAGATTTGAATGATCGAGTGTGATAGCACCTTGTTTCAACCCGCCGATGGCCATGGGAACTTTCCACGTGGATCCCGGTGGGTAGCGGCTTTGGATCGCACGATTGAGCAGCGGCGTTTCCGGGTCGTTCAATAGAGCACGATACTCGGCGCGCCCTCCCTTGGTCGTGATTCGTTGGGAGAAAAGGTTTGGATCGAAAGTTGGGTACGAAGCAAGCGCAAATATTTCGCCGTTGCCGGGGTCCATCGAGATGATCACGCCGCGCCTGGTAACGGAATTCTGCAGTTGTTCTTCGGCTGCATTCTGTATATCGAGGTCGATGGTAGTGACGAGATCGCGCCCGGGTATTGGGGCGACAGTTTCAATCTCATCCTGAATGCGCCCGCGACTGTCAACGACCACTTCACGATAGCCATCACGGCCGCGCAGATAGTCATCGTAGATCTGTTCGATACCACTTAAGCCGATGATATCGCCGGGCTTGAGGCCTCTGTCTTTCGAAGCCTGTTGCTTGAGTTGCTCCGGACTGATTTCGCCGACGTATCCGAGCACGTGCGCAAGCGAGCCGTTGGGTGGATAGGTGCGCTGCGGTTGTTGCTCAACGCGTAGTTCCGGGTACTCGAGGTTATGTGCCTCGACCCAGGCGATGTCGCCCGGTGTGGCATCCTGCTTCACCAGAATCGATTCAAACGCCGGCATCGTTTTCACGAGTTCGAAATAGTCGCGCAGGATGTCTCTATCAAGAGACAGACCCTCGGCCAGCGGATCTATTAGTGAAATGAGA
>Ga0256867_10000348_pt1 | contig 17996 bp, 17 predicted proteins | sample RVTome_15_FD_185939 | JGI IMG/M metagenome (GOLD analysis project Ga0256867, IMG submission 185939) | Soil microbial communities from uranium-contaminated site in the Upper Colorado River Basin, Wyoming, United States - RVT150D86 (HiSeq) ... | reverse complement strand
ACCCTAATGAGGAGCGCTCGGCGATGTCGTGCCGAGCACCGTCCAACTCCCACGTGGTCTCCGGGGGAGCCCACCGTCGCCCACCCACCGTCGTCGCCACCTACGATCCTCCGCCGATGACCAGGAAGGGCCGCGGTATTGACCCGTACAGGCGCTAGCCCCCGTCGAGACCGCCGGGGCGGGACCAGCTGGATCGCCAGCGCCGCGTGGCTCGGTGGGCCTGGTCTCAGCGACGACGTCCTGATCGAGAGCCGGGATGGACGGATAGTTGCGGTGTCCCCCGGCATCGATGACGGCGACGTTCCTCGCCTCGCCGGGATCGTGATGCCCGGGTTGGTGAATGCCCACTCTCACGCCTTCCACCGTCTGCTCCGCGGCCGGACCCACCGTCAAGGAGGTGATTTCTGGCTGTGGCGAGAGCGGATGTACGAGATGGCGGCCTCGCTGACGCCCGAGAGCTATGAGAGCATCGCCACGGCGGTATTCATCGAGATGGCGATGGCGGGGGTCACCACTGTCGGAGAGTTCCACTACCTCCACCACCAAATGGGCGGGGTGCCCTATGCCGACCCCAACGAGATGAGTCACGCCCTGGTGCGAGCGGCGCGAACGGCGGGGCTGAGACTCTGTCTCCTCGACGCCGGGTACTTCACCGCCGGCTTCGACGAGCAGCCCTTGCACCCGGTGCAGGAGAGGTTTCGTGACCCATCGATCGAGAGCTGGCTCGAACGGGTCCGGATGTTGTCGACCTCCTACCACAACGCCACCGACGTCGTCGTCGGGCTGGCTCCGCACTCGGTGAGAGCAGTCACCATGCAAGGTCTCAGAATATTGGGGCAGCGCCAGGTTCCGGGCATCCCGGTTCACATCCACGTCTCGGAGCAGCCGGCGGAGAATCAGGAGTGCCTGGAGGCTACCTCGATGACCCCGACCGGTCTTCTCGCTGAGAGCGGCCTGCTCGGGCAGCACACCACCCTGGTCCACGCCACCCATCTCACCGAATCGGACATCGAGCTCATCGGCTCCACTGCGACCCGGGTCTGTTTCTGCGCCACCACCGAGCGCGACCTCGCCGACGGGCTGGGGCCCGCCGCCGCCCTGTCGAGTGCCGGGGCGCCGCTATGTGTCGGCTCGGATTCTCATGCGGTGATCGATCTGTTCGAGGAGGCCCGCGGCATCGAGCTCCATCAGCGTCTCGCCAGTGGCCGGCGTGGGCTGTTCGCCCCATCCGACCTGCTCGCCGCGGCCACGACGGGTGGCTCAGCATCACTCGGTTTCCCCGACGGGGGCCTCATGGTGGGCTCACCGGCGGACTTCTTGGTCCTCGACCGTGACTCCCCACGTCTCAACGGGGCTCCTGGGGCCGAGCTGTTGGATGCGGTGGTTTTCGCGGCCACCGCGTCCGACGTGACCGACGTGTTCGTCGGCGGGAATCGGGTCGTGACGGACGGGGAGCACCCTGGTTGGCCAGGGGCGCGGCACGCCCTCAGAGATCACCTGGTCGAGCGATGATGGTGGCTCGCCTATAGGCTCGGGTCATGGGAAAGAGCACCATGCGGGCTCTCGTGTCTTGCCTCGTCCTCCTCTCTTGCACCTCGCCTGCCGAGACCGAGCAAACCGACGCCATCGAGACCACCGCCGACCCGGGGAGACTGGCGCTGATCGACTCCTCGGGCGACATCGTGGTGATCGACCCTGACGGCTCCGATCGAGAGGAGATCACCACCGACGCCGGGGACGAAGCCCTCTACACCCAGCCCATATGGTCACCAGACGCCTCGACACTGGCCTGGGGGCAGGTGACCCCAGACGGTTTCGCCGTCGGCATCGAGCAGCCCGGGACGGGTGAGACCACCACCATCCCCACGCCGAATCTCCCCTACTACATGTCGGGGTCGCCCAATGGGCGGGATCTCGGGATCCTCCACAACGGGATGGCTGGCATCGACTTCAGGATGGTCGACGTCGAGCAAGGCACTATCACCACCGTCGATCAGGACGCTCCGTTCTACTTCTCATGGAGCCCGGCGGGGGACCGGGTGGTGACCCATGCAGGTGCGGACCGGGTCGAGACCATCGCCCCCGATGGTGACCGAGTCCGCCTGGAGCCGACGGCGCCGACATATCTCGCCCCGCAGTGGACCACGAGCGGCGTGTTCCACGTCGTCGACGACGAGTTGATCATCGAGGACGAGAACGGTGAGCGTGCCCCGGTGGCCAATGTCTCGGGGCCGACCATGTTCGTCTCCAACCCACAAGGGACCAAGGTGGCCCTTCAAGTCAGCGGCGACGGATCGGCGATCTCGGTGTCGCTGGCCGCGGCGCCCACGGTCCTGACCCGAAGTGTGGTGGTCGTCGACGTCGGGACCGGTGAGGTCGAGGTGGCCAGTGACGATCTCGCTCTCGGCTTCTTCTGGAGCCCTGACGGGGAGTCGTTGCTGGTGTTGACCATCACATCCGATGGGGTGGTGCCCATGATCTGGACCGGCCAGGCCGAGCCTGTCGGCTACCCGGCCTACCGACCTCCGGGGACGATGTTGCAGGACACCTTCCCCTTCTTCCCCCAGTACGCCCAGTCGGTCGGCTTCTGGGCGCCGAACTCCTCGGCGTTCGCATATGCGGGTGAGGTCGGAGGCGACCGGGGGATCTGGATCCAGGAGCTCGACCAGGACACCCCGAGGAGAGTCGCCGACGGGATCTGGTTGGCATGGTCCTCGTCCCGCCCTCGCCCCGACTAACTGGTCATCAGGTTCGGCAGCCAGGTGACCAACGCCGGAGCGAAGATGACCACCATGATCGCCACCGCCAGCGCGGCAACGAAGGGAAAGATGCCGCGGTAGACGTCGCGTAGGGGGATCTTCGTGACTCCAGAAACCACGAAACAGAGAAGCCCGACGGGAGGCATGAGGAGACCGGTGAGCAGCATCATGATGGTGAGGACCCCGAACCAGACACCGCTGTAGCCGAGGCCGATGATCACCGGGTACATGATCGGGGTCATGATGACGAGGATGGCTATCTCGTCCATGAGCGCTCCGAGGATGAAATAGACCCCGAATATCAGGGTCACGATGACCCAGGGGGCGATCTCGAGCGTGGTGATCCACACCCCCAGTTCGATGGGGATACGGGAGACCGAGAGGAAGAAGCCGAAGATCTGGCCGCCGATCACCAGCATGAAGATGAAGGCGGTGGTGCGGATGGTCCGGCTCAGCGCGCCCTTGAACCCCGTCCATGTCATCCGTCGTGTGAGCAAGGCATAGGCGATCGAGAGGAAGGCACCGGCCGCGCCCGCCTCGGTCGGGGTGAATATCCCGAAATAGATGCCGCCCATGCTGATGCCGAAGATCACCGGGACCGCCCACACCAGCCTGATGGCCTTCCAGCGACTCAACCCGGGAGCCTCGACAGGTCGGGGGGCGTAGTGGGGCCGGACGCGGACGACCAGGTAGGCCGTGATCATCAACAGGACCGTGCAGATGATGCCCGGGACGATCCCCCCGATCAGAACCTGCCCGATCGGCTCCTCGGTGAGCACCCCGTACAGCACCAGGATGGCGCTGGGTGGGATGAGGATCCCGAGCGTGCCGCCGACCGCGGCGGTGCCGGCGGCGAAGCCGTTGTCGTAGTCGAAGCGCTTCATCTCGGGAACCGCGACCACCGACATGGTGGTTGCCGAGGCGACGGCCGACCCGCTCACCGCACCAAAGAGCGCCGAAGCGCCGATCGTGGCGACCCCGAGACCACCCCTGATTCTCCAGAAGAAGGCATCGATGGCCTTGTAGACGTCTTCGCCAAGTGCAGACGCCGCCAGGATCAGCCCCATGAACACGAACAAAGGGATCACCGAGAGGCTGTACAGGGAGGCGCCGTAGAAGGCATCCGACCCCAGCCGGGTGAGGGCGGCGTTCCAATTGGTGATCAAGCCGAACCCGACCAACCCGACTCCGATCATGGCGATGGCCACCGGGACCCTCATGAACAGGAGGACCACCAGGGCCACCATCCCGAGGATGCCGACGATCTCCGGGCTCATATCTCTACGCCAACCGCGTCGCCATCGGCCGGGTCGACCGCGTTCACCGGCTCGCCCATGAGCCTGAGCGCCAGTCTCATGACTGTCGACAGGGCGTAGAGAGCCATGCCGATCGCGGCTACGAGGACGAATGGCCAAATAGGCAGGTCCAGGACCGGGGTCTCGGCACCAGATCTCTGGTTGCGCAAGACGAACTGATACAGCTGGAACGACAACAGAGCCACCACTGCGATGGTGAGCAGGTCGGAGATGATGTCGAGGACGGCCTTGAACCTCTGGCCCACACGTTCGTAGATGAGGTCGATGGTGATGTGGTCTCCCATGTCCTCGGAGTGGGCCACTGCCAGGAAGACGACTACCACCAACACCATGCTGGTCAACTCCACGGTTCCGGAGACCGGCCGGCGGAACGCGCTCCGACCGACTATGTCCGAAACAGTAAGGAACAACAGGCCCAGCAACGCGGCGCCCGCCAGGTAGTGCATGGCTGTGTTGAATCGGCGGACCCCGTCGATCCACCGCCGCGACCGACGGCGCTCAGTCATACCCTCCGGGGCGTCGTCTGTTCCCGATGGTTCCAGGCTGGTTCTCCTTCACCAGGCCGGGGGAACATAGAGCCCCGGCATTGGTTCGAGGTGGTGACGGCGAACCGCCGTCACCACCTCATGTCGAGCTCGGTCTACTCGTATCCCGCCTTGATGTCCTGCATCGCGTCGTACATCTCCTGAGCGGGCACGCCCTCTGCCTCACGAGCCGCGATCCAGGCCTCGGTGACCTGCTGACCGACCTCTTGCCAACGAGCCAGTTCGTCCTCGGGCAACTCGTAGATCTCGATGCCCTCGTCCACCGCCACCTGCGAGATAGCAACGTAGGCCGCGTCGTAGACCTCCGCCGCCGTCAACGAGTGCTCACGGCCGAGATCGAGCATGACCTGCTGCGCGTCGGGGGTGAGCGAGTTCCACGAGTCCAGGTTCATGACCAGGTACTGAGCCGCCACATAGCAGTCGCACTTGGTCCCGTAGGCCAGCTCCGGGTAGAGCCCGAAGCTCGCGAGGCCGGACACAGCAATCGACAACCCGTCGATGACCCCTGTGGACAGCGAGTCGAAGATCTCCGGAGCGGGAAGACCGACCGAGCTGGCGCCCATCGCGTCCATCACCTCACCCATGATCGGCGTCGGGAACCTCATGGTCAGCCCCTGCATGTCCTCCATGGTCTGGACCGGGACGTCCTTGGTCCAGATGTCCCCGATGTCGTGGGTCCACATCCCGAGCAGCTGCACATCGCTGTACTCGTCTTGAAGCGCCGGGAACTGGTCGTAGAGATCCCACAGCGTCTGTGTCGCCTGCATCGCCGATACGAACTGGAACGGCTGCTCGACGATCTCGGTGACGGGGAAGACACCGGCGTGGTATCCCTGAAGCGCCCAGCCCATGTCCTGGCCGCCGGCGACGGTGTTCTCGAACGTCGCCGGGGGCGCCGCCAGAGCGCCGCCAGGCTGGAACTCGATGGTCACCGCTCCACCGGTCGCCTCGTTCACCGCGGCCGCGTATGGCTCAAGTGCGTTGACATGAATCGGATGCTCGGCCGGGAACGGATGACCCAATGTCAGTGTCACCGGGTCGCCGAAATCCATCGACTCCGCCGTCGTCGTCGTGTCATCCATCGCCTCGGAGGTCGTCGTCCCGTCTGAAGCCTCCGTGGTTGTGGTCGGTGCCCCGGTGGTGTCGGTCACGTCCTCCGGGCTACATGCGGCGGCGATCATCGCTACCACCGCGAACAGCATCGCAATACGCCAGATCCCTCTAGTGCGTTTCAACATTTCCTCCTCGTTAAGTCCCGCTTAACGTCCAATCACCTCGGACGTGGCATCGGCATCCTATCCCATGACCTCCTTCGGTGCCGGGCTGGGACGACGGTCACCCGCCACGTGCGATGACGTACGCCTCGTCGTTGAACCAAACCCTGCCATACCGCTCGAGCACGTCTCGGGTGGCAGGAACGTAGGCCCCGGATGAGATCGCCTCGGAGAGCCGCTTCTCATCGATCTGTGCGACATAGGCGGCGGCGTTCCATGCGGCCAGGGTCAGACCGGTGCCGATGTGCTCGGTTCGCTCCGAGGGCATCGCGTGGAGCTCATAGCTGAATATCGCCTCGTCGTCGCTGCTCTCCGGATAGACGAGACTGGCGTCCTCGGGCGAGCCGAGCTGACGACGTGCCTCGGCCACAAGCTCTGCCCGACCGGTCTGGAACGGGTCTTCATCGGGCCACACCCCGCGGATGATCTCCAACCCGGGGTCGTCGCCGTGAGCGTGGACCACGACCATCCGGCCGCCAGGGGCGAGTGCCCGTGCCAGCGGGACCAAAACCATCTTCACTTTTCGCTCGACAGTGGTCCGCGCCCTGTAGGGCTGAGAGGCGACGACCAGGTCGTACTCCCCGGTGGCCTCACCGGGTCTGGGGATGACCCGCTTGAGCAGAAACTCTCGATCCCGGCGATATACCACCAGCACCGAGGGCCGGGCATACAGAGGGTTACCCGTCTTGGGACTGGTGACCACTTCCCAGGCGTGCGCCAGCTGATCGAACAGCTCCTGGATCTGACGTCCGAAGTCGTCGGCGCTCGACCCCTCCAGGGGGGCCTCGATCCAATTCAGTTCGGCGGCGTCGTCCCCGGTGGGGGTCATCGAGGGGGCTTCCCGGTAACTCATGTTGGTCACCACGAAGACCATCTCCGGGTGCTCGTAGAACCGGTCGGGCATCCGGCTGAGCGCCAGCCGCACGTCCTCGATGCTGATCTCCTTGCCCACCACCAGCCAGGGGATGTGGGGGAAGATCCGGTGCATCCGACGCATGACCTGGGTCAAGACCGAACCGTCGCCCATTCCTGCGTCGAAGACGCGGAGGGCCGACTCGCCCGGCCCGATCTCGTCCAACTCATCACCGATGCGACCAGCCACCACCGACTTCTCGTTGGTCGCGGTGGTGAACAAGAGGTAGGCGGCGCGGTTGTCGAAGAATCGCCCCGCCGGACTGATCGATGCGTGCTCTCGAGCCATCTGCTCTCCCAATCGCGTCGCATCGATCAGGCATTGGCACCGGCTCCGCTCTCGAGTGGTTGCCGCGGCGTCTTCAGGCCTGTCCCTCGGCCGCTCTGGATGACCCATTGAAGATAGCGGCGCCAACGCGACAAGAGCCACTGGACACGTACAGCACCTGTGATCGCCTAACCGGTAGTCCTCGCGACGAGGTGTCTTGATCGGCCCCCGTCACCTTCTCTCTCCCGCCGCCACCAGGTGTCGATTCCCGAAGAGCTCGCCACCGCCGTGATCGAAATCGGCCGGCTGGAGCCCCACTCTTCTCAGGCGGCGTTGTCTCCCCTGGCCGATTTCCGAGTGGTGAACTCGGAGATCCGGTCGAGCAGCGCCTGGTCGCTGAGGATCGCTGAATGCCCTACATCCTCCACGACGACGATCGAAGTCCCGGGACGACGTGCGGCGAGCTCAGCGGATCGGGCGAACGGTGCGTCGGCGTCCTCCGGATCATGGAGGATGAGGATCTCGGCGCCGGGAAGTTGCTCCGGCCACGAACGAGAGAGCTGGGGCCACAGCTGAGGGTCCCAGGCCTCCAGTCGGGCCCGCAGCCCGCGCCGCGCCCATGGCAGCAGCCGGAGACGGTCACCGAAAACATCCAAGGCATCATGGATGTCGAGAGCGGGCGCGACCAAGACCACCCGCGGAGGTGCCTTGTCAGGAAAAACCAGTCGCATCACCATGCTGGCGAAGGAGTGGGCGACAATCACTTCGGGCCGACCCACATCATCGATGACCGATCTCAGCGCAGCCGCGGACTTCTTGATGTCGGTCGATGCCCCACCGGCGTAGCCGGGAAGCCGGGGAACGATCACCCGATTGCCTTCGGCGGCGAGACGAAGGGCGATCTCACCCATTTGAGCGGTGCGTCCGCCCCAACCGTGAAGTGCGATGGCCAAGGGCCCCTCGCCCACCTCGAAGCCGCCGACCTCACCAGACCGGAATGGAGTGAGACGGGCGATCGACTTGTTGTCACGCTGCGCGATACGGGAGCTGAGGGGCGGCGGGGTGAGCCACGCCTTGAAGGTCAGCGCCGGGATCACCCTCACCGGGAGAGGAATCTTCACGAGCTGCCCTCCTCCAGCGCCTGTCTCACCTCCGTCGGGTCGAGGACGAACAGCGGGTCCCACTGCCTGAGCGCCTTCGAGATCGTCCTCCGGCGATAACGCTTCGACCTGGCCATTGGGGTTGCTCCTCTCGTTCTCTGGGTGGGTTGCAAATTGCAACTTACCTAAGGCGGTAGTGAATTGCAACTGAAAACTGACTATGATGTCATGGTGGCTCGAAAATCTCTCTCCCATCTCGAATGCTCGGTCGCCAACACGGTCGAGATCGTCAGCGACCCGTGGACGGTGCTGGTCCTTCGTGACGCATTTCAAGGAGTGCGGCGCTTCGACCAATTCGTCGAGAGCCTGGGCATCGCTCGTAACACGCTGGCGAATCGTCTCGAGAAGCTGGTGGGGGCGGGGATCATGACCGCCGAGCCGTACCAGGACAACCCGGTTCGCAACGAGTACCGGCTGACCGATAAGGGCAAGGATCTCTTCGACGTGCTGATGACTCTGTGGGGCTACGGTGAGCGGTGGGCCCCGCCACCCGACCCCGACCATCAGAGGGTGATCCATGTCGACTGCGGTCATGAGGCGATCGCAGTTGCTCAATGCGGGAATTGCGGGGAGCGGATCACCCGGCGCAACGTTCGCATCGAACCGACCAAGCTGTCAGCGGCAGGGCTGGTTCCCCACTCCTCCGCCTGAGATCTCACCGAGCCGAACGGCGCAGCTCCGTCCGGGGAGGACGCCCACCAACACGACCCGACGACACGCATGCGCGAGCCGGCGGCATCGTTGCGCACCGATGGGGTCAGCCTCCGAGTTACCGTGACCGGGTGAGCGCCTTGGCCCTGTTGACTTCCGGTGGCGATGCCCCTGGTATGAACGCCGCAATTCGGGCGGTGACCAAGGTCGCCGCGTCGCACGGAGTCCCCACCTGGGGCGTCGAGCAGGGTTTCGACGGCCTCATCGACGGGGAGTTCCGCCCCTTGACCCGGCGAAATGCCACCGGAGACCCCGCCCCGCTGAACGAGGTGGAGAGTGAAGGCGGTCAGGGGGGAACGATCCTCGGCTCCAGCCGCAGTCGCCGCTTCTATGAGAGAAGCTCCCGGGTGGCTGCCGCCCAACAGCTCGAGGACCACTCGATCACAGGGGTGATCGTCATCGGGGGCAACGGCTCGATGGCCGGCGTCCACGCCTTGGCCGAGGAGACCGACGTCCCTGTGGTCGGGATACCCGCCTCCATCGACAACGACATCGGGCTCACCAGGGAAGCCCTCGGCGTCGACAGCGCCCTCAACACCATCGTCGAGGCCTGCGACAACATAACCGACACGGCACGGTCCCATCACCGGGCCTTCATCGTCGAGGTCATGGGACGCCAATCGGGCTATCTGGCGATGGCAGCCGCGGTGGCCACCGCGGCCGATGCGGTGCTGATGCCGGAGCGGCCGCACACCCGTGAACAGGTGATCGACTCGGTCGTCGACTGCATCAATACCAGTTTCGGGGAGGCACGGGACAAGACGCGGGTGCTCATCATCAAAGCGGAAGGTGTCCACGTCCCCACCCACGAGATCGTGGAGGAGGCCACCAGAAGGATCGGCGAAGAGGGTGCCGACTACGAGATACGGGGGACTGTCCTGGGCCACGTGGTGCGGGGTGGTGATGCCTCGTTCCGTGATCGGTTGCTGGCCGGCCGCTTCGGCCGGGTGGCGGTCGAGGCGGTCCTGGACGGAAAGGGCGACGTGATGACCGGTTGGAACATCGGTGTCGAGATCGGCGAGCCGACGACCGACGACTGGATTCGACTCTTTCGCATCGAGGATGTTCTCGAGGAGACCGAGTCGCTCCTCGATGGGACTTCGCCGGTCTCCCGCGACCGTGTGGCCCGAATGGAGGCGATCCAGGGTGTCCTCGCCCTGTAGACCAGCGTTGCTCAACCGCCCTGACGGAAGACATCGGGTGCGATGGGGTCTTGCTCACGACGTCTCGCCGCCAAACCCGACAGATACTGCTTGGGAAAGTCATGTCCGGTGAAACCGAGGTCTATGGCGGCGTTGAGGGTCCAGTACGGGTCGACGAGATGGGGACGCGCCATCACACAGAGGTCGGCGCGCCCCGCGACCAGGATGTTGTGGACATCATCGATCGATGAGACCGCACCCACGGTCATGGTGGCGATGCCGGCCTCGTTGCGGATTCGATCGCTGAACGGGGTCTGGTAGAGGCGCCCGTACTCGGGCCGGACATGGACCGAAGTCTGACCGGTGGACACATCGATCAGGTCGCACCCGTGCTCTCTCAGCCGCCTCGCGAACACAACGGCGTCGTCGCCGTCGAAAGCCCCCTCCACCCAATCGGTGGCGGAGACCCGCACCGAGATCGGCTTGGTCTCGGGCCAGACCTCCCGCACCGCGTCGAAGATCTCGAGCGGGTAGCGCATCCGGTTCTCCAATGACCCGCCGTAGCGATCCGAGCGTTGGTTGGCCAATGGCGTCAAGAAGCTCGAGACCAGGTAACCGTGGGCGAAGTGCAGCTCCAACCAGTCGAACCCTGCGCGGTGACCCCTCTGCGCCGCAGCGACGTGTTGGTCGAGGATCTGCTCGATGTCCTCGATGGTCATCTCGCGGGGGACCTGACTGTCGGGGCGGAAACGGATCGGTGAGGCCGACATGATCTCCCAATTCCCCTCGTCGAGTGGATCGGTGTCCCCCTCCCACATCAGCTTGGTCGAGCCCTTGCGGCCGGAGTGGCCGATCTGAAGCCCGATCCGGGCACCGGAGTGCCGATGCACGAAGTCGACGATCCTCGCCCACTCCTTCTCTTGCTCATCGCTCCAGATGCCGGTGTCGGCAGGTGAGATCCGCCCTTCCGGCGAAACGCATGTCATCTCCGTCATGACCAGGCCCGCTCCTCCGACGGCCCGGCTCCCGAGATGGACCAGGTGCCATTCGTTGGGCATGCCATCGACCGAGGAGTACTGGTCCATGGGTGAGACCACGATCCGGTTGGCCAATGTCACCTCCCTGACCTGGTACGGGTGGAACATCGGAGGGGTGACCGGGTCGGTCGCCACCGGAGAGCCGTGCTCAGAGTGCGCGTACCACTGATCGACCGAAGCCATGTACCCCGGGTCACGCAATCGGAGGTTGTCATAAGTGACCCGCTGGCTCCGGGTGAGCAAGCTGAAGACGAACTGCTCCGGTTCCATTTCCCGGTAACGATCCGCTCCCTCGAACCACTCCAGGCTCGCCTTGGCGGCGCGTTGCAGGCTCTCCACCTCGGGACGTCTCAACCCCTCGAAACGACCCAACGCCTCATCGAGGGGAAGCTCCCCCACCACCAGCCGGGACAAGGCGATGGCATCTTCCATGGCGAGCTTGGTGCCCGACCCCACCGAGAAGTGAGCGGTGTGGACGGCATCACCCATCAGGACGACGTTTCCCGCATGCCAAATCCCACATGTGATCGTAGGGAACTGCAGCCACTTCGAGTTGTTGCCGATCAGGCGGTGCCCGTCGAGGTGATCTTCAAACAGGGACTCACACCGGCTCAGGGCGTGCTCGTCGCTCACTCCCGGTGGGAACACCTCCTCGGCGGTCCTGTCCAGCCCCAAACCACGCCATGTGGCGGGGGCCATCTCGACGATGAAGGTGCTCCCCTCGTCCGCGTAAGGGTAGATGTGGGCCCAGACCAGACCCGCCGGTGTGTCGACGAAGACGAAATGGAACCTGTCGAAGACCTTCGGGGTGCCGAACCATATGTACTTGTTGACCCTGAGATCGACGGAAGGCTCGAGGCGGGCCCCGAGACTGGCGCGGACCACCGAGTTGGCCCCGTCCGCCCCCACGATCAGGTCGGCTTCGGGAAGGGAGCCGAGGTCGGTCACCTCCGAGGAGAACCTGAGCTCGGTCCCCAGCTCGGTGGCCCGCCTGGCGAGGATCCCGAGGAGGTCACCTCGGCCGGCCGCGGCGAAACCGTGACCTCCTGACACGACGCGTCGACCCGAGAAGTGGCGGACCTCGATGTCTCCCCATTCCTTGAAGGCCTTGGTCAGGTCGCGGTAGGAAACGTCGTCGGCGTCCTCGAAATGGTCGAGGGTCTCCTCGGAGAAGACGACACCGAATCCGTAGGCGTCGTGAGGCTGGTTGCGCTCGAGGACGGTCACCTCGAACTCGGGTCTTGCCTTCTTGACGAGGATGGCGAAGTAGAGCCCCGCGGGACCGCCACCGACACACACGATCTTCATCCGCTACGTCTCACCTGATCACCGGGCTCGAGGATCATGGGCGCAACTTATCGGCCTCGCCGCGCCCGGGGAGTGCACACGGGCTGTCAATGGACAATCACTTCCGGCGCAGCCGCCCAGACCCATACTGCTCGCATGATGACTCTCCCGACGCGGGTGATCCAGGCGGTCCGGCCGCAGGCGTCCTCCGGTGTGATCGCCGGGGCCGCCGTGGTGGCCGCCACGTTCTCCGCAACCCCGTTCCTGCTTCCCGATGTCGCCGATCGCCTCTCTGCGGACATCGGCTCGACCGGGCTGCTCAGCACCGCCCAAGTGGGCAGCTTCGCCCTGGCGTCGTTCTTTGCAGGTCGGTTCTTTCGGCCCCGACGACGGCTTCACTACGGCTCCCTCCTCTTGGTTGCCGGGTCGACGTTCGGCTCGGCGCTGGCCCCCGGGTTTGGCGTGCTTCTCGCCACCCGGATCCTGGCGGGGTTGGGCCTGGGCACGATCACCTGGATCGCCTGGGCCGACGCCACCCGTTTCCCGAGGGGTCTGGGCGATGTCGCCGCCGTCGCCCCGTTGACCGCCACCATCGCCTCACCACTCATCGGATGGCTCACCGAGAACGGCGGTTATCCCCTGGTGTTCACCGCACTCGGTGTGCTGGCGGTGGCGGCGCTGGCGCTCCCGGTTGGGTTCGGCGACCTCCCCCGGGTGGGCCGCAACGTCAGCGGCTCCCGAAGCAACCGGGTCCTGTTGGGCGCCCTCCTCGTGCTCTCGGTGGGTGGGTCTTCGGTCTTCATATTCAGTGCCGCGGCAGCTCAGGCAATTCACGGTCTGACCCCGATCACCGTCTCATGGGCGCTCAGCCTCAACGCGATCACCGGGGTGGTGGCCACGAGACGACGCGCTCGCGGGGGGACGGCCGGGTTCTGGCTGCTGGCCACGGCCGCATCGGCTTTGGTGATCGGTCTGTTCGGCTCGTCCCCGGTCTTCTTCCTCGCCATGGCCCTCTGGGGCTTCGGCTTCTGGATGGCGGTTCCGGCAGTGTTGAGGATGCTGACCGACCGCTCCAACTACCCCGGTGAGCGCATGGGCGACGCCCAGGCTGCGATGGCCACCGGGCGGGTCTTCGGCCCCATCGTGGGAGGTCTGGCCCTCGGTGCCGGACAGTTCGCCCGGCTGTCGATTGTGGGCTCGGCGGTGATCGTCGCCTCTGTCCTCGTGGTGGTGCTCGTCGAGAGATATCGACTCACATTGCCCGAGACGGGCTCGACCGGGTAGCCGGCCGTTTTCAGCCTCCTGGCTCCACCCCTATCTCGGTGGCCTTGATCGCCAGCCAGACATCCGATCCCCGGATCAGGCCGAGCGAGGAGGCTGCACCTGCAGTCACCTCGACCGTGAGCGGCAGCGGATCCCCCGAGCGGAAGCGGACTCGGTCCCCCAGATGCTCGACCAACTCGACCCTGGTCGCCCAGACATTGCGGGGACTTCCTTCGGGACGCTCCTTGTGCACCGATATGGCGGCAGGGCTGATCGTGACCATGACGGGGCCGGAGACCCTGGTGTCGGCGATGAGAATGACATGGCCGCCGGTCTGCACCCTGCCATCCGAGGCGTCACCGAGGACGAGGTTGGAGCCGGCCAGGTCAGCGGCGTATCTCGTGCGGGGTCGGAGTCTGATGTCGTCCGCCGACCCGCTTTGGGTGATGCCCCCGTCCTCGATTATGTGGATCTCGTCGGCGAGCAGGAACGCCTCCGTGGGGTCGTGGGTGATCAGCACCCGCGGGCCGTCGAATACTTCGAGATGCTCGGCGAGTCGTCGACGAAGCTCGCTGCGGGTGGTCACGTCGAGAGCGGAGAGAGGCTCGTCGAGGAGCAACAGGTCGGGCTCGGTGATCAGCGCCCTGGCCAAGGCGACGCGCTGGGCTTGACCCCCCGATAGCTCGCCCGGTCGGTGTGACTCCAGTCCCTCCAACCCGAGACGACGCACCCATTCACGGGTACGCCCCGAGACTTCGACACGACCCAGGCGGCGGCTTCGCAGCCCGAAGGCGATGTTCTCCGCGACCGTCAGGTGGCGGAAGAGGAGATAGTCCTGGAACACCACCCCCACTCTCCGTGCATCGGCGGTGACGAACACCTCCGCCCGGGGGTCGTCGAGGACTGCGCCGCCGAGCGTGATATGACCCCGGTCCAAGGCCAAGAGCCCGGCCAGCGCCGCGACCGCAGTAGACTTCCCGGCGCCGTTCGGGCCCAGCAGAGCCGCGGTTGTCCCCATGGGGATGGCCAACTCGATGTCGAGCTCGAACTCATCAGGCCTCCGGACGACCAGATGGGCATCGAGGTTGCCGGCGGTCACAGCACTCTCCTCCACCGCTCCCGGAGGGCGATGAGGACCAGCAGCGAGACCACCACCATGATCAGGCTGATGGCGATGGCAGTGGGGCGGTCACTCTCCAGGGCGACGAAGACAGCCAGAGGGAGTGTCTGGGTGCGGCCCTGGAGGTTGCCGGCAAAGGTCACGGTTGCCCCGAACTCCCCGAACGCCCGAGCCCAGGTGAGCACCACACCGGCCAGGAGAGAGGGCCCGATCATCGGGAGGGTCACCTGGCGCATCACCGTCCAGCGACCGGCCCCCAAGCTGCTGGCAGCACCCTCGTAACGCCTGTCGAGGTTGCGGAAGCCACCCTCGACAGTGATGACGAGGAAGGGCATCGCCACGAAGGTGGCCGCCAGGACGACGCCCCAGATCGAGAAGGGGAGCACCAACCCGGTGGCTTCGGCAAGAGGCTCACCGACAACTCCACGTCTGCCCAGCGCGAAGAGCAATGCCGCGCCACCTACGACCGGTGGCAATACCAGTGGCAACAGGACGACGCCGCGCACCAGTGATCGCCCTGGAAACTCGACCCGGGCGAGAAGCCAGGCCAGTGGCACCCCCAGTGCGAGTGAGATCGCCGTCGCAGCCAGTGAGGTGACGACAGAGAGACGTAACGCGTCGGTGACCACCTCACCGGTGAGGACGGTGGGGAGCGTCGACCATGGCACTCGGGAGATCAGCCCGACGAGGGGCACGGCAAAGACTGCGAGACCCATGCACGCCAGGACCACCAGCGGGATCAGCGGGCGCTCACCGACGGGGCGTCTCAAGGTGAGCCGAACCCGAAGTCGGTGAGAATGGATCGTCCCTCGTCGGAGAGCACGAAGTCCATGAAAGCATTGGCGGTCTCTGCATCTGACGTATCTGCCATCACCGCGATCAGGTATTCGGCGATGACGTTGGCCTGCCGGGGGATGTCGATGCCCTCCACCTCCCTGCCGGCCGCGGCGATGTCGGTGACGTAGGTGATGCCGGCATCGAGCTCGCCCATCTCGACCTTGGTCAGCAAGGAGCGGACATGAGGCTCATCGGTGTCGATCGCCGGAGTGACACCTGCCTTCGCCAGCGATTCCCGGGCCAGCCGACCACAGGGGACCTCCTCGATGCACAAACCGATCAACAACTCGTCCCGGGCCAAGTCCTCGAGCCCTCTCACCCGTGCCGGGTTGCCCGCCGGGACCGCGATCTGGAGGAGATTGGTGGCAAAGACCTGATGCTCCCCTCCGGTCATGCCCGCATCGACCACCTCTTCCATGTTCGAGATGTCGGCCGAGGCGAACACGTCGATCGGCGCGCCCTCGAGGATTTGCTCACGCAACGCCGAGCTCGATGCCAGGTTGACCGCCACGTCGACGTCCGGGGTGGCCGCCTCGAAGGCCGACTCCACCGCCGCGAATGCATCGGTCAGCGAGGCGGCCGCCGAGACCAGCAACTCCCGGTTCACGGTCTCCTCGCCTCCTCCGCAGCCGACCAGGATGGCCATCGACACCGCCAGGCCGAGACTCAGGGCGTGATGATCCGAGGCTATTCTCATTGCGACTAGAGCGTACACGTGGAATGGAAGGTGACAGTGGCCGGGCTCTCCGTGACCGAATACGCGGTCCTCGGCGTTCTCGCCGAGCAACCGAGTCATGGGTTTGCCATCGCCAAGGAGTTGGCCGAGGGAGGCGAGGTGGGTCGGATCCTCACGGTGGGCCGACCCCTCGTCTACCGGGCTCTCGACCGTCTCGTCGAGGGCGGCTTCGCCACCGTGGCCCGCACGGAGCAGGACGCGGGACCGAGACGGGTGGTTTATCGCGTCACCGAGCAGGGCCGACGCCGACTCCAGGAATGGCTCGCCGAGCCCGTGGGACATGTTCGCGATATGCGCATCGATCTCCTGCTCAAGCTGGCCCTGCTGTGCAGGTCGGAAGTGTCACCGATCGCTCTGATCAGGGCGCAGAAGCTCACCCTGCGGGAAACACTGGCCGCCTTGGGCGACACCGGCTCCGCCGATCATGTCGAGTTGTGGCGTCAGCACAACGCGATGGCTGCAGCCGCCTACCTCGACGACCTGGAGCACCTCTACGATCGAGCGTGACCACCGGCACTGCTACCGACCTAACGCCGAGCCGCCTCCTGGAGCCCTTCGCCCGATAGGACGCGTCGTCACGCGCCGTCAGCCGAAGGTATTGCACTCGGAGGGGTCACCGGTTTCGAAGCCGGTGGTGAACCACTCCACACGTTGTGCGGACGACCCATGGGTCCACCGCTCCGGGCTGATCTGGCCCTCCACCTGCTCCTGGATCCGATCGTCGCCCACCGCCGCCGCGGCATCGATCGCCTCCTGGATCTCGCCCGGCAGGAAGACACCCACCTCACGAAGTGAGTTGGCCCAGACTCCGGCGAAACAGTCGGCCTGCAACTCGAGCATGACGGAGAGCTCGTTCGCCTCGGTCTGCGAGCCCGCGGTCTGTTGCGCCCGCTGCACCTCCTCCATGACGCCCAGCCTCTTCTGGACGTGGTGACCGACTTCGTGAGCGATCACGTAGGCCTCGGCCACATCGCCGCCCTGGGCGCCGAACCTCGAGACCAGCTCGTCGAAGAAGGTCTCGTCGATGTAGATCGTCTCGTCCAGCGGGCAGTAGTGAGGGCCGACCGCCGAGTTGGCTCCCCCGCATCCCGACGAAGCCACGTCACGAAACAGGACCAGGGTGGGCTCGACATAGGTCAGACCCGAGGTCTGGAAAATGGCGTTCCAGGTGTCGTCGGTCGACCCCAACACAGTGGAGGCGAACACCTCGTAATCGTCCTCGCCCTGAAACTCCTCGGGCTGGGCCCCCGGTTGCTGGGGAGCCTGCCCGTCGAGTTGCCCGATGATCTGGTCGAGACCGGAGCCCCCGCCGAGCAGATTGAGGAGGAGCACGACGATGATCCCAACGCCGCCCAGCCCACCGATCGCCATCCCCGGACGGCTCATACCGCGGCGGTCCTCGACGCTTCCTCTGCTTCTTATCCTGTCCCAACGCGCCAAAAGGATCTCCTCGACCTCAAACGGCGAGGTTATTCCCATTCCGGGCAATTGTTAACCCGATCGAGTCACGCCCATGGCCTAACCATCGAAGGGATGGTGCGGCGCCACCACGGCCTCGTCCCTGGATCTCTCCGGCCTCGGGGATTGGCCTGGAATTCCGATCAGTGAGACAAAAGGGACCTCTCATTG
>Ga0256867_10000345_pt1 | contig 18032 bp, 17 predicted proteins | sample RVTome_15_FD_185939 | JGI IMG/M metagenome (GOLD analysis project Ga0256867, IMG submission 185939) | Soil microbial communities from uranium-contaminated site in the Upper Colorado River Basin, Wyoming, United States - RVT150D86 (HiSeq) ... | reverse complement strand
CGGCCGACGGGCCGAGGGCGCGACCCAGCCGCCCGGCGGCTCGCACGCGGAGGCGGTCGCCCTGACCGAGGCCGCCGCCGCCGGCGTCGACACCCGGGGCGCAACGGCCTACGTGACGCTGGAGCCGTGCAACCACCACGGTCGAACCCCGCCCTGTGCCGACGCCCTGATCGACGCCGGTGTCGCCAGGGTCGTGGTGGGCGTCGCCGACCCCGACCCGCTGGTGCGGGGACGGGGAATCGAGCGCTTGCGTGCCGCAGGCGTCGAGGTCACGACCGGGGTCGCCGCCGACGTCGTCGCCGAGCTGCTCGCCCCGTACGTCAGACACCGCGAGACGGGCCGCCCCTATGTCGTGCTCAAGCTGGCCGCCAGCCTCGACGGTCGCACCGCGGCCGCGGACGGCACGAGCCGCTGGATCACGGGCGAGGCCGCCCGGGCCGACGCTCACCGCCTGCGGGCCGAGAGCGACGCAGTGCTGGTCGGGGCCGGAACCGTGCGCGCCGACGATCCCGCGCTTACCGTCCGGCACGTCGGTGGCCGCCACCCGTTGCGTGTCGTGCTGGGGCAGGCGCCGCCGGACGCCAAGGTCCATCCGGCGCTCGAGCTGACAGGCGATCTCGGCGATGTGCTCGACGAGCTGGGCCGCCGCGACGTGATCCAGCTGCTCGTCGAGGGCGGCGCGACGGTGGCCGGCGCCTTTCACCGGGCCGGTCTCGTCGACCGCTACGTCGTCTACCTGGCGCCGATGCTGTTCGGTGGAGACGACGCCGTCGGGTTGTTCACTGGACCGGGAGCCAGCACGATGGCCGATGTCTGGCGTGGCCGCATCGCCGGTGTCACGCACTTGGGCGACGACCTTCGCGTCGACCTGTATCCCTCCGTTAGGAGCAGCTGATGTTCACTGGGATCATCGAGGAGCTGGGCTCGATCGCGTCGTTCGAGGGCCAGAGGGTCCGCATCGCCGCGTCGCTGGTGACCGAGGACGCCAAGACCGGCGACTCCATCGCCGTGGACGGGTGCTGCGTCACCGTCGTCGACCAGAGCCCCGGTTGGTGGGAAGCCGACGTCACCGACGAGACGCTCAAGCGCACAACGTTCGGCGATCGAGTGCCAGGCGACCCCGTCAACCTCGAGCGCCCGCTCCGCGTGACCGACCGCCTCGGCGGGCACATCGTGCAGGGCCACGTCGACGGGGTGGGCGAGATCGTCGCGCCCGCCCCCGACCTGCGGGTCCGGATGCCGCGCGAGCTGCTCCGCTATGTCGTCGAGAAGGGTTCGGTCGCCGTCGACGGTGTGAGCCTCACGGTGGTCGACGTGCTCGACGACGGCTTCACGGTCGCCGTCATCCCCCACACGGCCGCGGTCACGACGCTCGGCGGAAAGCAGGCGGGCGACAGGGTGAACCTCGAGGTGGACGTGACCGTGAAGTACGTCGAACGGCTCCTCGGCTGGAAGGATGTCTGAAGTGGGAGCAAAGCGAGCACGGCAGGCGGCGCGGGCGCCAGCCCGCCCGGTGGCGATGGGGTGTGGGGTGCAGCCCCACAGGAGACACTGAAGTGAGCTTCGCCAAGGTCGAAGACGCGGTCACCGCCATCGGGCGGGGCGAGATCGTGATCGTCGTCGACGACGAGGACCGCGAGAACGAGGGCGACCTCATCATGGCCGCCGAGTTCGCCACCCCCGAGACGATCGCCTTCTTCCTGCACCACACCTCCGGTGTCATCTGCGCGCCGGTGACCCGAGAGCGGGCCCACGAGCTCGACCTCCCGCTGATGGTCGCCAACAACACCGAGACGATGCGCACGGCGTTCACCGTGAGCGTCGACTTCCGCCACGACACGACCACCGGCATCTCGGCGCACGACCGGGCGGCCACCGTGCGGGCGTTGGTCGACCCGGCCACACGACCCCTGGACCTGTTGCGTCCCGGGCACATCTTCCCGCTCGAGGCGCGCGACGGCGGCGTGCTGAAGCGGGCAGGACACACCGAGGCGGCCATCGACCTGGCGCGGATGGCCGGCCTCTATCCGGCCGGCGTGCTGTGCGAGCTGGTCAACGAGAGCAAGAACGACATGGCGCGTCTGCCCGAGCTCGAGCGCTTCGCCGAGCAGCACGGGCTGGTGCTGATATCGATCGCCGATCTCATCCGCTACCGCCGTCAAACCGAGAAGCTGGTCCGGCGGGTGGCTGAGGCACGCATTCCCACCGAATGGGGCGAATTCACCTGCTATGCCTACGAATCGGTGCTCGATGGCGAGCACCACATCGCCTTCGTCAAGGGGGCGGTCCAGGGTCAGGACAACGTGCTGGTGCGGGTCCACTCCGAGTGCCTGACCGGCGACGTGTTCGGGTCGATGCGTTGCGACTGCGGCCTGCAGCTCCAGGCGGCAATGAAGCAGGTGGCCGAGGAGGGTATGGGCGCGGTCGTGTACCTCCGGGGCCACGAGGGCCGGGGGATCGGGATCGGACACAAGCTGTTGGCGTACCAGCTGCAGGACCAGGGCCACGACACGGTCGACGCCAACATCGCGCTGGGCATGCCGGTCGACAGCCGCGAGTACGGCATCGGTGCCCAGATCCTCGTCGATCTGGGCATTACCACGATGCGGCTGCTGACCAACAACCCGTCGAAGAAGGGTGGCCTCGCGGGCTTCGGGCTGGAGATCACCGAGCGCGTTCCACTACAGACCGCACCCAATGCCGAGAACATCGCCTACCTGCGCACCAAGCGCGAGCGCATGGGCCATCTGCTCGAGGGCCTCGATGACGTGCTCTAGCCGCTCCAGCCGTCATGGCGGGTGAGGAGGCCCGCGCCGTCGTCCCCGACGGGCTCGACGGCGCCGGGTTGCGGGTGGGGGTCGTGCGGTCCCGATGGAACGCGGCGATCGTCGAGCGGCTGGTCGGGGGCGTCCGTCGGGGACTGGCCCGGGCGGGGGTGGCGGACGACACCGTGGTGGAGATCTCGGTGCCGGGGTCGTTCGAGATCCCTTTCGGCGCCAAGGTGCTGGCGGAGTCTGGCGAGATCGAAGCGGTGGTGTGCGTCGGTGCCGTGATCCGGGGCGAGACCACGCACTACGGCCTGGTGGCGGGTGAGTGCGCCCGGGGGATCCAGGACGTGCAGCTCGCCACCGGTGTCCCGGTGGCGTTCGGCGTGCTCACCACCGAGGACGAGGCGCAGGCGCTGGCACGCTCCGAGGGGCCGGGTGGCCACAACGTCGGTGAGGACGCTGCGCTGGTCGCGGTGGAGATGGCCATGCACGTTCGCCGCTTCCGGCCCGTGCCGGCTCCTGCCGCGGGCTCGGTGGCGTCGGTGCCCAGTCCCGCGGCAGGTTTTGACCCGTGCTGAAGCTCGTCCTCCCCAAGGGTTCGCTCGAGAGGGCCACGCTCACCCTGTTCGAGGCGGCCGACCTCAACGTCAGGCGGTCGTCCCAGGTGGAGTACAAGGCGTCGATCGCCGACCCCCGCATCGACGAGGTGCGGATCCTGCGGCCCCAGGAGATCCCCCGGTACGTGGCCGACGGGCTCTTCGACCTCGGGATCGCCGGGCGCGACTGGGTCGAGGAGACGGAGAGCGACGTGGTCGTCCTCGGCGAGCTCGAGTACTCGAAGGCCTCGGCGAACCCGTTCCGGATCGTGGTGGCCGTGGCCGACGACTCCCCGTGGGACAAGGTCGAGGACCTGCCAGACGGCGTGAAGGTGTCGACCGAGTACCCGGGACTCACCCGGCGGTTCTTCGCCGAGCGGGGTGTGCGGGCCGACGTGCGCCTGGCCTACGGCGCCACCGAGGCCAAGGTGCCGGACATCGTCGACTGCGTGGTCGACGGTACCGAGACCGGCCGGGCCCTCCGCGCCGCCAACCTGAGGATCATCGGTGAGGTCTTGCCCAGCTTCACCGCCCTGATCGCGAACCCGGCCTCCCATGCGGAACCGGCCAAGCGGCAGGCCATGCTCCAGCTCAAGGTCCTCCTGGACGGCGTGCTCGAGGCTCGCGGCAAGGTGTTGGTGAAGCTCAACGTCGGCGCCGACCGGCTCGCCGACGTCATCCGGCTGGTGCCCGCGATGAAGGCGCCGACGGTGTCGGAGCTGTTCGGGCAGGGTGGCTACGCCGTCGAGACGGTGGTGGCCAAGTCGGTGATCAACACGCTGATCCCTGCGCTCAAGGACGCCGGCGCCACCGACATCATCGAGTTGCCGCTGGCCAAGATCGTCCACTGACTGGTCGACGGGTGGCAGCCTTCGGATCGGGCGCCGGTGTCGTCGAGGAGTTCGACGATCGACGCGGACTGGGAACGATCGCCGCCGACGATGGCGACGTTCTGCCCTTTCACTGCACGGCGATCGCCGACGGCAGCCGCACGGTGGAAGCCGGCCGCCGCGTGCAGTTCCGGGTGGTGCCCGGCCTGTCGGGCCGCTGGGAGGCGACGCAGATCGAGAAGCTGTAGTCGACGTCCGCCCGCGCCCACTAGTGCCGTGACCACAAACGTTTGCGCCCACCACGCCGGCCAGGTTCGCCCCTCGCGGCGTCCTCCTCCTTGAAAGTGCTGGTGACTTCCTTCGTCGTGCGTCCTTGCGAGCGACGATCCTGAGTCGCCGTGGACGGGCGAACGTTCATGGTCACGGCACTAGGACTCGGGCGCCGTCTCGGGGGCACCACCGACGGAGCGCGACACCTCGACGAACGCCATCTGGATCTGGTTGAGAGCCTGGCGCAGCGGTTGCTCGGCCTCACCCAGGCGCGACCCGAGGCCGTTCACGACTGCGGCGAAGGCATCGATGGCCACCCGGGCGTCGTCGAGCCTGGGTTGGGGCTGTGACAGGTGCAGCGCCGCCAGCTCGTAGAACTGGAAGGCCTGTTGCGCGACGACCGAACCGGCAGGGGCGTCGAGCACCTGCCGCCGGGCGGTGTCGACCTGGCGCGCGAACTCCTCCGCCTCCGCGCGCTCCTCTGGTGAGAGGTCGTCGAGGGACGTGGGACCGGCGGCTGGTGGGGCGGTAGGCGTGCCGGGCGGCGACGTCGCTTCGTCGGGCGCAGAGCGGCCCGGGCGGTCGACCGGATGCTCGCCGGAAGGCGTCCAGAGGCTCATGGATTCGCTCGCTTAAGCTCGCTCACGGTTTGCGACCGTTCTCCTGCTGGGGTGTGGACAGGTGGTTCCCCGCTGGTACCCTACGCCGGACAACCTTGAGGGAAGTGGGGCTTCCGGCAGATCTCGATCTGCCATCGGGTCCCCACCCGGCCACCGGTTCGTTAGCGGCCATGTGCGTCCGGGTCGATCGGTCGCAGCGGGCACTGCCCGTGGCGGACGTCGGCTTCCCGGCGTCCGTGTCGTCGTTCTGGGCCCGGATGCGAGGGTGGCAAATCCCGGAAACACATGCGACGGAGGTGTCTGCGCATCGATGAGGAGTGAGCGGCGATAGCTACGCCGGCCAACAACGAACCCCGGATCAACGACCGCATCCGCGCTCGCGAGGTGCGATTGGTCGGTCCGGATGGTCAGCAGATCGGCATCGTTCCCTTGCCCGAGGCCCTGGCCACCGCCCGGGAGGCGGATCTCGACCTGGTCGAGGTCGCAGCCCAGGCGAATCCGCCCGTCTGCCGGATCATGGATTACGGCAAGTACAAGTACGAGGCGGCGCAAAAGGCCAAGGAATCCCGGCGCAAGGCGAGCAACGTCTCCATCAAGGAGATGAAGTACCGACCGAAGATCTCGAAGGGCGATTTCGATACCAAGACCCGCAAGGTCGAGCGGTTCCTGCAGGATGGGCACAAGGTCAAGGTGACCTTGACGTTCCGTGGCCGGGAGATGCACCACCCCGAGCTCGGGCGCCGCATCCTCGACGAAGTCGTCGAGGCCGTGCAGGACCTGGCCCGGGTCGAGATCTTCCCGAGGGTCGACGGTCGCAACATGACGATGGTGCTGGCACCCGATCGCAAGGCCCAAGCGGCACGCGAGCGGGGGGCTCGGCGCCAGGCCGTACAAGCCGCCGAAACGCCAGCCAACAGCACGAACAGCACCAACAGCACAGCGACAACCAGCGGCACGGGCAGTGCCAACAGCACCGACGGGCAGGCGGCGGGCGCCGCCACACCGCCCCAAACGGTAAGCGCAGCGGCGCCGCCCGAACGCAGTCGCTGACCACCGACAGCATCTGACTACCCGCCGAGCGCGGGCCACGACTGGGCTCTGGCCCGCGCCCGACACCAGAGGTTCCCCCATGCCCAAGATGAAGACCCATCGTGGTGCGGCCAAGAGGTTCAAGATCACCGGTACCGGCAAGATCCGCCGCCGCCAAGCCAGCCTCAACCACATGCTCGGGAAGAAGTCCTCGGCGCGCAAGCGCCGGCTGGCCCGTCCCGCGACCCTGCACCCGGGTGACGAGGCGCGCATCAACCGCATGCTGGGGCGCTGACCGCGCACCGCGTCCCACCCGTCCCCTGATCGCCGAAAGGAGCTCCCCATGGCCCGGGTGAAGCGATCCGTCCACGCCAAGAAGAAGCGCCGCGCCACGCTCGAGCGCGCCAAGGGTTACTACGGCAACAAGAGCCGCTCCTACCGCGCCGCCAACGAGCAGGTGAGGCACAGCCTGCAGTACGCCTTCCGCGACCGCCGTGCCCGCAAGGGCGACTTCCGGCGGCTCTGGATCCAGCGCATCAACGCCGCCTGCCGCCAGAACGGCACCACGTACAGCCGGTTCGTCGCTGGTCTCCGCCTGTCCGGAATCGAGGTGGACCGCAAGGTGCTGGCCGACCTGGCAGTCACCGATCCGGCCGCCTTCAGCGCGCTGGCCGCGACGGCCGGCGAGGCGCTCGACGACGGAGCGGAACACGCCTCGGCCTGAGGCCACACGACACGTGCCCGATCAGGTCTCGATCCGGCATCCCACGATCAAGCGGCTGCGGCGCCTCTCGGGGCGCCGCAGTGCGCGCTCAGCCGAGGGCGCGTTCGTGATCGACGGCCCCACCCTGCTCCGCGACGCCCTCGAGGCCGGCGTGCCGCTGGACGAGGTCGTGGCCGAGCCGCGCTGCCCAGAGGAGCTCTTGGCCCGCGCCGCCGCAGCCGGGGCGGTCGTGCGGGCGGTGGCCGACGGGGTGCTGGCGCGGGTGACCGACACGGCCACGCCCCAGCCGGTGGCCGCCATCGGCCGATTCGTGGAGGTATCGCCAGCCGCCGCCACCGCCGTGGCCGGCCCGCTGGCGCTCGTGCTGGTGGGCGTCGGCGATCCCGGCAACGCCGGCACGCTATTGCGCTCGGCCGAGGCGGCGGGTGCCGGGGCCGTGCTGTTCTGCGAGGGGTCGGCCGATCCCTACGCGCCCAAGTGCGTGCGGGCCTCTGCAGGATCGATCTTCCGTGTGGCGGTGACCCGCTCCGCGGGCGCCCGCGACGCCCTGGAGTGCATTGCGTCCGCCGGCCTGGGCACGGTGGCGACCGTGGCCCGCGGCGCCCAGCCTTACGACGAGGTCGACCTCGCCGGCCCGGTGGCACTGGTCCTCGGCAACGAGGCCCACGGCCTGCCCGAGCAGGTGGGGGCGCAGGTTGTGCGGTCGGTCACCATCCCCATGGTCGGACGCACCGAGTCACTCAACGTCGGCATGGCGGGCACGATCCTCTGCTTCGAGTCCTTGCGCCAGCGCCGCCAGCGCGATCGGGCCCCGGACCAGGGCAACCGACTGGACGCCACGAGGCCGGAGAGGGCAGGGTGCACCGAACCATGACCGACGACCCGACCCGCGACGTCACCAGCGACATCCAACGGATCGAGAACGAGGCCCGCGTGCGCATCAACGCGGCGACGACCGCCGACGAGCTGCGGTCCGTCGAGGTCGATGCACTGGGGCGTCGGTCGGTGTTGGCCGGGCTCCGCCAGCGGCTCGGGGCGCTGGAGCCGGACCACCGGCGCACGGTGGGCCAGGTGCTGAACGCGGCCATGCAGGCGTTGGGCGCGGCGGTCGAGGAGCGACGTGCGGTGCTCGCTGCCGCCGAGCGCACCGAACGACTCCTGGCGGAACGCATGGATCTCACCGAGGTGTTGGCCGGGCGCCCCGCCGGCCACCTGCACCTGGTGACGCAGGCCATCCAAGAGCTCGAGGACGTGTTCGTCGGCATGGGGTACACCGTCGCCGAGGGTCCCGAGGTGGAGACCGACTGGAACAACTTCGGCGCGCTCAACTTCCCCGAGGGTCATCCCGCCCGCGACATGTACGACACCCTGTACGTGAACTACGGCGAGCCCGGAACCACCCTGTTGCGCACCCATACCTCCCCCGTGCAGGTGCGGGTGATGACCGGCACGCCCCCGCCGTACTACACCGTCATGCCGGGGCGCGTGTTCCGGTCCGACACGGCCGACGCCACGCACATGCCGGTGTTCCACCAGATCGAGGGGCTGGTGGTCGACCACGACATCACGTTCGCCGACCTGGCCGGCACGATCGATGCGTTCACCAAGGCCTACTTCGGCGGCGACTTCACGTCTCGCCTGCGCCCCTCGTACTTCCCCTTCACCGAGCCATCGGCAGAGTTCGACATCCAGCGGCCCGACGGTGCGTGGCTCGAACTGGGCGGCTGCGGCATGGTCCACCCCAACGTGCTGCGAAACTGTGGGCTCGACCCGGACGAGTGGCAGGGCTTCGCCTTCGGGTTCGGGATCGACCGCCTGGCAGCGGCGCGTCACGGGGTCGACGACCTGCGTGACCTGTTCACCAACGACATCCGCTTCCTGAGCCAGTTCTAGTGTGTTTCGGTTCGCAACCAGCGCCAATCCGCGCCGAGGTTGACCCGTGAAGGTCCTTCTCTCCTGGCTCCAAGACTTCGCGCCGATCGAGGGCGATCCCGTCGAGATCGGCGGGCACCTCAGCGACCTCGGAATGGCCGTCGAGAGGCTCGATCGGCTCGGTGAGGGGCTCGACGGCATCGTCGTCGCCCGAGTGCTGGCAACGCGGCCGCACCCCGACGCCGACAAGATCCAACTCGTCGATGTCGATGTTGGTGACGGCGAGGCGCTGCAGATCGCGTGCGGTGCATTCAACATGCGACCCGGTGACCTGGTGCCCCTGGCCACCGTCGGCACGCTCATGCCCGGTGGGGTGGAGATCGGTCGCCGCAAGATGCGGGGCGAGTGGTCCAACGGCATGCTGTGCTCGGCGCGCGAGATCGGGCTGGGCAGCGACCATGCCGGGATCTTCGTCCTGCCCCCGGCCATCTCGGAACCGGGCGTCCCCTTCGCCGAGGCGATGGGCATCGAGCGCGACGTGCTCTACGACCTCGAGGTCAACCCCAACCGGCCGGATGCGATGTCGGTGGCGGGCGTGGCCCGTGACCTCGCCGCCCGGCTGGGGTTGCCGTTCAGCCTGCCCGTCCCCCAGGTCGAAGAGGTGGCCAGAGGCCGACCGGACGAGGGAGGCCGGGGCCCGAGCGGCCCGCCGCGAAGCGGCATGAGCGGGGAACATGCCAAGCACGTCGATTCCGTCCGCGTCGACGTGCTCGACCCCGACCTGTGCGGGCGGTTCAGCGCTCGAGTCCTGCAAGGGGTCACCGTCGGTCCGTCGGACCCCGCCATCGCCCGGCGGCTCACCCTGCTCGGCATGCGGCCCATCAACTCGCTGGTCGACGTGTCCAACTACGTCATGCTCGAGCTGGGCCAACCCAACCACCCGTACGACCTGGCCAAGGTTCGGGGTGGCGGGCTGCGGGTGCGCCGGGCCCGGGACGGCGAGGCGCTGGTGACGCTCGACGACGTCGAGCGCACGTTCACGGTCGACGACCTGTTGATCTGCGACGGGTATGACACCCCCATCGGCATCGCCGGGATCATGGGAGGTGTCGACACCGAGATCGACGCCACCACCACCGAGGTGTTGCTCGAGATGGCGTGGTTCCTCCCCATCGCCATTGCCAGGACGTCGCGCCGGCTCCGGCTGCGGTCGGAGGCGTCGGCCCGCTTCGAGAAGGGCACCGACCCCGAGGTCATCGAGCTGGCGCACGCCCGCTTCGCCGAGCTGTTGGCGCATTCGGGCGCCCGCCTCGAGGCCGGGATGGTCGACGTGCGCGGCGAGCTCCCGGCGCGGCAACCGATCCGGGTCCGCACGGATCGGCTCAATCGCCTGCTGGGCACCCAGCTGACGTCCGGCCAGATCGCCGAGCTGCTCACGCCCATCGGTTTCGCCAGCGAATTGGCGGGTGGCGCGACCGGTCATCCCGACGCCGACGTCGAGGTCACGGTGCCGTCGTGGCGCTACGACTCGTCCACCGAGATCGACGTGGTGGAGGAGGTGGCGCGCCTGTACGGCTACTCCCGGATCGGGCGGAGCGTTCCGACCTCCGCTCACACCGGGCGCCTCAGCGGCCGCCAACTGGAGCGACGGCGTCTGCGGGCGTTGCTGGTGGGCCGGGGGCTGTCCGAGGCCATGCCGATGCCGTTCCTGGCCCCGGGCGACCTCGAGCGCTGCGGTCTGCCCGGCGACGGGATCGAGATCGCGAACCCGCTCGTGAAGGAGGAATCGATCCTGCGGACGTCGCTGCTGCCCGGGCTGGTCAAGGCGCTCGGGACCAATGCCGCCCGGCGCAACACGGGAGTCGGTCTCTGGGAGATCGGTCACGTCTTCCGGCGCCGCGACGAGGGTTCCGCCCCCGGGCTGAGCACGTCCGGCGAAGCCCTGCCCGACGAGCGGGAGATGCTGGCTGTGGCCCTCGGCGGTCGCGACGCCGCCGAGGCCGTGCGCGACTGGCGGGCCGTGGCCGAGGTGCTGGGCGTGACCGGCGTCGAGGTCGACAACGGTGCCGTGCCGGGCCTCCACCCGACGCGGTCGGCCCGCCTCGTCGGACCGGCTGGCGAACCCGTCGGCAGCGCGGGGGAGATCGACCCCGGGGTGCTCGAGATCCACGGCATCGGGGAGCGGGTCGGCTGGCTCGAGGTCGATCTCGACGTCGCTGTGGGGCTACCGCACCGCGAACGCATCTACCGGCCGGTCAGCATCTATCCCTCGAGCGACGTCGACCTCGCCTTCGAGGTCGACGACGCCGTGCCGGCCACCGCCATCGAGTCCGCGCTGCGGTCGGCGGCGGGCGAGCACCTGGCGGCGCTGCGGCTGTTCGACGTCTACCGCGGACCGGGCATCGCCGAGGGTCGGCGCAGCCTCGCCTACTCGCTCCGGCTGGACGCCCTCGACCACACGCTCACGGACGACGAGGTCGCCGAGATCCGCCGCCGCTGCATCGACGCGGTCGAGTCGGCCTACCCCGCGACCCTGCGGGGCTGACGACCCGATCGTTCTCCGGGCCGGCCGCTCGCGCGCTACGAGGGTGGGGCGAAGAACTCCAGGGCGATGTTGTCGGGGTCACGGAAGGCGAGGCCCGACCCGTAGTGCGCCTCGACGATCCCGCCGTGGGCGACGCCCAGCTCCTCGAGCCGCGCCTGCCACTCCTCCAAGGCCGCCCGGTCGGCGCAGCCGAACGAGACGTGATCGAGCCCGGTCTGGCGCTCGTCGAACCGGCCCCCGCTGGGCGCCGTGAACTCGTGGAGGGCGAACAGCACGTCGCCGATCGCGAACGCCGCGTGGCGGAACGGGCCGGTGTCCTCATCGAGGACCGGTGCCGATCCGAACAGCCGCTGGTACCACGGCACGCTGACCGACATGTCGTTCACGGTGACCGCGACGTGGGTGATCGAAGGGAAATCAGCCATCTTCCGCCTCTCCGCCTCAGGGCCTCGCCTCGTAGACGATGTTAACGGGGGTCTCGGCCGCCCGCCGGAAGCGTGTGAAGCCGGCCTCGGTGACCACGTTCCGCATGCGCTCTTCGCCGGCCTGGGCGCCGAGCGCCAGTCCGACCTCCTGCGCCCGCGACGCCGGGGTGCAGATGAGCGTCGAGGCGCCGTAGTAGATCTTGCCGACCGGGTTGAGGTTGTCCTCGAGGCGGTCGGTGGCGTAGGGCTCGACGATCATCCACGTGCCCTCCGGGCCCAGGCTCGACCGGACGTGCCGCGCCGCGCCGACCGGGTCGCCCATGTCGTGGAGGCAGTCGAAGAAGGCCACGAGGTCGTAGTCGTTGCCCGGGTACTCCCGGGCGGAGGCGACGTCGAAGCGGACGCGCCCGCCCAGTCCGGCCGCGTCGGCCGACCGACGCGCGGCCTCGATCGAGGCGTCGTGGTAGTCGAACCCCACGAACGACGATTCGGGAAACGCCTTGGCCATGATGAGCGTGCTGGCGCCGTGGCCGCAGCCGACGTCCGCCACCCTGGCTCCGGCCCGGAGCTTCACCTCGACCCCGTCGAGTGCCGGCAGCCACTCGTCGACCAGGTGGGCGGCGTAGCCCGGCCGGAAGAACCGCTCGCAGCCGACGAACAGGTCCGGGTGGTGGTCGTGCCAGGCGACCCCCTCCCCGTCCGGAACGCCTCGGTGATGAGCGGCTCGTCCTTGACCCCCGATGCCGCCAGTTGGAACGCACCGGGGATGAACACCGGTGCCCCCTGGTCGATCAGCAGGGCGGCGTGCTCGGGCGGGAGCCGGAAGGTGCCGGCGTCGGGTTCGTAATCCACGTACGCGGCGGCGGCCTGGGCCGCCAGCCACTCGGTCACGTAGCGCTCGTTGGTGCCCGTCCGCTCGGCGAGGTCTGCCGGGCTCACCGGCTCGCCATCGGCCATCGCCCGGTAGAGCCCGAGCCGGTCGCCCACCAGCACCGTTGGGAGGTGCATGGCGGTGCCGAGGTCGCCGAGGAAGCGCCCGACGAACGCATCGAGCTTGGATTGGTCGAGCGGCGGGGTCTCGGTGGTGGACATGTCGCCTCCTGGGGTCGTGAACGCGGCGTGCCCGCGTGTCCAGGGGGCGTGACACGGCCCGACCGCCCGTGCCGTCGGATGGCACAACGCACAGAGGCACTGTGTCAATTGGCACAGAGCGGCTGACGCCCCGGTCGTAAGGTGGCGATCGGTGGCCCCGAACCTCGTGTCCGCGGCGGAGCGGTTCGTCGGCCGGGCCGACGAGCTGCGCCGGATCGATCGCGTCTGCACGGCTGCGCCCGACGGGCGGGGTGCGGTGGTGCTGGTTTCGGGCGAGGCGGGGATCGGCAAGACCCGGTTCTGTGACGAGGCGGCCGAACGGGCCCGCAGGGCCGGGCTGACGGTCGTGTCGGCGCGGTGCTGGGGCGAGGGCGGCGCACCGGCGTTGTGGCCCTGGCAGCCGATCCTGGCGGAGCTGTGTGGTGACGAGGCGGCTCGACTGCTGGGGTCGGGCACGGTGGCGACGACGGTCGAGGCCGTCGACGCCGACCGGTTCGCCCGGTTCTCGGCCATCGTCGACGCTCTGGGCACCGTGGCCGCGCGCGCCCCCGCATGCGTCGTCATCGACGACATTCACGCCGCCGACGCCGGGACCCTGCTGCTCACCCGCTTCGTCGCCCGCGCCATCCACCGGCTGCCGCTGGCCCTGATCCTCAGCCGGCGGAGCGGTGAGCCGTCGGGGGACGGCTTCGAGGCCCGCCTGCTCGCCGAGGTCGAGCGCGAGGCCATGGCGGTCGTGCTCCACCACTTCGACCTCGACGAGGCCACCACCTTCCTGGCCGACCAGGGCCTGCGCCAGTTGGCACCCGACCTGGTGCTGGCCCTGTTGAAGGTCACGGGTGGCAACCCGCTCTTCCTGCGGCGCATCGCGGCCCTGGGGGCGCCCGATCCGCAGCGCACCCTGCCCGCTGGCCTGCGGGTGGCGATCGACCAGGCGCTGGGCGCGCTCTCACCGGCAACCCAACGGATCCTGCGGGCCAGCGCCGTGCTCGGCCTGACGCCGGCGGTGGCCGAGGCCGCGGCCGTGTCGCGTGCCGACCCCCACGCTGTCCTCGACGCGGTCGTCGAGGCCACCGGCGCGGGGCTGGTCACCCCGTTGCCGGCGGAGGCGCCGGATCGCTTTGCCTTCACGCACGAGCTGGTGCGCTCGGCGCTGGAGGACGCCATCTCGCCCGGCGAGCGGCTGGACGCCCACGCCCGCGCCGCCCGCGTGGTGGCAGGGGAGGACCTGGGAACCACCACGTCGGCCGTCGCGCCGGCCGATCGACTGGCACGGCGAGCGCATCATGCCCTGGCGGCGGCGCCACGGTCGGCGGCGGACGCTCGCATGGCCGTGGACGCCTGCCGGCACGCGGCCAGGTCCATGATGAGCAGCTTCGCCTACGAACGGGCCGACGGGCTTCTGTCGGCCGCCGTCGAGCTCCATCACCCCGCCAGCCTCGGTGACCCACCGGCCGAACTGCTCGTCCCCTGGGCTCAGGCGGCGCTGCTGTGCGGCCGGCTGGGCGAGGCCAGATTCCGGTTCGACCGGGCCACGTCGGCGGCCGAGAGCGCCGGTGACCCGGTGTTGTTCGCCGAGGCGGCCCTGGGTCTCGGGGGCCACTGGCTCGACGAGCACCGGGCGCCGGTGGACCGGGCCCGGGTCCTGGGGCTGCAACGCGCCGCGCTCGCTCGGTTACCCGCGAGCCACGAGGCGCTGCGCTGCCGGCTCGCCGCCCGGCTGGCGGCCGAGAACGTCTACGACGGCGGGCCCATCGAGCCCGTGCAGGTGGCACTGGCCGCCGCTAGACGCAGCGGAGACCTGAGGGCGCTCGGCGAGGCGCTCTCGCTGTGCCACCACGCCCTGCTGACGCCCGAGTTCGCTCGGGCCCGCCTCGAGCTGGCCGACGAGCTGGTCCGGGTTGCGGCCGAAGGCGGCCACGGCGTCCTCGGGCTGATGGGCCTGTGCTGGCGGGCCGTCGACCTGTTCCTACTCGGACACGACCGGGCCACGCGGGCGTTGGAGGACCTTCGGGCCCGGGCCGACGCGCTCGAGTGCCAGAACATCCTCTACATCGTCGACGTCCTCGACGTGATGCTGCTGATCCGTGCCGGCCGCCTGGACGACGCCGAGGCGGCCGCTGCCCGCTGCTACGACCGGGGCGTCGCGGTCGGGGAGGTGGATGCGATCGGCTACCTGGGCGCGCACACGCTGGCGATTCGCTGGATCCAGGGCCGCGACGCCGAGATCCTCGAGGCCGCAGAGGACATGGCGGCCTCCAACACCCTCGTCGAGGCGGAGTTCGGCTTCCGCGCCACCGCCGCCGCCATCGCGGCGCGGGCCGGGCAGCACGAGCGGGCGCGGGCCGGGCTCGGTCGGCTGTGCTCAGGCGGCCTGGCGGCGCTGCCGCAGTCGAGCACCTGGCTCGCGGGCATGGCGGCGATCGTCGAGGTGGCGGTGATCGAGGCCGACGTTGCCGTGGCGCGCGAGGCATACGAGCTGCTGGTGCCCTTCGCCGACCTCCCGGTCATGCCGTCGCTCGGAGTCATCTGCCTGGGGTCGACCGAGCGCTTCCTCGGACTCGCGGCCCGCGCCACCGGTGACACCGACGCCGCGGTCACCCACCTCGAGCGAGCCATCGCCGCCGATCGCCGACTGGGCAACCGACCGTTGGCGGCGATCGCCAGTGCCGACCTGGCGTCCACGCTTGCCCGGCGGGGGCGGGTCGGCGACGGTGCCCGGTCGGCCGGCCTGTGGGATGGCGCCATCCGCGACGCCGAGAGCATGGGCATGACCGCCCGCACCGAGACCTGGCGCGCCGAGTCGTCGAAGCCGGTGACGCCGGCGGACCCGGCCGTGGCCACGATCGACCTCACCGGCGGGAATGGCAGGGCCGGCGGCCCGCGGCTCGAAGAGCACGGCTTCATGCGGCGGCACGGGCGCGGTTGGTTGGTGGAGATCGGCGAACACCGGGCGGTGGTTCCCGACCTGGTGGGGATGGTCTATCTGGCCGAGCTGGTGGCGCATCCCGCTCAACCGATCTCGGCCTTGACCCTCGCGGGCGGAGGCAGCCCCGCTGCGGCCCGCCAGGAGATCATCGACCGCCAGGCCCGGGATGCCTACGCGCAGCGGGCGCGCGAGCTGGCAGGCGACCTCGCCGAGGCCGAAGCCGACAACGACCTGGGTCGCGCCGATCGGCTCCGCATCGAACTGGACGCCGTGGTGGAGCAGATCGAGGCGGCGACGGGCCTGGGCGGCCGCCCACGCGCCTTCACGAACGAGCTCGAGCGGGCGCGGACGTCCGTCCGCAAGGCGATCAAGCGGGCAATCGACGAGATCAGGGGGGCGGACCCGGTGGTCGGGGAGATCCTCGATGATGCGATGGTGACCGGTTCGGTGTGCATGTACACCCCGGCGTCGTCGCACCGCAACGTCAAGTGGACGGTGCGTGCCTCGATCGACGCCGCCGCGGAGGGGTGACGTACACGTTGCCAAGCTTTGCATGAGTATGCATTGAGTCGTATGCTCGGCCGATGACCTCGGTGGGCATCGTCGGCGCCTCCGGCTACACGGGAGCCGAGCTGCTGCGGCTGTGCAGCCAGCACCCGCAGCTCGACGTGCACATGGCCACCGCCGATTCGCAGGCGGGTGCCCGCGTCGCCGAGGTGTACCCGAGCCTGGGGGCGGCCTATCCGGCCCTGACCATGGACAAGCTCGACGCCGAGCGGTGCGACGGCCTCGACCTCGTGTTCCTGGGCCTCCCTCACGGCGCCTCCCAAGACGTCGTGCCGGACCTCACCGGTCGCGTCGGCCGGATCGTCGACCTGGCCGCCGACTTCCGGCTGGACGATCCCGGGCTCTACCCGACGTGGTACGGCGCCGAGCACACCCAGCCGGGCCTGCTCGGGGACTTCGCGTATGGGTTGCCGGAGCTGTTCCGCGCCGACATCACCGGGGCGTCCAAGGTCGCCGCCCCGGGCTGCTACGTCACCGCCGCGGTCCTGGCCCTGGCCCCGCTGGTGCGGTGCGGGCTCGTGGAGTCGATGGGGATCGTGGTCGACGCCGCCAGCGGTGTGTCCGGCGCCGGGCGGTCGCCCAAGCCGACCAGCGCCTTCTGCGCCGTCGACGAGGACTTCGCCGCCTACGGCCTGCTGGTCCACCGCCACACGCCGGAGATCGAGCAGGGCCTGCGCCGCGTCGCGCCCAGCGCCCGCGCGCAGGTGCTGTTCACGCCGCACCTGGCGCCGATGAACCGGGGGATCCTCGCCACGTGCTACGCCCGGCCCACCGGTCGCGGCACCACCACCGCCGATGTCATGGACGCGCTGCGGATCACCTGGGGCGGCGAGCCGTTCGTGGTGGTGACCGACGGCTCGCCGTCGACCAAGGCCACCCTGGGGTCGAACACCGTCCACGTCACCGCCATGGCCGACCCCCGCACGGGCTGGGTGGTCGCCATCGCCGCCCTGGACAACCTGGTCAAGGGCGCGTCCGGGCAGGCGATCCAGTGCGCCAACCTCATGCTCGGCCTGCCCGAGACCACGGGCCTCCCGACCGTGGGGCTGTACCCGTGAGTGTCGTCGCACCCGCGGGGTTCACCGCCGGCGGGGCGGCGTGCGGGATCAAGGCATCGGGCGAGCGCGACCTGTCGCTGGTCGCCGCCGCCGGCGGCGCCGCCGTGGCCGCCGCGGGTGTGTTCACCCAGAACCTGGTGGTGGCTGCGCCCGTGGTGGTGAGCCGCCGGCACCTGGGGGCGACCGGGGGACGGGCGGCCGCGGTCGTGCTGTCGAGCGGCAACGCCAATGCTGCCACGGGTGAGCGGGGCGAAGCCGACGCCGAGACGATGTGCGCGCTGGTGGCGAGCGAGTTGGGTTGCGCGCCCGAGGCGGTGCTGGTGTGCTCCACCGGGCTGATCGGCTTCCCGCTGCCGATGGACGCCATCGCGGCCGGCGTGCCCCGCCTGGTGGCCCAAAGGGGTGGCGATCCGGCCCAGGGGATCGCGGCCGCCGAAGCGATCATGACCACCGACACCCGCCGCAAGGAGACGGCCGTGCGGGGCGACGGGTTCGTGGTCGGTGGCATGGCCAAGGGTGCCGCCATGCTGGCGCCCAACATGGCCACGATGCTGGCGGTGCTCACCACCGACGCCGCCGTGGACCCGGCGGCCCTCGGGCGGGTGCTGCGGGTGGGTGTGGCCGACACCTTCAACGCAGTCACCGTCGACGGTTGCACGTCGACCAACGACACGGTCGTGCTGTTGGCCAGTGGCCGAGCGGGCCCG
>Ga0256867_10000344_pt1 | contig 18053 bp, 20 predicted proteins | sample RVTome_15_FD_185939 | JGI IMG/M metagenome (GOLD analysis project Ga0256867, IMG submission 185939) | Soil microbial communities from uranium-contaminated site in the Upper Colorado River Basin, Wyoming, United States - RVT150D86 (HiSeq) ... | reverse complement strand
CAGCGCGGGCTCCATCGCCAACTCCCTTCACCCTCCCGGCGCGCCTTAGGACAGAGACTATCTCGCGCGGAGAGTGATGGCGTATGGGTACAGCGACCCAATGACGTCTCGAGTGGACGTGGCGTGCCACGCACCACCTGGACGCGTGAGGTCAGATCGCAGCCAGGGCCTGTTCGAGGTCGGCGGTCAGGTCGCGGACGTCTTCGATGCCCACCGACAACCTGATGAGTCCCGGGGTGACACCTATCGAGCGCTTCTCCTGATCGGGCACGGTGGGTGGGCTCATCGTCCAGGGATGAGACGCCAGCGATTCGGTGCCACCGAGTGAGGTCGCCAGTCGGACGACTCTCATCGAGTCGAGGAAGCGGAAAGACTCGGCCTCCCCTCCGACCAGCTCGAAAGAGATCATCGCACCGGGGCCGAGACATTGACGCTTGTAGACATCGTGGCGAGGGTCGCCCGGTTGGAGCAGGCTGAGATGACTAACCGTCTCCACCTTTTCGTGGGAATCGAGGAACCCGGCGAGACGGGTCGCATTCTCCGTCTGACGTTCCACCCGGAGCCTGAGCGTCTCCAGGCTCCGTGCCAACAGCCAGCCGGTGGCCGGGCTCGGTGTGGTCCCTATCTGGTAGCGCTTGTGCTTGAGGGCGGCGATGTCCTCGGTCCCGCCACACACCGCGCCCGCGGTCAGGTCGCTGTGGCCGCCGAGGTACTTGGTGGCCGAGTGCAGCGACAGGTCGGCCCCATGGAGCAGTGGCTTCTGCCAGACCGGGGAGAGGAAGGTGTTGTCCACCACCAGTCGCGCCTGGTGCCGCTCGGCGAGACGAGCGGCCAACTCGATGTCGAACAGGTCGTTGGTGGGGTTGGCCGGGGTCTCCAGGTAAACCATCGCCAGACGGTCTCCCCCGACGAGGGCCTCCAGGTCGTCGAGGCCCGCATCGGCCCGGAATGAGCGGGTGACCACCCCGACGTCGGCCAGCAAACCGCTCATCAGGGTGACAGTGCCGCCATAAGCCGGCAGGGAGTACACCACCAGGTCACCGGGAGTGAGAAAGCTGAGTAGCACCGTGGCGATTGCCGCCATCCCGCTGTTGAAGATCGCCGAATCCTCCGCTTCCTCCCACACGGCGAGACGGGCCTCGGCGGGTCTCATGTTGGGTGAGTCGAGACGGGAGTAGATGTAGCCGGGCTCCTCGCCCTCACCGGGTCGGTCGAACCCGTAGGCGAGCTCGAAGAAGCGCTTGCCCTGCTCGGCGGTCTCGAAGGTGAACGTCGACGTCTCATAGATGGGGGGCTTCAACGAGCCGAGATGCCGGGTGGGGTCGTGACCCGAGCTGACCGAGGCGGTGTCCGGGTGGGGGCGGTTTTCGGAGCTCACCCCGGCGAGCCTACCGGCCGGAACCCTTCTCAATCACAGGATTCGGCTAGACAAAGGGTCGATGACCGAACCACTTGACCGAGCCGCCGCGGTGCTGTCCCCTGCCGAGCAGATCCTGGTGTTCAGCGGCGCCGGGCTCAGCACCGAATCGGGGATACCGGACTTCCGGGGGCCCGACGGTCTGTGGACCAAGGTCGACCCCGACGACTTCACCATCGACCGGTATCTGGTCAACCGCGACCTGCGGGTGCGGGGGTGGCGGATGCACCTCGAAGGCGAGCTCTGGGGTGCCCGTTCCACCGTGCGACCCAACGCCGGCCACGAGGCGATCGTGAGACTCCACGAGACAGGGCGTCTCGCCGGGGTCGTCACCCAGAACGTCGACGGTCTCCACGCCAAGTCGGGCCTGGCCGACGACATGGTCGCCGAGCTCCACGGCAACGTGCGCAACAGCCACTGCCTGACCTGTGAGACCCGGTGGCCGACGGAGACCGTCCTGGAGTGGGTCGAGGCGGGGGAAGACGACCCGAGATGTCCCAGCTGCGGGGGGATGGTCAAGACCGACACCGTGATGTTCGGTGAGATGCTCCCCGAGCAGGAGGTGCGGCAGGCCTCGCTCTTCCTCGCCGTTGCCGACGCGGTGCTGGTCGTCGGGTCGACGGTCTCGGTTTGGCCCGCAGCGGATATCGTGATGAGGGCCGCGGCCCAGTCGAAGCCGATAGTCATCATCAACCGGGGCCCCACCGAAGCCGACGAGCTGGCCGAAGTCAAGGTCGATGCCGGAATCGGTGAGAGCCTCCCCGACCTGGTCGACCGGATCCTCGCCCCGCGCATCGACCCTGACGGTTGAAAAGGGGGGAGAACTACGATCTGGGCATGTCCGAGTACGTGCCACCGCTCGAAGAGCACAACTTCGCGCTCAGCCACGTCGCCGATCTCGAGCGGATCTCGAAGCTGAACGGCTACCAGCACGCCGACCCCGCCACAGTGGCCACGATCATCGAGGAGGCCGGACGGTTCTTCGCCGAGGTCATGGCCCCGCTCAACCGGGTCGGTGACGAACATGGCTCCACCCTGGACGACACCGGGCAGGTGCGCACACCGCCGGGCTTCAGGGACGCCTACCACAAGTTCGTCGAGTCGGGTTGGCCGGCCGCCCACCACTCCGCCGAGTGGGGCGGGGGCGGGCTCCCCTACACGGTGGGGGTGGTCATCCAGGAGATGTTCAAGACGGCGAACATGGCCTTCTCCCTGGCGGGCATGCTCACCCAAGGGGCGGTCGAGGCGGTACAGGCCCACGGCTCCGACGACTTGCAGGAGACCTATCTGGAGAAACTGGTCTCCGGCGAATGGGCGGGGACCATGAACCTCACCGAGCCCGAGGCCGGATCCGACGTTGGTGCCTTGCGGACCAAGGCGGTCAAACAGGACGACGGGACCTATCGGATCTTCGGCACCAAGATCTTCATCACCTGGGGCGATCAGGACCTCACCGACAATGTCATCCACATGGTCCTGGCCCGCACCGAGGGGGCCCCCCCGGGGACACGGGGCATCTCGATGTTCCTCGTCCCCAAGTACGTCCTCGACGTCCAAGGCAATCCCGGGGAACGCAATGACTACAAGATCGTCTCGCTCGAGCACAAGCTCGGCATCCATGCCTCCCCGACCTGCGTGATCTCATTCGGGGACGCAGGGGAGGGCGCGGTGGCGTACCTCGTCGGCGAGGAGATGACCGGCATGCGGAACATGTTCACCATGATGAACGCCGCCCGCATCGGCGTCGGCATGGAGGGGCTGGCCATGGCGGAGCGGGCCTATCAGCACGCCCTGGCCCACGCCCGTGATCGTATCCAGGGGCGGCCGATCGGCGCCGCCTCGACCGAGAGCGTCGCCATCGTCGAGCACCCCGACGTGAGACGGATGCTGCTGACCATGAAGGCCAACGCCGAAGCGATGCGATGTCTCCTCTACTTCGCCGCACAGTCGGGGGACTTCGCGGTGCGCGGTGACCATGCAGATGACCGCGAAACCGAGTGGAAACGTCTCTCCCTGTTGACCCCGATCGTCAAGGCGTGGATGACCGACCTCGGTGTCGAGATGGCATCACTGGGAATCCAGGTCCACGGGGGGATGGGTTATGTGGAGGAAACAGGGGCGGCCCAGTTCCTTCGTGACGCCCGAATCGCACCCATCTACGAGGGGACCAACGGGATCCAGGCGATCGACCTCGTCCTCCGCAAGCTCCCGGTCGACGATGGGGCGGTGGTGGAGAGCCTCCTCACCGAGATGACACAGGTCCTCGGCGAGATGACTGATCACGACGACCTCGGCGACTTCCGTGACCAACTGACCACGGCGATCCAGGGGCTGGCAGACACCTCGGCCTGGCTGGGAGGACGTCTCGCCGCCGGAGACATCGACGACGCTCTCGCCGGGGCCACCCCGTATCTGACCCAGTTCGGGACCGTGCTCGGGGGCTGGCTCATGGCGCGGTCCGCGGTTGCCGCCAAACGCAGGCCCGCCGACTACTCGGAGCACTTCCTCGAACAGAAGGTGGTCACCGCACGGTTCTACGGCGAGCACCTCCTCTCCCGGGCCAACGGCCTGGTCCCCACCATCAAGGGAGGCAACGACCTGCTGGCGAAAGCCGACCTCTGACCGGGTTCGCCGGGGGGATCACGGGGAGCTGCCCAGGGCGAGGATGTTTCCCTCGGAGTCCTTGAACCAACACGTCTTCTCGCCATCGGGGGAGACCAGGATGCCGTCCACGGTTCGGAAGTCGTCACCGAGGTCGTAGTCCTCGAAGATCACGCCCCTCGAGACGAGCTCGGCGTGGACCGCGTCGAAATCGTCGACGACGAGCCTGGCCGCTGTCGCCAGGTTCTTACCGGCATGCTGGGTCTGATAGACGCCGAACCGGGCGGTCCCGGTGTCATAGAAGAGCTCGGTGTCGGCCTCGACGGGCTGACCGGGCTCGATCGGCTCGCCACCGGCGGAGACCGGCTCGAGACCGAGCTTGTCCGAATACCAGGCCCTCGCCCTCCTAACGTCGGACGCAGGCAACTGGGGGTGGATGGTGAAGTCCATCGGTCCTCCTTCAACGTTGACGCTAACCAGCGAGCCGACCCGGCTGGATGTGAATTTCCCCACCATTGCGGCCCGGCCCTTAGGCTCCTGGAGGTGGATCTCAACTCGAAAGTGATCGTGATCACCGGAGGCGGAAGCGGGATCGGCGCCGCGATGGCGCGACGCTTCGCCGCCGAAACTCCATCCGCCCTGGTATTGGCGGACATCGATCTCGACTCGGCGTCGGCAGTGGCCGACGAGGTCGGGGGTGTGGCCGTCCTCACCGACGTCTCGAACGAAGAGGCCAACCGCCGGCTGATCGAGGGGACCGAGGATCGCTTCGGCCCGATCGACCTCTTCTGTGCAAACGCCGGGATAGGGATGGTCGGCAACGAGCAGTCGGACCCCTCCACCTGGGACCGGATGTGGGCGATCAATCTCATGTCCCACGTGCACGCCGCCCGCCACCTCATACCCGGTTGGCTGGCGCGGGGCTCCGGGTATTTCCTGGCCACGGCGTCGGCCGCCGGGCTCCTCACCAACCTCAATGCAGCCCAGTACTCGGTCACCAAGCATGCCGCGGTGGCCTTCGCCGAGTGGCTCGCGGTCACCTATGGAGATGAAGGTGTCAAGGTGAGCGCCCTCTGCCCCCAATTCGTCAACACCCCCCTGCTAGCCGGCTCCGAGGCGTTCAAGGCACTCGGCGCCGATCACGCCCTCGAGCCTCCCGAAGTGGCCGAGGCGGTGGTGGCCGGCATAGGGGAAGAGAGGTTCTTGATCCTCCCCCACCCCGAGGTGGAGAGGTACTTCCAGAACAAGGCCAACGACTACGACCGGTGGCTCGGCGGAATGCGCAAGCTGCAAAGATCGGTTTTCCCCCGAGAATGAATCAGGCACAATCACAACCATGAGCAAGAGACGAGTCGTAGTCACCGGCGTGGGTGTCGTGGCATCGCCGGGAATCGGTGTCGACGACTTGTGGAAGGGACTCGCAGAACAGCCGGGGCCTGCTCCGAGACTCATCGAGGGATGGGACCCCGAGCCGTGGATACCCAAGCGGGAGAGCCGGCGTCTCGACAAGTTCACCGAATTCGCCCTGGTGGCGGCGGACGAGGCCTTCAGGCAGTCGGGGGAGATCGACATCGACCCCAACCGGGTGACGGTGTCGATCGCCACCGGGATAGGAGGTCTGGAGAGCCTGGAGATCCTGGTCCACGAGTCGGACGCCGACACACCGAGGGTATCTCCGTTCCAGGTCCCCATGATGATGGCCAACGCCGCCGCCGCCGCCATCTCGATCAAGTACGGCTTCGGGGGCCAGGTGGCCACCCCGGTGGTGGCCTGTGCCGCCGGCAGCCAGTCGATCGTCGACGGTCTGCGACAGATCCAGTGGGGATACGCCGACATCGCGGTGGTCGGTGGGGCGGAAGCCGCCGCCCGCAACACCGCCCGTGAGGGGTTCAAGGCGGCGCGTGCCCTGTCACCAAGCGGCTACGCACGTCCCTTCGACGTGAACCGAGACGGGTTCGTCATGGGCGAGGGAGGCGCGGTTCTTGTATTGGAAGCCGAGGAGGTGGCCGAGGCCCGGGGCTCGGCACCGATCGCCGCGATCCTCGGGGGCGGCTCCACCGCAGACGCCCACCACGTCACCGCACCGCACCCGGAAGGGGATGGGGCAGAACGTGCCATCCGCCTCGCCCTCGAGGATGCCGGGCTGAAGCCGGGTGACATCGCATACATCAACGCCCACGGCACCGGGACCGACCTCAACGACAGGACCGAAGGCATCGTCATCCAGAGGGTTTTCGGTGGCCAACAGCCCGCGGTCTCCTCGATCAAGGGGTCGACGGGCCATGGGCTCGGCGCCTCCGGGTCGATCGAGGCGGCGGTGATCGTCGAGGCGATCCGTCGCAGGGAGCTTCCGGCCAACATCGGTCTCACCGACCAGGACCCGGAGATCCCCCTCAACGACATCGTGCGCGAGCCCCGCTCGTGGGAGCCGGGGCCCACCATCTCCAACTCCTTCGGATTCGGCGGGCACAACACCGTGGTCGTGATCGGCCCGGTGTGACCACCCCACGCTCGTGCCAGCCGCGAGCGTGCCTCAACCCCGGCCCACGCCTACACTCGAAGACAACGGGAGCTCGGTGACACCGGGCTGAGAGGGAGTCTGGAAGACTCCGACCGCTTGAACCTGAGACGGGTAATTCCGGCGCAGGGACTCGGCCCGCTCATCGCTCCCGGCAACGAAAAGGAGACGATGAGACGCACACGACGCCTATCGACAGTGGTGATCGTCCTCGCCCTGACGACGGTGGCCTGCGGCGAGAGCGAACAGGCCGAGACACCGGAAACTCTGCGCCTGATCGCTCACGACTCGTTCGCCTCAGGGGTGGACGAGGGCACATTCGCCCCGTTCACCGAGGAGACCGGTATCACCGTGGAGGTGATCCCCGCCGGCGACGCCGGGGCCCTGGTGAACCAGGCCGCGCTGAGCAGGGACAACCCGCTCGCCGACGTGCTCTTCGGAGTGGACGACACCTTCTTGTCACGCGCCCTCGAAGAAGACATCTTCAGACCCCACGAGTCGACCAATATCGGCACCGTGGACCCAACGTTGGTGGACGCCGAGAGCCGGGTGACCCCTATCGACTTCGGCGACGTGTGCTTCAACTACGACAAGGCCTGGTTCGAGAACAACGGGCTCGTCGTGCCCGACGACCTCGACGACCTCCTCGTCGACACCTACGCCCAGGTGGTGACGGTCGAGCACCCGGCCACCTCCTCACCCGGACTGGCCTTCATGCTGGCCACGATCGACGTCTTCGGCGAGGACGGTTGGCTGGATTGGTGGGCCGAGATGAGGGATGCCGGGGTCAACGTCGCCAACGACTGGGACACCGCCTACTACGGCGACTTCACGAGGTACGGGGGCTCCAGCTCGTTGGTCGTCTCCTACGCATCCTCACCTCCCGCTGAGGTGATATTCGCCGAGGAGCCCCTGGAGGAGGCACCCACCGGGGTGATCGAGGCAGGTTGTTACCGTCAGGTCGAGTACGCCGGCATCCTCGAGGGCACTCCCTACCCGGAATCGGCGGGCGAGTTGATCGACTTCATGCTCTCGGTCGAGTTCCAGGAGGGCATCCCGCTCACCTGGTTCGTCTTCCCGGCCAACCAGGGCGCCGCCCTCCCTCAGGAGTTCATCGAACACACCACGATCCCCGAGTCGCCGACGAGACTCGACCCCGAACTGATCGCGGAGAATCGCGATCGTTGGATCGACGAGTGGATAAGCGTGATGGAAGGTTGATGCGACGCATCAGATGGGGCTGGCTGGCGGTCGCCGCCGTCCCCACTTTCTTCATCGGCTACTTCTTCGTGTACCCGCTCGCCCGGATCCTGGTGCTGGGCCTGTCGGAGTTGAGCATCGGGGCCAGCGGCCTCGAGGCCAGGCTGCTTCGGGTGGGATGGTTCACCCTCTGGCAGGCGGTGGTGTCGACCATCCTCACTTTTGTCGTCGCCGCCCCTCTCACCTGGGCGGTCTCCAGCTACCGGTTCAAGGGGCGACGTCTGGCGATGGCCATGGCCACCGTCCCCTTCGTCCTCCCCACCGTCGTGGTGGGGACCGCATTCGTGGCACTCGGCTGGCGCGACTCGATCGGAGCGATCCTGGCCGCCCATGTCTTCTTCAACGTGGCCGTGGTGGTCCGCACCGTGTCGACGCTCTGGTCGCGCATCGACCCCCGGCTCCACGAGGCGGCACGTGTCCTCGGGGGCTCGGAATGGGAGGTCTTCAAGAGCATCACCCTCCCCCTGCTCCGGCCCGCCCTGGCCGCGGCGGCTTCGATCGTATTCCTGTTCACCTTCACCTCGTTCGGGGTCGTGCTGATCCTGGGTGGCTTCCGCTACGCCACCCTCGAGGTGGAGATCTACCGCCAGGCGGTGACCCTGTTCGACCTCCCGCTGGCCGCCACCCTGGCCATTGTCCAACTGCTCGGGGTGAGCGCCGCCCTCTACGCGTACTCGCGGTATCAGGAGCGGACCGCGGTGGCCTGGACCCTGGAGCGGGGGACCAATCTGAAACGACCCCGGGGGAGGACGAGGTTCGTGGTGGCGGCCGCGGTGGTCGGGACCCTGGGAGCGCTGGCCGTCCCCCTGACGGTCTTGGTGGGCCGGTCGCTGGGCCAGAACGCCTACCGATCGCTCCTGACCGACGATCGGGTGGTGGGCACCCCGATCTCGTCGGTGTGGAACAGCCTGGCCTTTGCGCTGGGGGCCACGGTTCTGGCGACACTGATCGGGATCATGGCGGCCGCGGTGATCACCGGACGCTCGGGTTCGCTCTCCCGTTGGTTCGACCTGACGCTGATGCTTCCCCTGGGTACCTCGGCGGTGACCATCGGGTTCGGGTTCATCATCGCCCTCGACTGGCCGGTCGACCTCAGGGCCACCACCTGGCTGGTCCCGATCGCCCATGCCCTGGTCGCGGTCCCCTTCGTCGTTCGATCGACCGTGCCCACACTGCGGTCGGTCCCCGCCGCGACACGGGAGGCGGCCGCGGTGCTCGGGGCCTCACCATTTCGTGTCTGGCGTGAGATCGATCTGCCCATCGTCAGCCGCGCTGCCCTGGTAGGGGCCGGGTTCGCCTTCGTGATATCCCTGGGCGAGTTCGGAGCGACCTCATTCGTAGCACGCCCCGGGTTGGCAACGATCCCCACGATGATCTTCCGGCTGCTCACCAGACCCGGAGCGACCTCTTTCGGGATGGCTATGGCCCTCTCGGTGGTGCTTGCGTTGATCACCGCCGCGGTGGTGATGGCGATGGACCGCGCCCGCATCGGTGAGCTCGGAGCGTTCTGATGCTCTCGGTGGAGCGGCTCGACGTGGTGATCGACTCCAAGCCCATCCTCGAGAACGTCTCACTCGAAGTCGGGGACGGGGAGGTAGTGGCCGTTCTCGGCCCGTCTGGCTCGGGGAAGTCCACCCTGCTGCGCGCCATCGCCGGGTTGGTCGAGCCGGCCACCGGGGAGATTCGCTGGGACGGCCGGAACATAGCCTCGGTGCCGACACACAAGCGGCGCTTCGGGCTGATGTTTCAGGGATACGCCCTCTTCCCCCACATGACGGTGGCGGGCAATGTCGGATTCGGCTTGAAGATGGCAGGCAAGGATTCGATTGCTCGCGAGGTCGAAGAGGCATTGTCCGCGGTGGGTCTCGAGCGGTTTGGGCCAAGGCAGATCGAGTCACTGTCGGGAGGCGAGCAGCAGCGAGTCGCCCTGGCCCGGACTCTCGCCCCCAAACCGGACCTGGTCATGCTCGACGAGCCGTTGGGCGCTCTCGACCGCAACCTGCGACGCACCCTGGTCGCCGACACCCGAAAGGTGCTCGAAGAACGTGATGTCACCGCGATCGTGGTCACCCACGACCGCGACGAGGCGGTGGCCTTGTCCGACCGTCTTGCGGTGATGCGGGAGGGCACGATCGTCCAGACCGGCCGGCTCGACGAGATCCTCGCCGCCCCGGTCGACGATTGGGTGGCCGGCTTTCTCTCATGAGATTGCGGGCACCGCGAGGGCTACGGCCCGAGAGGGGAGGGCGCCCTGCGCCGGTAGGGGTGTCGGTGGGGATGGGGAAGGGTCTCGCGAATCTCTTCGACAGTCAGCTCGCCGTCGGCCCAGGCCTCGTCGAATGCCTCGCCCAACAACCAGTGGTCCTCGGGTAGCTGGGCGGCCTCGTCCTCGGTCACCGTCCCATCGGCCAGCAACCCGCGGATCAACCCCCGGAGCCGGAGCCTGTCCTGCGCCAGGGCGGCTGCCTTGGCTTCAGTGGCCTCGATGATGGCCTCGGCCTGGCCGGCGGTGATGGTACCGTCGTCGGTGAGCTCTTCGAGAACGTCGCCGAGAAAGCCGAGGAGGTGTCGCCGCGGGCCGCGGTCGTCGTCGTCCTCGCCTTCTTCCTGCGCCACCGCGGTGGCCGGGGACGAAATCACCGAGTACCCCAACCCCGCCCCCAACAGGAGAACCCCGGCGAGTAGGGCAGACGAGATCTTGGTACGCATGGCTTCCTCCTTCGCTCTCCAGTCGTGGACGTCAGTGTCGGGCTCGGTTGTTAGAGACCGGTGAAGAAAGAGTCACCGATTGGGTCGGGCCAGAAGGCCCGAGGACGGCTACTGGCGGAGACGCTCCATGTGATCGACGAACTCCGGCGGGAGCCGCCGGGGACGACCCTCGAGATCGGTGAACGCCGCGGTGACGGTCACCCGGGCCACCTCTTCGTCGCCACGCAGCATCGTCTGGCGCCACGTCGACTTCACCCTGCCCACGTCCTCGACCCAGGTATGGATAGTCAGTTCTTCGCCATATCGCGCCGCCGCCAGGAACCGGGCCGCGATCTCGACGACGACGAACTGCCAACCGTGCTCCTTGAGAGTGTCGAGTCCCCAGCCCATCCCGCTCAGGTACTCGATCCGGGCCGTCTCGAAGTAGGAGAAGTAGTTGGTGTGGTTGACGTGGTCATAGGGGTCCAACTCGTAGAAGCGGACCTTGACACTGGTGGTGTGGACCTCACGGTCAGTTGGCAGCTCGACCGACAATCTCTCTCCTCGGCGCGGGGAAGCCCAACGCTACCCTCGCCGCGATGAAGGCCTGGCAGCTCGAAGACACCCAAGGAATCGGCTCGTACGTCCTCAATGACGTTCCGGAGCCGGAGCCCGGCCCACGCCAGGTGCGGGTGGCGATAAGAAACTCGGGTCTCAACCACCTCGACATCTGGGTGGCGATGGGCCTGCCGGCGCCCAAGGCGCTGCCCCACACCAGCGGTGCCGACGCCGCCGGTGTCATCGATTCCGTCGGTGAGGGGGTGGCCGGGCTCGAAGTCGGCGACGAGGTAATCGTCGACCCCTCCCTCTCCTGTGGCACCTGTGACTACTGCCTCAACGACGAAATCGTGTATTGCTCCGAGTTCCGGATTCTCGGCGAGCACGTGCCCGGGACCTTCGCCGACAAGGTGGTGGTGCCCACCATCAACGTTGTCCCCAAACCCTCGGCCGTCGACTGGGAGGTGGCGGGCTCCTTCGGGCTCGCCGGCGCCAGCGCCCTGCGGATGTTGGAGAAGACGGATCTGAAAGGGGGTGAGACCGTCCTCGTCGTCGGCGTCGGGGGCGGCGTGTCCGCTGCGGCCATGTCGTTGGCCCAGGCGCTGGGGGCAAGGGTCTATGTGACCTCACGCTCACCCGAGAAGATCGACTGGGCACTGCAGCACGGTGCCCTTGGGGGGTTCGACTCAGCCGGGGAGTTCGGAGACGAGATGGCCGACCTGGGGGGTGCCGACGTCGTAATCGAGAACGTTGGCCCGGCGACATTGAAACAGTCGATGAGGGCGGCGAGACCGGGGGGGCGAATCGCCATCTGCGGTGGGACCAGCGGCGCCAAGTTCGAGCTCAACCTGCCGGTGTTGTTCTTCAAGCAGCTCGAGCTGATCGGGTCGTCGATGGGCAATCATGCCCAGTTCGCCCGCGCCCTCAACTGGATCCGTCTCGGCAAGGCCGTCTCCCCGGTGGCACGGGTGTTCCCCTTCGGCCAACTGCCCGACGCCCTGAGCTATCTCGACTCCGCCGACCAGATGGGCAAGGTGGTGCTCGACCACCGAGTTTGAGGTATCCGATGAGGCTCTCCCCCCTATATATGACATCCGGTGCACAAGGCACCGGGGACAGGGGGACAAGATGACAAGCGCCACCACGCCCAACGCAGGGGCGTTTCCGCAGCGGGATGCCAAGCGCAAGTTGGGGTCGATGGTCATGCCGTCGTAGTGACGCGGACATCGGGCACCTGAACCGGGCTTCGAGATAGGTCCAGGGCAGCGCGCCATCGTCCACCGAAAACGACGAGACCGGCCCGGCCGGAAGACCACTCCCACGGCGGGCCGGTCCTCGATTCCCCGCAGAATTGGGGTCTCAGCCCAGAATCGGGGTAGAGTGGTGTCGTACGCAACAGTGCGCACACGCCTTGCTTCGCTCCTTCTCTCCGTCGGATGTCGCAGCCACAGCCCCTCCAATCCTCGTGATCCGGAGCTCTGTCGGTCGGCTCGGTGTCATCAGTCGGCGGTAGAAATCAGGAGCAATCCATGTCCACCAACCTATTTGTAGGCAATCTTGCCTTCACAACCACGGACTCAGAACTCGAGTCCTTGTTCAACCAGCACGGCGAAGTCGCCAGTGCCCAGGTGATCACAGACCGTGACTCCGGTCGTTCTCGTGGCTTCGGCTTCGTCGAGATGGGATCGGCTGACGACGCCCAGAAGGCCATTTCGGCCCTCGACGGCAGAGACGTCAACGGTCGTCAGCTCAAGGTCAACGTCGCCAAGCCGCGGCGCTGAACCAGAGCTATCCACTTAACACGCCAATCTGACAGGCCCTCCGTCCGTGGCTAAGCGCGGACGGGAGGGAGTCCTGAAACGTCAAAGGGAAAAGGCCCGCCAAGACAAGCAGACCGCCAAACGCGAGAAGCGACAGGCCCGCTCCGACGAAGCGACCGACGAGCCGGATGTCGACGAGAATCGGCTCATGGAGGAGTTCGCCCGACTCAGCCAGCGATTCGAGGCGAGCGAGATAAGCATCGATCGTTACGAGGAGGAGCGCCGGCGTATCTTCGTCGAGCTCGGTATCGAGTCCGACGAGTGATCCTGGGCTCTCCCGGCGGGGATCCCCCTCACAGGCCGTTCATCCCGAAGACGTAGTCTCTCCACGAGATTTCTCGTTTGAGCTGGACAGAGTCAGACATCCCCGAACAGACCGGGCGCACTGCCCTGGTGACCGGCGCCAACGGCGGTCTCGGGCTGGAGACGGCCCGCGCGCTCGCCGCCAAGGGCGCCCACGTCATAATGGCGGCCCGTAATGAGGCCAAGGCGTCCAACGCCGAGCGTGAGATCCTCGGCGCATATCCGGACGCCGCATTGGACGTGCGCCAACTCGACCTGGCCTCGCTCGAGTCGGTGTTCGATCTGGCGGCGGGGGTGCGTCACGACTACCCGAGGCTCGATCTTCTCATCAACAACGCCGGGGTCATGGCCATCCCCCAGCAACGCACCGCCGACGGCTTCGAGATGCAGTTCGGGGTGAACCACCTCGGTCACTATGCACTGACGGCTCTCCTGCTCCCCCTTCTCGTCCATACCCCCGGGTCGCGGGTGGTGGCGGTGACCAGCACGGCCCGCCACTTTGGCAAGCCGGTCGACCCCCAGGATCCCCACCTCGGGGCCAACTACGCCAAATGGCCCGCGTACGGACAGTCGAAGTTGGCGAATCTGCACTTCGCGCTGGGGCTCAACTCCCGTTTCGAGGCCGCCGGGGCAGCCACCGCGAGCCTGGTCGCTCATCCCGGGCTGTCCCATACCGATTTGCAGGCCAACAGCGTGCGCCAGACCGGTGGCGCCAGCCAGCGGTTCTGGCAGTGGTTAGCGGCTCGCACCGGCATGACCCCGGCACGTGGTGCGCTGGCACAGCTTCGGGCGGCTACCGACCCCGAGGCGTCCGGCGGGGAGCTCTACGCCCCTCGATTCGTGAACAATGGAGCCGCGGTCCGCCGCCCCTTGTTCGGACGGTCCAAGGACAGCAGATCGATCGAGATCCTGTTCGAGGTCTCGGAGCGGGAGACCGGTGTGAGCCTCGATGTCACCGGCGCCATGGCCGATCGCGGGCGGTGACTTCAGACTCCGTTTTCCTCACACCACTGCTCGAACGCCTTCCTGGTCATGCCGTGGTTATTCAGCAAGGCTGACCCCGGTGACTTGTCGTCGCGCAGCAGGGCCAACAGGATGTGCTTCTCGGCGATGTGCTTGTCCTGGGTACGGATAGCCTCGCGCAGAGAGAGCTCCAGAACCTTCTTCATGTCGGCGGCGAACGGGATGTGACCCTGGGACTGAGCGCCGGTCCCTTCGCTGAATGCCGACTTCGAGGCCTCCCGCAGCTCGTCCACCGACGCACCCAAATCGGACAGGGCGCGGGTGGCGATGCCTTCTCGATTGTCGACGAGACTGAGGATCAGGTGCTCGGTGCCGATTTGATCGCTCCCGGCCACACGGGCGACACGCTCGGCTCCTCTCACGATTCCCCGGGCCTCCTCGGCAAACCTGGTGAGGAAGAACGAGCTTCGCTTCCCTCTGCGCGATCGTCGACCGACAAAGCGCTTCTGCGCCGCCTGTCTGGTCATTCCCATCGACTGGCCGATGTCGGCCCACGACGCACCCGAGACCCGGGCCTCTTCGACGAAGTGGCCGATCAGGTCATCGGCCATCTCTTCGAGTCGGGTAGCCAGCATCACCGCATCGGTGAGACGCTGTAGTGGGTCCTTACCGGCGGACGACTCGACGCTTCGCACCAGACGCTGAAATTGCATGGCGTCAACCCTACGTTGACAACAGGCCCCTGTCAACCCCTAGTTGACGGTGCCTTCACTTTGACGCTATCGCCTTGACGACGGCGTATCCGATGTTAGTGACTAACATATCCGGTGATGAGCAGAGCGGAACAGACCCGACGCCGGCTTCAGGAGGAGGCGATTCGCCTGTTCTCACAGCGCGGCTTCGACGGTGTCACCGTTGAAGAGGTCGCCAAAGCGGCCGGCGTCTCTCACATGACGTTCTTCCGCCACTTCCCCACCAAGGAATCGGTGGTCCTCGACGACCCTTACGACCCCGTGCTCGGCGCCGCCGTGGCCCGACAGGACACCACCCTGCCTGCGTTGGAACGGGTCCGTCGTGGCGTGCTCCAATCGTGGGAGGGCCTCGATGAGCCGGACGACGAGATGACCAGGGTGCGAATCCGGCTGGCCGACAGCCATCCCTCGCTGCGGGCCGGAGTCTGGGAGAACAACCTTCGCACAGAGGGGGTCATCGTGGATGCTCTCACCGAGACCGGGACCGATCGATTGGAGGCGCGGGTCGCCGCCGGGGCGATTCTCGGTTCTCTCACGGCCGCCCTCTTCGACTGGGCGGAACACGAGCAAGCCGGCTCGCTGGGCGATCGCATCCGCAGCGCCCTGGCCCTGCTCGAGACCGGAGGGGCGCGCACCGGAGACGGATCTTGAGACCGGCCGGCTCACCCCCGCTCGTCACCAAGGACCTGGTTCGCCGATTCGGCGACGAGGTGGCCATCGACGGCCTCGACATCGAGGTGCGTCGCGGTGAGATTCACGCGGTCGTGGGTCTCAATGGAGCAGGGAAGACGACGCTGATGCGTTTGTTGCTCGGCATGCTCCGGCCCGATGCCGGGAGAGCGATGGTGCTGGGCTTCGATGCTCGTCACGCGCCGCCGCAGACATGGGTCGAGGTGGGCCATCTCATCGAGACACCCTTCGCCTACCCAGAGCTCAGTGTCAGGTCCAACATCGCCGCCAGCGGGTTGCTCCATGGCGTGGAAGGGGCACGGTTGGACGAGATCGTCGACCGGGCTGTCGAAGAATTCGGGCTCGGGCACTGGGAGAGCAAGCGGGCAGACGCACTGTCGCTGGGGAACCGCCAGCGTCTCGGGCTCGCATCGGCCCTGGTCCACCAGCCCTCGGTGCTGCTGCTCGACGAGCCCGCGAATGCGCTGGATCCCGCCGGTGTGGTCTTCATCCGTCGCATGCTCGAGACCTATGTGCAACGAGACGCGGCCATCCTCCTCTCAAGCCATCACCTCGACCATCTCGCCCGGATCGCCGACCGGATCACCGTCTTGCACCGCGGCCGTCACGTCGGAAGCCTCGACCCGAGTGGAGTCGATCTCGAAGGGCAATTCTTCGATCTCGTCTATGAGTCCGACCTGGCGCGGGGAGAACCGCATCGATGAGCCGGGCGATACGTGTGGAGTGGTGGAAGCTGCGACGCTCGCGGGTGGTCGCCACTGCCACCGGGCTGATGGGTCTGCTGCTCCCCCTCATGGGTCTGGGCTTCTACTCCGTGGCACTCTCCGGAGGTACCGGCCCTCTGGCCGGCAAAGCAGGGGCCCTCCTGATCGGGGAAGGCTGGGAGGCCTATATGGGGTTGGTCGACCAGATCGCGGCGGTGGCGATCTTCCTCGGCGCCGGTGTCGTGGTCACCTGGGTATTCGGCCGTGAGCACGCCGATCGGACCTTTCCCTCGCTGTTCGCCCTCCCCGTGTCCCGACAGAGAATCGCCGCCGCCAAAGTGGCGGTGCTCGCCGGGTGGATGATCGCCCTGTCACTGCTGGTTACCACGGTCGCGGTCGTGGTCGGGTTGATGGCGGGGATTGGGCCTTCCCCGGCCGAGGTGGTGGTCCCGGCTGCGCTTCGGCTGCTCATGATCGCAGTACTGGCCAGTGTGCTCTCCTCCCCGGTGGCGGTGGTGGCCAGCATCGGCAGGGGTTACATGCCGGCTTTCGGGTTTCTCATCCTGGTCGTGGCGATGGCTCAGGTGGCGGTGTTGTTCGGGACGGGTGCATGGTTCCCCTTCGCGGTGCCGGGTCTCATGGCCGTTACCGGCAGTGAGGGCGCTCCGGTCGTCGGCCCGGCTCAGGTCGCACTGGTCCCCATGGTGGCGACGGCGGCGGTGTGGCTGACCCTGCGCTGGTGGCGCCGGGCCGAGGTCACCTAACCGTGCCCTGCGGCTCCTCGGCCGGCTCGGCTCCCCCATCGAGGGCAGCCAGGGCGCACTGCAACGCCTCCCCGGCCAGTGCGGCGGAGGCGGGATCGAGACTGCGCGGGTCGAGAGTGAGGTTGAAGCTCACTATCTCGGCCCGAATCTCGTTGGCCTCCAGGTAAAGCCCGGCGAGTAGCGGTGCGTCTCCCGATCTGAGCAGCAGATGGCCCGCTGGCATTATTGCCCCGTCCCCCAAAGATCCCGCTTCGTACACTCGACACCCTGCTTCGAGACCATGAACAACCAGCGAAGGGTGCGATGACCAACGGAGACGACTCGGAGGGCCGCGCTATCGAGGTCGCCTGTGACGAGTCGGGATATGAGGGCGAGAAGCTGATCGGGGGTACCACCGATGTCTTCGCCCATGCCGGAGTGAGCCTCAGCGAGGTGTCGGCGGCCGATTGCATCAGCGAGCTGCGAAACCGAATCCGCTCCCCGGCCCAGGAGTACAAGGCGAACCATCTGCTCCGCGAGAAACACCGCGGCGTTCTCGAGTGGTTCCTGGGGCCCCTGGGCCCCATTCTCGACAGAGCTCACGTGCACCTGGTTGACAAGACTTTCCTGCTCGTCAGGCGTCTCGGGGTGGTGCTCGGCAACGGGTCGGCGGTGGAGCTGTATCGCACCGGCCCCGACGCGCTCGGATCGGCGCGGTGGGAGGCGTTCTTGGACTCGTTCAACCACCTGATCAGAGCGCGGGACCGACCCAGCCAGACCCTGGCCGTGGGCTACGTGCGACACACGGTTCGCGGACTCGATCTGTCCCCAGCGAATGGCCTGGTGGCCGAGGCGGTGCGTTCTCTGGTGGGCGCCCTGCCCGAGGCGGGCTCGATGCGGGCCCGGCTGCTGAGCGCGTCGGGCCCGGTGGCAACCCTCGACCCTCTCGTCTCCTCGATCAGCCGGGCCGTCGCCCTCTGGGGCGAGGACGGACGGCGAGTCACGGTGATCCACGACAAGCAGAACTCGCTGACGA
>Ga0256867_10000343_pt1 | contig 18077 bp, 21 predicted proteins | sample RVTome_15_FD_185939 | JGI IMG/M metagenome (GOLD analysis project Ga0256867, IMG submission 185939) | Soil microbial communities from uranium-contaminated site in the Upper Colorado River Basin, Wyoming, United States - RVT150D86 (HiSeq) ... | reverse complement strand
CTCAAGAGCCGGATCCACAACTACCGGCACATGCATGAGCGGCGGGTGCTCTTCAGCGTCGGCGTGACCTACGGGACGCCAAACGAGAAGGTCGAGCGCCTCCCGCAGTGGCTGCGTGAGGCCGTGCAAAGCCAGCAGGGAACCCGGTTCGATCGCGCGCATTTCAAGGAATACGGTGATTCTGCGCTGGTGTTCGAGATCGTCTACTACGTGCTTTCGCGCGACTACAATACCTACATGGACGTGCAGCAGGCGATCAACCTCGCCATCTTCGCGCGCTTCGCGCGCGAAGGCGTCGACTTTGCCTACCCGACGCGAACGCTGCATATTGCGGGAGGCTTGACGGGGCGCGAGGCCCCGTGAGGAGGTGGGTGTGGCCAAGCAACGCGACCGCCTGATCGTCTTGTCGAATCGGCTGCCTTTTTCGTTCCGGCGCGATGAAGCGGGGAAGTGGCAGGCGGAGCCCAGCGGCGGCGGCCTCGTGACGGCGCTGCTGCCGGTGCTGCGCCACCGCGGCGGCATCTGGATCGGATGGCCCGGCGGCGCCGAGGACGTGCCGGATATCAGCGCCGACCTGTCGATGGTCGGCGAGGACACGGGCTTCACGTTGCGCGCGGTGCCCCTCACCGCTGAGGAGGTGCGCAATTTCTACGAAGGCTTCTCGAACGAGGTGATCTGGCCTCTGTTCCACGACCTCCAGCTTCTCTGCAATTTCGATCCGGTCTACTGGCGCACCTACCGGGACGTGAACCGCAAGTTCGCTCAAGCGGCGCACGGCGCGAGCAAGCCCGGCGATTTCATCTGGGTGCACGACTACCATCTGATGAACGTCGCGCTGGAACTGCGGCGGCTTGGCACGAAGGCGCGCATCGGCTTCTTTCTGCATATCCCGTTCCCGCCGCCGGACATCTATCTCAAGCTGCCGTGGCGGATGGCATTGATCGATGCGCTGATGCAATTCGATCTCGTGGGCTTCCAGACGGCGCACGATCGCCGCAATTTCATCAGTTGCGTGCGCGCGCTCGTGAAGGATGTCGAGATCGACGGGCGCGGCCAGATCGTGCAGGCGCGCGTGGGCGAGCGTACGGTGCGCATCGGCAACTTTCCGATCAGCATCGACTACAACGCGTTCATGCGCCAGGCCGCCAGTCCCGAGGTCGCGGCGCGGGCGAAAGAGCTTCACCGCATGCTGCCCAACCGCAAGGTCATTCTGGGAATCGACCGGCTCGACTACACCAAGGGAATTCCGCTGCGGCTTCAGGCATTCCAGGATCTGTTGATGCGCTACCCCGAGCTCCGGGAGCGCGTCTCGCTCATCCAGGTGGTTGTGCCGAGCCGCGAGGACATCGCCCAGTACCGCGACCTCAAGACGGAGATCGAGCGGCTTGTGGGCCGGATCAACGGCAGCTTCGTCCAGCCGGGCGGCTGGGTGCCGGTGTGGTACGTCTATCGCAGCCTCTCGCGCCTCGATCTCATCGCCTATTACCGCGCCGCCGACATCGGGCTCATCACGCCGCTCAAGGACGGGATGAACCTCGTCGCGAAGGAGTACTGCGCCTGCAGCATCGAGGAGGACTGCACGCTCATCCTCTCGGAGTTTGCGGGCGCCGCCGCGCAGCTGGGACGAACCGCGCTGCTGGTGAATCCTTACGACATCGAGGGCGTTGCCGATACCATTCACCGCGCCTACCACATGGACAAGGCCGAACGGCAGGCGAGAATGCGCCGCATGCGCCGCTCGATCCGCGAGTACGACGTCTTCTGGTGGGTCGACTCCTTCCTGCACGCGGCGATTACCAAGGACCTGAGGGCCTTCCCCCTCCCCGCGAACCACGTGGCCGACGAGAGCGCGGACCGCGCGCTGCTGTTCTGACATTCGCGCTGCCCCGCGCCCGCATTTCGCCCGGTCGCGGGCCATCGAATAAAATGCGCCATCTCGAAAGGCGCGCGCGCCAACAAGTGCTGACGCGCACAGGCACGCCTGCCGCGGGGGACGAAAAATGGAGCCATAGCGAGAACGCGAGCCATGCCCACTTTCCTGCCCGAGTTTCCGTCTTCGGCGAACCCGCTGCTGTTGTTCGGCTTTCTTCTGCTCGCCGGCGTCATTGGCGGCGAGGTCGTCCGGCGCGTTCTCGCCGTGCCGCATATCGTCGGTTATGTGCTGATCGGATTGCTGCTGGGCGCGGGAGGGCTGGGCGTTCTCGATACCGGGCTTGTCAAGGAAGCGTGGACCTTCGTCGAGCTTGCGCTCGGGCTGATCCTCTTCGAGCTGGGCCGGCGCCTCGATATCACCTGGTTGAAGCGCGACGCCTGGCTCGCGGCAACCGCGTTGCTCGAGAGCGCTCTTACCTTCTGGCTCCTTTTCCTCGTCCTGACCCTGCTCGAGGTGAGCCCGCTCTACGCCGCCGTGGCGGCGGCAATCGGCATCTCGACCTCGCCCGCGGTGGTGCTCGTTGTGGCGCAGGACCTGCGCGCGGAAGGCCAGGTGACGGAGCGGGCGCTCAACCTTGCCGCGATCAACAGCGTGATCTCATTCGTCGTTGTCACGGTACTGCTGGCGGGGGTCCACCACGAGTACGAGGCGGCCTGGATGACCGTGGTGCTTCACCCGGCATACCTGCTGCTCGGCTCGACGCTGCTCGGCCTGCTGGCGAGCATCATGGCCGTTCTCCTCGCGCGCTGGCTCGGCAAGAGCGGCCGCGCGCATTTCGTCATGACGCTCTCGATGATCGTGGTGACGATCGGCGCCGCGCACCTCTTCGAACTGTCGGTCGTGCTGGCGCTGCTCGCCTTCGGAGTGCTCTCGAAGAACCTCGACCGGCGCCACGATTTGATGCCGTTCGATCCGGGCCGCCTGGGCCAGATGTTCGTGGTGGTGCTTTTCGTGGTGAGCGGCGCGAGCCTCGCGCTCGCGGAGCTCGTCGCGGGCGGTACGCTCGCCGTCGTTTTCATCGTGACCCGCTTCGTCGCCAAGTCGCTTGGCGTCATGAGTCTCACGCGCTTCAGCGGAGTGCGCCCCGGCGCGGCCGGAATGCTGTGCCTCGCACTGACGCCCATGTCGGCACTCGCGATCTCGATGGTGCGCGGCACCACCGAGCTCTATCCCGAGTTCGGCACGAAACTCGCTGCGATCGTGCTCTCCGCGGTGCTCATACTGGAACTGCTGGGGCCAATCGCCGTAGACTTTGCACTTCGGCGCGCCGGCGAGGCGGTCGCAGAGGAAAAGCCCGCCCCTTGAGTAATCCCGCCGGCAACCGAATTGCGCACGCTGTTCGCATCACACAACGTTGACGAAAGGCGCCATGATGACCTCGTCCGAGCTGGAATTCACGCCTTCCGCCGGCTTGACGCTGGGCGTCGAGCTCGAGCTGCAGATCCTCAATTCGCGCGACTTCAACCTCGCACGCGACGCGGCCGACCTCATCAACCTGCTCGAGCAAAGCGGGCACCCGGGGGCGGTGAAGCCCGAGATCACCGAGAGCATGGTGGAGCTCAACTCGTCCATTCATGCGTCGTACGGCTCGCTCGCGCGGGAGCTCGAAGCCCTGCGCGACATGGTCGCCGAGTCGGCGGAGCGGCTGAACCTGCGCATCGCTGGCGGCGGCTCGCACCCGTTTCACGACTGGAGCGACCGCCGCATCTATCCGACGGAGCGCTTCCAGAACCTCCTGAAGGTCTACGGGTATCTCGCCAAGCAGTTCACGATCTTCGGCCAGCATGTCCACGTCGGCTGTCCCGACGGGGACGCCGCCGTCTATCTCACGCACATGCTGGCGCGCTACGTGCCGCATTTCACCGCGCTCTCGGCGTCCTCGCCGTTTCAGCAGGGCGCGGACACCTCCTACCAGTCCTCGCGCCTGAACAACGTGAGCGCCTTTCCACTGTCAGGCCAGATGCCCTTCGTGCAGACATGGGGCGAGTTCACCGCCTATTTCGAGCGCATGCGCGGCCTCGGCATCGTCGAAAGCATGAAGGATTTTTACTGGGACATCCGGCCGAAGCCCGAGTACGGCACGGTCGAGATCCGCGTGTTCGACACGCCCCTTACAGTCGAGCGCGCGGCGCTTCTCGCCGCGTACGTTCAGGGGCTCGCGCGCTACCTGCTCAACGAGCGGCCACATGCCCCGTCCCGGGACGTCTATGAGTTCTACCGCTACAACCGCTTCCAGGCCTGCCGCTACGGGCTGAAGGGCAGCCTCGTCGACGCGTACACTGAAAAGCGCTCGAGCGTGCAGGAGGACATACTTTCGACCTTGCAGACGATCGCCCCGCATGCGAGAGCGCTCGGGGCCGAGGCTGCGCTCCAGGAACTCGGGGCGGGCGTAATCGAGGGCTACAGCGACGCCGGATGGGTGCGGCAGGCTTATGCCGAGGTGAAATCGCTCAACGATGTCGCCCGCCTGCAGAGCGAGCTGTGGATGGGCAGGACGAAGGTCCATGCGTAGCCGGCGCATCCGGCGAGTTGGTGCCGCCTGAGACATGACGACCCCGCTGAAGATTGGTCTGTCGCCGCGTTTTCTGCACAAGGCGCCGCGCGAGCTGGGGTTCCGCGGAAAGACCCTGCAATATCTCGAGCAATCGGTGGCGCACTGGCTGATGACGCTCGATACCCTCGTGTTCATGCTGCCCTCGATCGAGGGCGGGGGGCTGCTGCGGCGGGGCAACATCCGGCCCGAGGACTACGTCGCGGAGCTCGACGCGCTGGTGCTGCAGGGTGGCTCGGACGTGAGCCCGCTCACCTACGGCGAGAGCCCGCTCAAGGCGGAGTGGACCGGCGACCGCGTGCGCGACCTCTACGAGATTGACCTTCTTCAGGCGTTCATCGCGCGCGGAAAGCCGGTGCTGGGCATCTGCCGCGGGCTGCAGCTGATCAACGTCGCCTTCGGCGGCACGCTCTATCAGGACATCTCGGCGCAGCATGGCGGCGGGGAAGAGCACTACGACCCCGATGCCTTCGACCAGCATTTTCATGACATCACGTTCACGCCCGGCTCGACGCTTTCCCGTCTCTACCCCGGCGTCGAAAAGACCCGCGTGAACAGCATTCACCACCAGGCGGTCAAAGTCCTGGGGAGCGATCTCAAGGTCGAGGCGTTATCGGTGCCCGACAGCGTGGTCGAGGCGGTGCGCTGGCAGGGCGCGAGCTACGTGCTTGGGGTGCAATGGCACCCGGAATTCCATGATCCCGCCGACGCTCGACTATTGGACGGATATCCGCTATTAAAGGAATTCCTGGCGGAGGCGAAGCGGGTCAAGACGGGTGTCGCGGAGGCGGTGAAAGCATGAAGCAACGATCGACATGGAAAGGATGGCCGATGCGATGGCGCCCGGGGCGCTCGATCCGCCACGCATTGGCGGGGCTCTGCCTTCTCCTCTGGCCGGCGCTCGCATGGAGCGCTGCTCCGCAGCCCGTGGTCCTGCTGACCCTGGACGGCGCGGTGAGCCCGGCGACGGCCGACTACGCCGTGCGCGGCATACGCCAGGCGGCTGAGAAACGCGCAGCGCTGGTGATTCTGCAGGTCGACACCCCTGGCGGGCTCGACACCTCGATGCGCAGCGTGATCAAGGAAATTCTCGCCTCGCCGGTGCCCGTGGCGGTCTTCGTAGGCCCGAGCGGAGCGCGCGCCGCCAGCGCCGGGACGTTTATCCTCTACGCGAGCCATGTCGCCGCCATGGCGCCGGGCACGAACCTCGGTGCCGCGACGCCGGTGCCGATCGGGATCGGGCAGCCCGGCAAGCAACCGGACAAGGAGGGTACGAAGAAGCCCACCGAATCGGAGAAAACGAAGCGTGATGCCAAGAAGGATCAGGCGAAGGACGAGGAGGCCCCGGAAGGCGCCATGTCGCGCAAGCAGGTGCACGATGCGGCGGCCTACATCCGCAGCCTCGCGCAGCTGCGCGGCCGCAACGCGGAGTGGGGCGAGCGCGCGGTGAGGGAGGCGGTGAGCCTGTCGGCCCAGGACGCATTGAAGATGCGCGTCATCGATCTCCTGGCGCGCGACGTGAAGGACCTTCTCGACAAGCTCCACGGGCGCAAGGTGACGGTGCAGGGCGTGGAGCGTGCGCTCGCGACGAAGGACGCCGAGGTGCTCGTGCTCGAGCCGGACTGGCGCAGTCGGCTCCTCGCCGTGATAGCGAATCCGAGCGTGGCGCTGATCCTCATGATGCTCGGCATCTACGGCATCATCTTCGAGATGATGAACCCCGGATTCGTGCTGCCGGGCGTCATTGGCGGAATCTGCCTGCTGCTCGCGCTTTACGCTTTCCAGCTGCTGCCGATCAACTACGCAGGGCTCGGGCTCATCCTGCTCGGCATCGTGTTCATCGTGGCGGAGGCGTTTGTGCCGAGCTTTGGCGCGCTTGGAATCGGCGGCGTCATCGCGCTCGCGATCGGGGCGGTCATCCTGATCGAGCCCAATGCGGGCGCGGACTACGCGATGCCGCTGCCGCTGGTCGCCACCATTTCGGCCGTCGGCGGGGGCATTGTGTTCTTCACGGTACTCTTCGCCCTGAAGGCACGGAAACGCCCGGTTGTGAGCGGACAGGAACAGATGATCGGTGCCATCGGAGAAGTGCTTGACGACCTCGTATCGGAAGGGTGGGCGCGGGTGGAGGGCGAGCGCTGGCGAATTTCGAGCGATCAGCCGCTGCACCGTGGCCAGAAGGTACGAGTGACCGGGGTTACGGGCCTCACGCTACGCGTCGAGGCGAATGCGGACGACAACGGCGGGAGGAGCACATGATGATTTGGGATTTGGGCATCGCGGGGTTCGTAGTGCTGGCGATCATCATTCTGGTCGTCTCCTCGCTGCGCATCCTGCGCGAGTACGAGCGCGGCGTGATTTTTCTTCTCGGGAGATTCTGGAAGGTCAAGGGGCCCGGGCTCATCATCGTCATTCCCGCCATCCAGCAGATGGTGCGCGTGGATCTGCGCACGATCGTCATGGACGTGCCGAGCCAGGACGTGATCTCCCGCGACAACGTGTCGGTCAAGGTGAACGCGGTCATCTACTTCCGCGTGCTCGACCCGCAGCGGGCGATTATCCAGGTGGTTAACTTCCTCGAGGCAACCAGCCAGCTCGCGCAGACGACGCTGCGCGCGGTACTGGGCAAGCACGAGCTCGACGACATGCTGGCCGAGCGCGAGAAGTTGAACGCCGACATCCAGCAGGTGCTCGACCAGCAAACCGATACCTGGGGCATCAAGGTATCGAACGTCGAGATCAAGCACGTCGATATCGACGAGTCGATGGTGCGGGCGATCGCGCAGCAGGCCGAGGCGGAGCGCGCGCGGCGCGCCAAGGTGATCCATGCCGAGGGCGAGTTTCAGGCGGCGCAGAAGCTGCTGGAGGCGGCGCGGTTGCTCGCCGAACAGCCCCAGGCCATGCAGCTGCGCTATCTCCAGACGCTTGGCAGCATTGCCGGCGACAAGAGCTCCACCATCGTTTTCCCGGTACCGATGGATTTCCTGTCGTCGTTCATCAATCTGGGGCGCGGGCCGCGTAGCGGTTGACGCACCTCGCGGCGCCGAAACCGGGGCCCGCGTCCGCGGGCCCCACTCACGTATCGAGGGTGTTCTCTGCAGCTGTGAACTGAACCCCCTTGGTATGTACGCACTGGCCATGAAATTAATAACTAATTGATTAATATATAGTTTGTAGGTTGACAGGCGTGCGCTTATTAGTTACGATGCGAATCGTTCGTGTTGAAACAATTGGAGCTCATAAATATTGGATCCACGGCTTCCAGCTGTCCGGTTTCCGAAGAGGAAGCACCTGTGAAGCATCCGCTCGTGACTGGTGCCGGGCTGGCAGCGCCGTCGGCAACCGAAGAAAACGGAGCCGTCGGCCTTGCGACGCGGATGGTTTCACCGGAGGGCCCGCCGCCTGCCCGGTTTGAGCTGCGGATATTGCGCGCGCTACGGCGCATCATCCACAGCGTCGATCTCTACTCCAAGGAGCTGGCGGCGACCAACAAGGTGACCGCGCCGCAGCTGATCTGCCTGCTGCACGTCGTAAACAACGGGCCGGTCTCGGCGACCGCGATCGGCCGCGAGGTGCACCTGAGCCCGAGCACGGTGGTCGGCATACTCGACCGCCTCGAGGAGAAGGGCCTGGTGGAGCGGCAGCGCTCGCGAGAAGACCGGCGCATCGTGCGGGTCACTGCGACGCGCGAGGGTATCGAGCTCTCACGAAGGGCACCCTCGCCCTTGCAGCAGACTCTCGCCAATTCGCTTGCCGAATTGCCGGAGCTTGAACAGGCGACGATCGCGCTCTCGCTTGAGCGGATCGTTGCGCTGATGGAGGCGCCGGAGGTCGATGCCGCACCGATTCTTGCGACGGGTCCGATCAACCCGGCGGGGCCGTGAGGCCGGCCGACACCCTGAACATAGGGAGGGCATAGCGAATTGAAATCGACGGACTGTGTGGAGTCCAGCGAGATGCAGCAGAAACATTCGATGCTCAAAACGGCGGACGCCGGCGCGATTCCCGGTGTCACCCTCGGCGCACCGAGCGTGCGCCACGGGGCGGCGATTCACCGGCTGGTGGACGCTTGCAAGCCGCTCGATCTCAACTCCACCTACGCCTACCTCCTGCTTTGCGAGCACTTTGCCGGCACCTGCGTGCACGCGGAGCGGGCAGGGCGCACCGTGGGCTTTGTCTCGGCCTACCGGCCGCCGCAGCGAAGTGACGTCATCTTCGTCTGGCAGGTCGCAGTCGCCGAGGAGATGCGCGGCCAGGGCCTCGCGCGAGCCATGCTGCGGGAGCTGCTCGATCGCCCCGCGTTGCGCGAGTGCCGCCATCTCGAGACGACGGTCTCGCCCTCCAACGAGCCATCGCGCCGGCTGTTCCATGGGCTCGCGCGCGAGCGCCGCGCGGCGATTACCGAGCGGGTGCTGTTCTCCGGGCAGGACTTCGGTTCCGAGCATCACGAGAGTGAAACATTGATCCGTATCGGCCCGTTCGCGGGCGCATGACTATTACCACCCACCACGAGGAGCACACCCGAATGAATCTTCAGATCTTCGACCGTCTCGAATCCGAGGTGCGGGGCTACATCCGTTCGTTTCCAACGCTGTTCGCGAAGGCGCGCGGAGCGATATTGACGGATGCCGACGGACGCGGCTACATCGATTTCTTCAGCGGCGCCGGAACGCTCAATTACGGCCACAACAACCCGGTGCTCAAGCAGCGTCTGCTCGAGTACATCGAGTCGGACGGCGTGGTGCACGGCCTCGACATGGCGACGGTCGCGAAGAAGGAGTTCCTCGAGACGCTCGAGCGCGTGATCCTGCGGCCCCGGCAGATGGAATACAAGATCCAGTTTCCGGGCCCGACGGGCACGAACGCCGTGGAAGCCGCGTTGAAGCTCGCGCGGCAGGCGAAGGGCCGGACCAATGTCGTATCCTTCACCAACGGCTTCCACGGCGTCACGGGCGCGTCCCTCGCAGCGACGGGGAATTCCAAGTTCCGGGATGCCGCCGGGATGCCCCTGTCGAACACCACTTTCATGCCCTATGACGGGTATCTCGGCGAGGGCGTCGATACCACGGAATACCTCGAGCGTGTTATCGCTGACCAGAGCAGCGGAGTCGACATTCCGGCTGCCGCCATCGTCGAGACGGTGCAGGGTGAAGGCGGCGTCAACGTCGCAAGCTTCCGCTGGCTGAAGGCGCTCGAGCAGGTGTGCCGCCGGCACGACATGCTGCTGATCATCGACGACATCCAGGTCGGTTGCGGGCGGACCGGATCCTTTTTCAGCTTCGAGGGCGCCGGCATCTCACCGGACATCATCACGCTTTCGAAGTCGATCAGCGGCTACGGCCTTCCGATGTCGCTGGTGCTGATGAAGCCCGAGTTCGATATCTGGTCGCCAGGCGCGCACAACGGAACGTTCCGCGGCAACAATCTTGCCTTCGTCACTGCCAAGGAGACGCTGGTCCACTACTGGACAACGCGGGATTTCGAGGACACGCTGCGCCGCAAGGCGAGGATCGTGCGGGCGTGGCTCGAGCACATCGCCCGCGGCTATTCCCAGGGCCGATTCAGCGTGCGCGGGCGCGGCATGATACAGGGCCTCGTCACCGAGGATCCGGAAATCGCCGGGAAAATCACCGCGCGCGCCTTCGAGGATGGCCTCGTGGTGGAGACCTCGGGCTCGCAGGACCAGGTGATCAAGCTGCTGCCGCCGCTGACGATCGAGGAGCAGACCCTGCGCCGCGGCCTCGACATACTGGAACGCAGCACTGCCGCCGTGCTCGGCGTGCCGCAGGCGGAAGACACCATCCGGTTCATCAACTTCGGAGGCGCGCGATGATCGTTCGCAGCCTGGACGAGGTCAGGGGAACGGCGCGCGACGTGGAGACGCCCAACTGGGTGAGCCGGCGCCTGCTGCTGAGAAGCGACGGCATGGGGTTCTCGCTGCACGAGACCACGGTTTATCCGGGCACCGAGACCTACATCTGGTACGCACACCACCTTGAAGCCGTGTATTGCATCGAGGGCGAAGGCGAGATCGAAACGATACCGGACGGAAAAATTTACACGATCCGGCCCGGCGTGGTCTACGCGCTCGATCGGCACGACAGGCACTATCTGCGCGCCCGCACCAGGATGCGTCTGGTGTGCGTGTTCAATCCGCCCCTGACGGGGCGCGAGGTGCATGACGAGAACGGCGTCTATCCGCTCATCACGGATGAGCCGGCCGCAGCCGCGACCGGTTGACCTGGGGCGGGGACTGCAGACATTCAGGAGACAACGCAATGGTACTGGTTACGGACACTTATCAATCGCGGGTCGACAACGAGACCGCCATCGTGCTGCGCCAGGATCCGATCGTCTACTCGGATCCGCGCGCGGAGGTGCCGCACGGCCTCACTCACCATCAGCTGAAGAACTACCAGAAAAACGGATTCATCCTGCTGAAGGGGCTGTTCAGCGAGGAGGAGGCCGCGCTGTTTCTGAAGGAAGCGCGAAACATGACCGCGGACCCGAAGATCCGTTCGCGCGACGAGGCCATCGCCGAGCCGGGCAGCGATGAAGTGCGCTCGGTCTTCATGGTGCACCGGCTGAACGAGCTCTACCGGCAGGTGGTGGCGGACGTGCGCGTCGTCAACATTGCCCGCCAGATCCTGGGGAGCGACGTCTACATTCACCAGTCGCGGGTCAACCTGAAGTCCGGGTTCTTCGGCAAGGAATTCTACTGGCACTCGGATTTCGAGACCTGGCACGTCGAGGACGGAATGCCGCGCATGCGCGCGGTGAGCTGCGTCGTTCTTTTGACGGAGAACAACGAGTTCAATGGCCCGCTCCTGCTCATGCCCGGATCGCACACGCAGTACATCTCGTGCGTCGGCGAGACGCCCGACGATCACTACAAGCAGTCGTTGAAGAAGCAGGAGTACGGGGTCGCCGACCCGGCGGCCCTCGCTTTCCTCGCCGAGCGCGGCGGAATCCAGTCGATGAAAGGACCGGCGGGATCCGTCGTGTTCTTCGACTGCAATGCCATGCACGGGTCTAACAGCAACATTTCCCCCTACCCGCGGGCCAACCTGTTCTTCGTCTACAACAGCGTCGAGAACACGCTTGAGGCTCCGCGCGGCGGCTTGAAGCCAAGGCCCGAGTTCATCGCGACGCGGGAAGATTTCTCGCCGGTGACCCCGCTGGAGCCAGCCTACAGCCGCGTCAGATCAGCGATCCGCCTCTGACGATGCCGCGATGAACGGAAAGAGCAGGGAGGGCATCGGCCGACGGACGGCCGGCGCGGCCCTGCTGGCGCTGGGGCTGCTCGCGGCGGGATGTTCCGATCGCGCGGAGGCCCCGGGGAAAAAGGCGGTCGGGACCCTTGAACGCGCACAGCAGGCGGGATCGATCCGCGTGGGTTACGCGAACGAGGCCCCTTACGCCTACCTCGAGAGCGCGTCGGGCAGGCTGACGGGAGAGGCGCCCGAGATCGCGCGGGCAGTGCTCGCCAGGATGGGCATACGCGAGGTCGAGGGGGTGCTGACCGAGTTCGGCTCGCTGATACCCGGCCTCAAGGCCGGGCGCTTCGATATCATCGCTGCGGGCATGTACATCCTGCCGCAGCGGTGCAAGGAAATCGCTTTTTCCAATCCCACCTATTCCGTGGGCGAGGCGTTCGTCGTGGCGCAGGGAAATCCGCTCGGCCTGGCGAGCTATGAGGATGCCGCTCGCCACGCCAGCGCACGGCTCGGGGTCGTCGCCGGAACGGTTGAACGCGATTACGCGCGCAGGACCGGCGTTCCCGACGAGCGCGTGGTGGTGTTTCCCGACGCGCCGAGCGCGCTCGAGGGCGTCATCGCCGGCCGTGTCGATGCGTTCGCGGCGACCAGCCTGACGGTCAACAACCTGCTCGCGCGCGCGCGGTCCCCGCGCGTGGAGCGGGCGGAGCCCTTCTCCGACCCGGTCATCGACAGCAAGCCCGAGCGCGGTTATGGCGCGTTCGGGTTCCGCAAGGACGACCCGAAGCTTATCGCGGCTTTCAACGATGAGCTGGCCCGATTTATCGGCACGCCGGCCCACCTGGAGCTGGTGAAGCCATTCGGCTTCACTCGGGCCGAGCTGCCTGGTTCGGCCACAGCCGCCAAGCTCTGCCGCGGCTGAGCCGACAGCTCCCCCGCCCGGCGGCCTTCTCCCGCGCGATGAACGAGCTCATCCTGCTCCTCCTGCGCGGGCTGGCGGTCACCGTCGAGCTCACCGTCGCGGCCGCCGCGCTCGCCGTCATCATTGCGCTCTCAGCCGGTCTCGCGCGATTGTCGCGGCGGCGGGCGCTTGCGTGGCCCGCCGCGGTGTACATCGAAGTCTTCCGCGGCACGTCGGCGCTGGTGCAGCTCTTCTGGTTCTACTTCGTCCTGCCCTTCTTCGGAATCGAGCTCTCGGCGTTCACCGCCGGCACGCTGGTGCTCGCGCTCAACACCGGCGCCTATGGCGCGGAGGTGGTGCGGGGCGCGGTGCTGGCTGTGCCGCGCGGGCAGCTCGACGCGTCCGCGGCGCTCAATCTCAACCGCCTGCAGACGCTCCGGCGCATCGTGCTGCCGCAGGCGTTTCCCGCAATGCTGCCGCCGGCCGGCAATCTCGCGATCGAGCTCATGAAGAACACGGCCCTGGTGTCGCTCATCACCATCACGGAACTCACATTCGCCGCGCAGCTGTTGCGCGCTGAGACGCTGCGCAGCGCGGAAATATTCGGCCTCGTGCTGGTGCTCTACTTTGCCGTTGCCCTCCTCATCACGGCCGGCGTCCGGCTTCTCGAGCGCCGTGCCTCGCGCGGCCTGGAGCGCGCATAGGTGCTCTTCGACTGGCGCTTTGCCTGGGACATCCTGCCGCGCCTCGCGGAAGGGCTCGTCGTCACCCTCCAGGCGACGGTACTCGGCATGGCGGTTGCCCTGAGCCTCGGACTCGTCCTCGCGCTTGCGCGCCGCTCGCGCTACCGCCTGGTTGCCTGGCCGGCCGGTGTGCTGGTGGAATTCATCCGCAGCACGCCGTTGCTGGTTCAGATCTACTTCCTGTTCTATGTTCTGCCCGACACCGGCGTGCGGCTCTCACCGCTTGCAACCGGCGTCCTTGCGCTCGGCCTCCATTACGCCGCTTACTGCTCGGAGGTCTATCGCGCCGGTCTCGAATCCGTGCCCAAGGGCCAGTGGGACGCGGCCATCGCGCTCAATCTCGGGCGCTGGCGCATGATGAAGGACGTCATCGTTCCGCAGGCGATTCCGCCGGTCGTGCCGGCGCTCGGCAACTACCTCATCGCGATGTTCAAGGATACGCCGCTCCTGTCGGCCATCACGGTTTTCGAGATGCTCCAGGCCGCGAAGCTGATCGGCGCCGAGTCGTTCCGCTACATCGAGCCGCTGACGCTGGTCGGCGTGGTGTTCCTGCTTTTGAGCCTGCTTTCGGCCGCAGCCGTGCGCTGGGTCGAGTCCCGTCTTCGCCTGGAGGTGTAGCCGTGGAAGCCATCATTCGTCTGCGCAACGTGCACAAGACCTACGGCAGCACCGCCGTGCTGACGGGCGTGGATCTCGACGTGGCGCCGGCCGAGACCGTGAGCGTGATCGGCCCCAGCGGTTCGGGCAAATCAACGCTGTTGCGCCTGCTCATGACACTCGACCGGCCGGATGCGGGCACCCTGGAGATCGACGGCGAGTCGCCCTGGACCATGACGCGCAATGGAAAGAGCATGGCGGCCAACGAGGCTCACCTGCGGCGCGTGCGCGGCAAGGTGGGGATGGTTTTCCAGCACTTCAACCTGTTTCCGCACATGACGGCGCTCGAGAATGTGACCGAGGCCCCGGTGCACGTCCTGGGTCTCGCTCGTGGCGAGGCGAAGGCGCGCGCGCTCGAGTATCTTGCGATGGTCGGGCTCGAGGACAAGGCGCATTCCTATCCGGCCCATCTCTCGGGCGGCCAGAAGCAGCGGGTCGCCATCGCGCGGGCGCTTGCCATGCAGCCGAAGATCATGCTGTTCGACGAGATCACCTCGGCGCTCGACCCGGAGCTCGTCGGCGGCATCCTCGAGCTCTTGCGCACGCTCGCCGCCCGGCGCACGATGACCCTGGTGATCGTGACGCATCATATGCAATTTGCCGAGAGCTCCTCGGACCGTGTGCTGTTCTTCGACGGTGGCGTCATCCTGGAGGACGGCCCGCCGGCCGACATCTTTCGCAGCCCGCGGCATGCGCGCACGCGGCGCTTTGTCGAATCGATCCTGGAGACGGTGCGCTAGTGCCGTTCCAACTTGTTGTGCCGAATCCGCGCTAGCCGCGTATCGAATCTCTGCTTGAGATGCCTACCACCGCGCATCCGTAACTTTCCCTTTGTCTGAACAAGTTGGAACGGCACTAGCGCCGGGAGCTCCAGGCGACCCGAGGGCTCTCTTCGCTTAGCGGCGCGCCGCGGCAGCACTCGCGGCGAAGACTGGCGCCTTTCGCCTTGCCGTGGCCGAGGGTTGTCTCGGCTCTGCGTAGTACGTAGAATTCGACATCCCGCGTGGAGCGCCAGCCGGCCTGCAATGGGCCGGTCAACAATGAATCGCTGACATTCCGGAGGAAGTACGTTGCGCGCGCTGAGCCTCGTCATCATGTTGTTCGCGTTCTGGCTGCTGCTTTCGGGCTATTTCACGCCGTTTCTGATTGCGATGGGCGCATTGTGCGCCATCGCCGTGGTGGCCCTGGGCCACCGCATGGATATCGTTGACCACGAGGGAATGCCGGTCCATCTCAGCTGGCGTGTCGTCTTCTACTGGCCGTGGCTCGCTAAGGAAATTGCGAAAAGTGCGTGGGACGTCTCGCGGATCATCGTGAATCCGCGCTTGCCGGTGAGTCCCAGGCTGGTGAGAGCGAAATCCTCGCAAAAGACGGCGGTCGGCGTGGTGACCTACGCCAACTCGATCACTCTTACGCCCGGCACGGTGTCGATCGACGTCAAGCCCGGCGAGATCCTGGTGCACGCGCTCACCCGCGAGAGCGCCGCGGGTTTGCTGGAGGGCGAGATGGACCGGCGCGTGACGCGCTTCGAGGGGAGATCCTGATGTTTGCGGTTGCAGCCGTTGCCCTCCTGGTGACGCTCGCGCTGGCGCTTGCCCGCGCGTGGATCGGTCCCACCGTGTTCGACCGGGTCCTCGCTGCCAATGTGATCGGCACACTGGCGGTACTCCTGCTGGCGGTCATCGGCTTCCTTGGCGGGCGGCCAGAGTTTCTCGATCTTGCAATCGTCTACGGATTTCTGAACGTGGTGGGCACGATCGCCGTGCTCAAGTACTTCCGCTTCGGCAGCCTCGGAGACCCGGGAGAAGAGGAGGCGAATTGAGCGCTGCCCTGGACGTCGCTAGCTGGGTCTGCCTCGCGGCCGGAGGGCTCTTCTGCGTGGTGAGCGGCGTGGGGCTCATCCGCATGCCCGACTTTTTCACGCGCGTGCATGCCGCAAGCGTCGCGGAAACACTGGGTGCGGGACTCATCCTGCTGGGACTCATGCTCCAGGCGGGTTTCACGCTCGTGCTCGCCAAGCTCGTGCTGATCGGGCTGCTCATTCTCTTCACCAGTCCCACCGCCACGCACGCGCTCACGCGGGCGGCGATGGTGCGGGGACTGAAACCCCTGCTTGCAGAGGACGGGAGGCGGCCATCGAATCGTTCGTGATCAGCGCGCTATTGACCCTCGTGGCGATGGCCACCCTGGCGATCATCGCCCAGCGCAACCTGTTTTCCGTGGTGATCCTCTTCGGGATCTACAGCTTCCTGATGGCGACGGTGCTGGTCGCGCTTGATGCTGTGGACGTGGGCATGACCGAGGCGGCCGTGGGTGCGGGTATATCGTTGGTTCTGTTCCTCGGCGTGCTGCACCTCACGACGGGCGAGGAGATGAAGCCGCTGCATCGACCGCTGCTTCCGCTTGCCGTCGCGCTTGCCACCGGCATCATGCTCGTCTACGGCACCCTGGGCCTGCCCGCCTTCTCGGACCCCAATGCCCCGCCGCACCGGCATGTCGTGCCGCGCTACATCCATGACGGGCCCCGCGAGACCGGGGTGCCGAATGTCGTGACGGCAGTGCTCGCAAGCTACCGCGGGTTCGACACTTTGGGCGAGGTGGTGGTCGTATTCACCGGGGGCGTCGGCGTCATCGCACTCCTGCGCCGCGGCCGGCGCGGGAAGAAGGAAGCCGGATGAAGGACTACCTGGTGCTGCGGGTCATCGCGAAGATGATCATCGCATTCATGCTGATGTTCGCGCTGTACGTGCAGTTTCACGCGGACTTCGGTCCTGGCGGCGGCTTCCAGGCGGGCGTGATCGCGGCAGCGTCGATCATCTTCTACGCCATCATCTACGGACTGCCCGCGGCGCGCAGGGTCGTGCCCGACTGGCTGGTCGAGACGATGGTGGCGGCAGGCGTGATGCTCTTCGCGCTGGTCGGCGTGGCGGGGATGCTACTCGGCGGCAACTACCTCGACTATTTCGTGCTGCACTCGGACCCCGTGGAGGGCCAGCATCGCGGCATTTTCTGGGTCGAGCTCGGCGTGCTGATAACGGTGTCCGGCGTGATGCTCAAGATCTTCTACCTGTTCGCGGGACGGGCGAGCGGGGAGGATGCGGAGCCATGACGTTCGCCAGCCACTACACGTACTGGGTCACGATCTTTCTCGCCATCGCTGGTATCTACATCGTCATCGCGCGCGGCAACCTGGTGAAGAAGCTGGTCGGCCTCGCCATCTTCCAGACGTCGGTCTACCTCATCTACATCGCGCCCGGAAAGCTGATCGGCGGCACGGCGCCCATCGTGTCGCCCCAGTTCCAGGTGTATTCGAATCCGCTCCCGCATGTGCTGATCCTCACCGCGATCGTGGTCGGCGTCGCGACCCTGGCGCTGGGACTCGCGCTGGTGGTGCGCATCAAGGAGGCGTACGGGAGCATCGAGGAAGACGAGATTCTCGAGCAGGACCGGAGCACCTGAGCCCCCGTTTCCCGCGTGATCACCACCCAACTGCCCATACTGCTGGTCGTGGTGCCGCTGCTCGCGGCGCCCCTGATGGTGCTCTTCCGGCACGGCGCAGCCGCGTGGGTGCTCGCGGTCGCGGTTTCGTGGGCGACACTCGCTGTAGCGGGCGGATTATTCCTCGAGACCGCGGACGGCAGCGTGCTGTCATACTGGATCGGCAGCTGGCCGCCCCCGTGGGGCATCGAGTACCGCGTCGACATCGTGAGCTCCTTTCTCGCGGTGCTGGTGTCGCTGATCGCGGCCGTCGTGATCGTCTACAGCCGCGAGAGCGTGCGCGCCGAGGTGCCGCGCGACAGGCACTACCTGTTCTACACCATGTACGCGCTGTGCCTGGCAGGGCTGCTTGGCATTACGGTCACGGGCGACGCATTCAACCTGTTCGTGTTCCTGGAAATCTCCTCGCTCGCTTCCTATGTCCTGATCGCGCTCGGGCGCGATCGCCGCGGCCTGATGGCGGCCTACCAGTACCTGATCATGGGGACCATCGGCGCCACCTGCTACGTGATTGGTGTCGCGCTGCTCTATCTCGAGACCGGCACGCTCAATCTCGCGGATATGGCCCAGCGGCTCC
>Ga0256867_10000342_pt1 | contig 18108 bp, 15 predicted proteins | sample RVTome_15_FD_185939 | JGI IMG/M metagenome (GOLD analysis project Ga0256867, IMG submission 185939) | Soil microbial communities from uranium-contaminated site in the Upper Colorado River Basin, Wyoming, United States - RVT150D86 (HiSeq) ... | reverse complement strand
TGCAGGCAGTTCATCCCGGGACCATGACCGATTGGAAAGCACTGGGCGCCGACAAAAAAATCACTGCTGGTATCTGCGCAATTCTGGTTGGCTGGCTCGGTGTGCACAAGTTCATCCTGGGATACACCACAGAAGGAGTCATTCAACTCGTGCTAGGCGTGTTGACTTGTGGAATCACAAACATTCTCAGCATCATCGAAGGCGTGATCTATCTGACCAAGTCTGACGAGGACTTTGTGAGAACATACATACAGAACAAGAAAGGCTGGTTCTAAAAATTAACGAGAGGACGCCTCCTTGGAGTGCGGCGAAAGGGCCACGGATTAACACGGATGACACAGATCAGAATTGCTGATTTGTGTTCATCTGTGTTCATCCGTGGCTGATTCGGGGCACCCCAAGGAGGCGTCCCTTTCGTTACGATTTCGTTTCGTTGCTTAGGCTCAATGTACCGGCGTTCTACCGTAATTGCAATTTGGTCGTTGTTAGCAGCCGGGGCCGCTTACCTGTTTGTGTTTGAGCCCGGGAAGTCAGGTTTTTTTCCGATCTGCCTTTTCCGGCTTTTCACAGGTTTCACCTGTCCGGGTTGTGGCACCGCGCGGGCCTTGCACCAGATTCTTCACGGTCATTTAGTAACTGCGTTCACGCTAAACCCACTTTTCCTGCTCGCGATTCCGTTTATGCTGTTCGCGTTTCTTCGTTACAGTTTGATCGTGTTACGCGGCGGCGTGCCGCGGCCGAATGCGTTGCCGGCTCCATACATCTACGCGTTGTTCTTTATCGTTCTTTCGTTTTGGATCTTTCGTAACACGCCGTTCTATCCGTTTGTCTCGTGAGTTCCATTCTCAGGAGGTCTTCATGCGCGCAACGATCATCTGTCTTTTACTAATCAGTTTCCTCATCTCCACGAAGCGCGTACCAGCGGAGGTTTTCGACACGCCGTCGGCTCCTTTGCGACCAGTTCACACTTACTCGATTGTCGCGCGCGATCCCGATACCGGCGAATTGGGTGTTGCCGTGCAATCACACTGGTTTTCAGTTGGTCCGATCGTGGCCTGGGCCGAGGCGGGAGTCGGGGCAGTGGCGACACAGTCGTTCGTAGATCCGAGTTATGGAAAGAACGGTCTTGATCTGATGCGGGCAGGAAAAAGCGCGCCTGACACGTTGAAAGAATTGCTCGCGAAAGATGAGGGAAGAGAAGTCAGGCAAGTGGCGATGATCGATGCACAGGGACGCGTAGAAGCGTGGACCGGCAAAAACGATATTGAGGCAGCGGGCCACATCGTGGGGAAGAACTTTTCTGTGCAGGCCAACTTGATGCTCAACGATAGAGTATGGCCGGCAATGGCTCGCGCTTTTGAGAACGCAAAGGGCGACCTCGCCGATCGCATGTTGGCTGCGCTCGATGCGGCGGAAGCTGCGGGTGGCGACATTCGGGGCCGACAGTCTGCGGCGATGATTGTCGTAACCGGAAAGCCAACCGGACAGGCCTGGAAAGATCGGATTTTTGATCTACGAGTTGACGACAGCCCGCAACCGTTAAGAGAACTCCGCCGGCTGGTGAAGTTACAACGCGCCTACAATCACATGAACGCAGGCGATCTGGCGGTTGAGAAGAAAGACAACGAGGGAGCGCTGCGCGAGTATTCAGCGGCGGAAAAACTTGTGCCAGACAACGCCGAGATGATCTACTGGCATGCCGTCGCGCTGGTTAACATGGGCCGCGTTGATGAATCGTTACCGCTGTTTCGCAGAGTGTTTGCGATGGATAGAAACTGGGTCACTCTGACGCCGCGATTGCCGAAGTCGGGGCTTTTACCGAACGATCCGAAGATAATCCAAAGGATTCTTTCTGTTGGCTCGAGAAGAAAATAGGTCCTATACGTACTGTAGGACCTATTCCTCTTGACTGCCACTCACCTATCACCTTATAAGAAGAGACACTTGAGCCCCGTTCCTCATCGCCCTTTGCCGTAATTGAATCGAGGATGTAAAGATGCGTACGCTTACCCCCGGACAGTGGTATCTGCGTTTCACATGCGAGCACTGCAACGCAAAACAGATTCTCTTCCCTGACCTTTCGCAAGGTGAAGCGAAGATTAAGGCCACTTATGTCGTTGAGTGTTCGAGTTGCTTTCACAAAGGCTCTTATGACGGAGACGACATCGAACGGTATCAGCACCCCTCAGACCCTGACACTTGACTCCATCACCCGTTGATTGGTTCTTTCAACTATCAAACACAATCCCATGATGAAGTAAAAAATGGACACTACTTCCGAGTCGCCCCAGTTGTAATGGACCAACCCACTCGTGAAGAAGCCCACCGTTCCACCTAGCGCTCCAAGCGCCAGGCCGTGGGTAAAATTTCGAATTGCGAATTGCGAATTGCGAATTTGTTCAGCTTGGCCGGGAGAAATTCGAAATTCGAAATTCGAAATTCGAAATTCTTCGCGGTTGAGTTGCCAGAGCATTCGAGCATAGAAACCGAGCAAGATTAGCCAGACGATTAGTGCCGGCAGACCTCGTTCGAGCGCGATCTGCAACAGGTTTGAATGCATGTGTCCAATCGGTTGCCGGCCGTTATCAAACAAGCCCCATTCGCGCCAATGACTCTTGATCGAGTCGAGGCCCACACCCAGGATAAGATGTCGCGGTTGGCTGACGAGTAGTTGGAATCCTTCTTTCCACACCATTTCACGCCAACTCGTCGATTGATCTTGTCTATCGATAAAACCGATACTGCGTTTCTGCTGGAGAACGAAGATGCTTGCCAGCACGAGCGGTATCGCGCAAGCCCCGGCGATCAGGATCGTCCGCCGCGTCGAGGTCAACAGCAACATCACCACCGCCGAAACTGCAAACCCAATCCACGAAGCGCGCGTCACTGTCATTCCCAGTGCAAACACAAGTCCCAACACGGCGACCACAAGCAACAATCCGATCAAATTCTTCTTCTGCCTGAGCGCCAGAAAGACTCCCAAAGCCAGAGATGCGATCAGTTGCAACACTTCCGAATAAGTTACCCAGTGATTAAAGAAACCTGTCGCGCGCCAATCGCGACCGCGGGACCAATCACTTATTCCCAACTGTTGCAACGCATTGGTTCCCGGCAACAACTGTCCGCGCGGCACTTCAAGTTCGGGCATCCATTCCACACGATAGATCCTGACTTTTGCGACATTCGTTCCCGAGGCAAATGCCGAGGCCAGTTCTTCAGGACTTCCAACTTCCCGTCCGTCTACTTGCCAAACCGTGTCGCCGTTGACGATCGGCGTTGCCTGCGCGACACTCCTCGTGCGAAACATTGCTTTCGACAGTGGGCTTTCAGGCATGACCCCCTCGACCTTCACGCCCGTGCCAATCGCTAACTGTCCCGCGGTTAACAACACATTAACCATGCATGAAGCGATTAATGTGAATGCAAGTAATCGGACCACACGAAGCGAGCGCACGTTCTGGGCCACCAAATAGACGATAGTGAACAAACTCGCAGCGCGCATCTTGCCGATCGAAGTCATGGGACTATAAGAAAAGACTGCCGAGATGCCGCTCAGGACGAAGAAGCCGAGCAATGCGTAATCAAGCGGCGAGCGAAACAGCGCCGGCCGAGGATAGAACGCAAATCGCGCGACCCAAAAAGCCATCCCGAAAAGCCACGCGGTCTGCGTTAAAGCAATTGAATGAGGTGCGAATAAGGCGATGAGAAAGAGACAGGCAACGGAGGCGCGCTCAAACCAGTAAGAAAAAAAAGATTGCGAATCGCTATTCGAAATCGGCATCATCGGCATATTAGAATGCTGTTGGCCTACTATTCCATCCCAAAAGGAAATTCCATGTACCGAGCTTTCGTTGGTTTGATGTCAAATGTCATCCTGGTAGTCCTGGTAATCCTGTCAATCCTGTCCATTGCCGTCTCCGCGCAATCACAGTCCCTCGCCGAACAAGTAAAAGCGATTCAAGACGACCCGCGTGTAAAAGCGGCATTCGATCACATCGACCAAAACCGAGACTTAATCCTGCGCGAATGGATCGCAATAACTGAGATCAATGCCCCTTCAAAACAGGAACAGGAACGGGCCAAATTTATTGAAAGATTGCTCCGAAAACACAAACTGGAGATCCGCTACGACTCCGCAGGTAACTTGATTGCAACGCGCAAAGGAACCGGTGGTGGTCCAGTTACTGTTTTCGATGCCCACATGGATACAGTTTTTCAGCCGGGTCTAAAAATCAAAGCCACTGTTCGCGAAGGCCGTGTTTATGCTCCCGGCGTCGGCGACGACACACGAAACATTGAAGCCCTGCTCGCTACAATTCGTGCACTCGACGCGGCCAAAATAAGGACCAAAGGCGATCTGGTCTTTCTGTTTACTACTGACGAAGAAGCCGGAATGACAGGCGCGAAGCAGTATACGAAAGACAACAAAGGCAAAGTGGATTATTACATCGCGCTGGACGGTGGTTACGAAGGATTCACCTACGCCGGCATCGGGATCAATTGGTACCGCCATCACTTCATTGGACCAGGCGGTCACACTCGTTCTCGCACTCCTCCTTACTCAGCAACCTTGCCCATGGCACGAGCTATTGCACGCATCTACGAGTTGAAGGTTCCAACCAGTCCTTCCTCAAACCTGAATATCGGCATGTTGGGCGGATCGTAAGTAGTTAACGCAAAGGCTGCCGACGCGTGGTTCTCTCTTGACCTGCGTTCGACCAGTAACGATGTGATCGCGGATTTGGAAAAGAAGATTGCCGCGATTCTCGACGAAGAAGCGAAGCGCGTGGGAATGACCGTGAAAACGGATCTGATCTCATCGTCGCCGGCGGCTGTGCTTCCGGGCAATCGCGAGTCACATCTGGTAAAGATGGCCGAAGCAGTGCATCGGGCGATGGGTTTTGATCCTCCGATTGGTAACGCCGGTTCAAATAACTCCAGCCCTGCACTCTTGCAGGGCATCCCTTCAATCTCAACCGGCGCAGGGCCGTGCAGCGATGCGCACGCGCTAACTGAGAACTGTGAGATCGAGCCACTCTACAAAGGAATCAAGAAGATTCTTTTGTTGGAGATTGCGCTCGCTGGACTGGCCCAATAACAATCCGTGTTTATCCGTGTGAATCCGTGGCTAGAATCCCTGGCCGCCGAGCATCACGAACCCGGTGCGCAGAATAATTTTAAGGTCCAGCAGCAACGACCAGTTCTCAATATAGAAGAGATCGAGCCTCACCATTTCTTCAAAAGGTAATCGATTTCTCCCGGACACTTGCCAGAGCCCGGTTAGACCCGGTTTCATGTCGAGACGCTTTCGATGCCAGAGTTCATAAGCTTCGACTTCATAAGGAATCGGCGGGCGTGGTCCAACGAGACTCATATCGCCTGACAATACATTCAGAAGCTGAGGCACTTCATCGAGACTGGTGCGTCTCAGGAGTTTTCCAACACGAGTGATCCGCGGATCCGCAAGCAGTTTGTAGGTTGGCTTCTGTTCGTTTCCCAGGTTGGCTTCCGCACGACCTGCAATGAAAGCGTGCTGGTACTCACGATGGAGTTCGGAATCAGCGCCGGCTTTCATCGTGCGGAATTTGTAAAGCAGAAAAAGCCGGCCATCCATGCCAACTCGTTCCTGTGTATAAAAAACCGGTCCTTTTGAATCCAGTTTTATGAGCAGCGCGATCAGCAGCCACACTGGAAATAGAAGTGCAATGGCAAGGGCCGCGACGATCAGATCGAAGGTACGCTTTATGATCCGTGCGCTACTCGAGAGCGGTTCGCGAAAGAGACGGATCATCGGCAGGACACCGATCTGATCAATCTCAGTCTTGCGCGGCAAACAATTGAACAGACTCGGCGCAATGCGAAACTCAACGCCACGACGACGTCCGCAGCGCATCATCACCTCAAAAAGCGCATCTCCATTCACCTCGGGGTCGGCAATGATCACTTCGTTTGCGCCGGAATCGCGAATCACTTCAGGCAAGGTCTCCAGCGTGCCTATTACGGGTACCTCTTCGTAAGTTAACTGGCCGTCAGTAGCCCTGGTATCGACCACACCAATAACTCGGTAACCGAGCGCAGGTCTTTCACGCATTTCGCGTATGAACAAAGACGCTTCAGGACCTCGACCCACAACCAGCGTTGGAATCAGGTTGATCTGCCGGCTGCGTACAAACGTTTGCACCTGTCGCATCACGAGCCTGAGCAGGCCCACGCCGATAAGCGCAAAAGCGAAGTCGGCCAGAAAGACGCCGCGCGCATATGAAAACGCTCGAAACTCAAAACCACCGCGATACAAAAACGCGACCGCTACAATCAATAGCGAACCAATTGCGGTTGCTTTGAAGATGCGAATGCCGTCGTCGACAAGGGAAAACTCGCCGCGAACGCGATAGAGATCGCAGTAACGAAGACTCAACAGCCGGATACCGACAACGAACAACAGCAGCGCGCCATAGGGCGCAAAACGATCGCCCCACGCCAGACCGCCGTCTGCGGCAAACACCGAAACCCTTTCACGAACAAAGAAAGCAAGCATGAAAGAGATTGCGGCAACTAATGCATCGGCAATAACGAGAGCCACCTTCACCGAAGGCACGATCCAGCGCGGCGCGCGCCCGGGAACCCGCACGACACTGGCATCCATCATTGTTTGTCGAGTTCGTTCTGCTCGCACCAGGCTTTACTCACTCAAAACAAATTGAATTCTTCTCTGTGCAACCTCTGTGCAACCTCTGTGGCGATCTTCACCGGCAAGTCTTACTACGGAGACACAGAGAACACAAAGGTTGCACAGAGAACCGGGGCCGTTATTCACTCAAATATGAGTCGCACAACCTCGTCAATAACATGCACGGACCGGCGCGGATTTGCAGTCTGCTTCTTTTCAATCGACAACTCATGCAGCTCAGTCGTGCTTGAAACCCGCCGCAACCTACCTTCGTTCACAAGTTCTTCATCAACTGACGCCCACTTGCCGGCGTAGATACTAACCGCCGGTACTCCAAGCGCCGCCGCTTCACGATTGATTGTTCCTCCCGCACTAATTACGAGATCGCTGGCGGCAACTAGATTAGCTCCGTCTAACGGTGCGTTGGGAATCATTAAACGCTTTCCGGCTTTCGCAGAGTATGTTGCTCGTTGAGACTCATTTCGCGGAAGTAGTATCACCTGCACGTTCTCATTTGTCAGTAACATCGCCAACGCTTCGTCGAACAAGGCATTTTGAAAACGGTGATACAGAGCATCATGCGCTGGTGGACGCATCAGGACCAGCACATTATCCGGGTTGACGCCAAGCTCACACAACCGCTCGCCAAACAAAGGGTCGGGCTGAAAGTCGGCAAGGTAAACATCTTCCTTGGTGCCGTGGTAGCGACGAACTCTTCCAACACCGGCGCCGTAACGTCGCAAACGTCTCGCTGGAAAGCTTGTTGGGACGATAATTCGAGAAGTGAGACGAAACGCAAGGTGGTTTGCCGGTTGATATTCGTAATCCATTAGCGTGACGGCTTTAATTCCCAGCGCCCGTGCCGCGAGGATTTGTGAATAAGAGTTGTGGCTGATTGCCAGATCGAAGGTGCGCGGCCGCGCCCATTCCGCAAGCATCCATGCGCGACTCAACAGGGTTCCTGCCTTTACGGAAACGGCACGCCCGCCGTGAACGCCTACGACATGTGCTGTAAATCCGGCGGCCTGCGCCAGTGGAATAGTCTCAGCAAACTCTCTGGCAGTGGTTTCGATCTCGTGACCCTGAGAAATAAACCTGCTGGCTAACGCCTTGAAAAACGGAACGTGAGGGGAGTTTGCAAGATCGATCCAGAGGCGCATTGGTAATCACCATTGGATCTCGACTAGTCTACCGCGATCACGAAGCGACCTTTCGGCTGCTTCGATCATATTCACCATTCGCAGACCTGCTGGTCCATCGGTCTCCGGCTGCTTGTTGTTTTCGATGCAATCGATGAAGTGCAACGCTTCAGTCTGTAACGCTTCAGTGTTGTCAAGTCGTGGCGCCCACATATCACCCGATCGATAGCTTACCAACATCCTGTACACGTCTTCTGGTCCAGGCGCGACGCTTATGCCCTTGTCGTAGACCTTGATCTTCTCGCTCGGTTCGAGATCGTCGTAAAGAATCATCTTCTCGCTGCCGCCGATCAAAGTATGGCGAACTTTCACCGGAGTCAGCCAATTCACGTGCACGTGAGCGATCTGAGCGCTGGCAAAGAAAAGCGTAATGTACGCAACGTTTTCGGGCTGGCCGGAAACATGACTGATTCCAGTAGCAGAGATTGCGACCGGGCTGGCGGGAAGGACGCAATCCATGATCGAAAGATCGTGAATCGCCAGATCCCAGATTACGTTGACGTCGTGTTGAAAAAGGCCAAGATTAACGCGCACCGCATCGTAGTAATAAATCTCGCCCAGTTCTCCGGATGCGATCAACTCCCGAATCTTGCGTACTGCATCTGTGTAGACAAATGTGTGGTCCACCAGAAGAACAAGGTTTCGTGCTGCCGCCTCGTCCACAAGTTTGCGGGCCTGATCGGATGTTGCGGCTAAAGGTTTCTCAACAAGCACATGCTTGCCGGCTTTCAAGGCCGACATCGCTAAATCAAAATGTGAAAATACGGGCGTGGCAATAACCACCGCATCAATTTGCGGGTCGTTGATCAACTCGTCGGCATCAACACATGTCCTGAGTCCGGGATAAATTTTCCCCAAAGACGACAGACGCTCTCTGCGCAGATCGCAGACGCACCCCACCGCCGAACCAGGCGCCGCTATGAAGTTTCGCACCAGGTTAGGGCCCCAATAGCCGTAACCGATTACGCCGACCTTGATCATTTTTGTCTGCGAACGTCTCCAATAACTCTAGCCGGCACGCCGGCGACGATTGCGAAGTCGGGAACATCTTTCGTAACAACAGCGCCGGCGCCAATCAAAGCTCCCTCGCCAATCGTAATCCCCGCGATGATAGTGGCATTACTGCCGATACTTGCTCGTTTTTTTACTGTTGTTCTCACTACCTGCCAGTCAGCTTCGGTTTGAGGTGTTCCATCACTATTAACAGCGCTGGGGTAGATGTCGTTTGTGAACATCACTCCATGACCGATGAAACATTCGTCTTCGATAGTGACACCTTCGCACACGAAAGTATGCGAGGAGATTTTGCACCGCGCTCCGACGCTGGCCTTCTGTTGAATCTCGACAAATGCGCCAACCTTCGTTTCAGCGCCAATCGAACAGCCATAAAGGTTAACCAGATCAGGTTGAAAGATCCTGACGTCACGTCCCAGTATTACATCCGCTGCGATTGGCATTTAGTCAGTTTTGTTCCTCGAGCAAACGCGACAGCGCATAGAGCATCCAGGCCTGAGTCCAGCGCATGTAGGGTTTGCGAACCGTATAGAAACGTCGTCGTTGATAATAAAAGAAACCTCGGCTGTCGCGCAGGTGTTGAATAGTCCAGGAGGCAACGTGCCGGGCCTGCCGCGCGGCATTCTTGTCCAGCTCACCACATTCAAGGAAAGTGATAATTGCACTGGCAGCGGCGTGCGCATCCGCGGGATAAGGGTCGTCATGGTAGTACTTCGGCCACCCCTCCGCAAGAAAGAAGTTGTTTTTCCAATACTCATAGCCGCGCTCTAACGCGGGTTGAAACTCCGCTCCAAACGAAGAGACTTCGATTATTCGCTTCAGAGAAAACAGTACGTAAGCAGTGTGAAAACTATCGATCCATGATTGTTTTGGATCCACGCCGTAAAACCACGACCCGTCCTGCCTTTGATTGTTGACGACGTACCGAGTCGCACGTTCGGCTGACTCGCTGAGTTCATACTCTCCTGTCAGCTTACCAACGCTTGAAAGCACCTCTGCGGCGAGCAGGCTGGCGTTGAAAATACGTGTATCGCTGTAGGGTGCGTAGCTAAAGCAAAGCTCAGTTTCATTAGCAACAGTCTGAGGTAAATCCTTCAAAATGAAGTTGCAGATGCCGCGCGCGGTGGTCAGGTATTCATCGCGCTGGAATTCGTGTGCGCCTTCGATCAAGGCGCGAGCTGCGAAGGCAGTTGGAACGATGGTGGGCATATCTCGTGGTGCGAAAAAGTGGCGGCTTTGCCAATCGAAGTTGTATCCCCAGGCGGCACCACTATAACCATTGAGTTTCATTACCAGCAGTTCGGAAAAAACCTTGTGGACCAGATCCTCCGATTCCTTCGTTTTGAGCCGGCGGTAGTTTGCGATTTGCGCCAGTGCAAACAGCGCGATCCCCTTCGCGTTGCGCTCTGCAGGAATACGAACCAGTGCGCGAAAGTCAGAAGGAGATCTTTTTATTAGTTGAGTCCAGATGAAACGTGCGTTGCGGGATTGAGTCAGAGGTGTTGATTGAAAGAGACGGCTGTTCAATGCATCGAACGGATCGTGTCCGGCGAAGTCATTTTCTCGGCACCAGGAGAAAAGTTCATCATGAGCAGACTGAAAGAGATCGTTCATGAACGAATTGCGAATTGCGAATTGCGAATTGCGAAATGTGGTTTCTGTCAGCGAAATCCGCAATTCCAATTTCGCAATTCGAAATCCAAGTTAAACTTCCCTGCTCCCAACAGAGGTCTCGATTCGCCTGGGCGTTTCGACAAAACTCTCATGCCAAAGCTCAAACATTAATAATGTCCAAAGCAGTTTGCGATGATTCGCGACGCCTCGTTCGTGTTCGTCCTGCAAACGCGTAATGTAGCTGGGATTGAAAACACCTGCGCGGCGAACTCGTTCGGGCGATAGAAGATCTCTCGCCAGCGGCCGCAACTTAAACTTTAACCATTCTGCGACAGGCACGCCAAAACCTTTCTTGCCTCGCTTGGTAACAAACGGAGGCAACAGTTTATTGACCGCCTTCTTCAGGATGTACTTCGTTTTATGACCACGCAACTTGTAGTGGCTCGGCAGCGATGCAGCAAATTCAGCCACACGCGGATCGAGAAACGGGGCCCGCACTTCAAGTGAGACGGCCATGCTTGCACGGTCAACCTTCGTCAAGATGTCTTCTGCAAGGTAGAGACGCGTGTCCACGCTTTGCATCCGCGTGACCAGGTCATCGCTGTCGCACTCTTCCGCAAACTGTCGCGCCTGCAAATAGATCTCACCATTGCTTGTCGCCAATGCGTCCGGAGTTAATAGATCCGTTTGCTGTTCCGGTGTGAAAGAGCCAAACCAAACGTGATGCCGGGCCACGGCATCGTACTTTGCCCCAGTCACGAATCGGAGCGCCTTGTAATCGAATGACAGGTTCTTTGTTTTTACGGGCAACAATCTGATTAGCGGCTCAACCACCCCCTCGCGCAAGGAAACTGGCACCCGCTTGTAAAACTCGGCCCAGCGAAGTGCCGCATACATCGGATACCCCGCAAACAGCTCATCCCCGCCGTCACCTCCCAACGCGACGGTCACGTGCTTCCGTGTAAAACGTGACAGGAGATAAGTGGGAACGAGTGAAGGATCGCTGAAGGGCTCATCCATCCAGGCGCCGATTTCGCTGACGAGATTTGCCGCAAGATTTGCGCTCAAACGTTCTTCGTGATGATCCGTGCCAAGAAACTTCGCGACACCGCGAGCATATGTCGACTCGTCAAATGAGGACTCCGCAAACGATATCGAAAACGTCTTCACGGGTTCAGGTGAGGCACGCACCGCCAATGCTGCAACGCTCGACGAATCAACGCCGCCAGACAAGAGCACGCCGAGTGGCACGTCAGACACCAGTCGCATGCGCACAGCGTCGGCCAACAGTTCGCGCAAATGATCGGCGGCATCGTTCTCGGATGGCACTGGTTGGGTTGTCTTGTAACTGAGTTCCCAATACTTCTCAACGTCAATTCGACCGTCTTCAAGGACGAGCTTATGGGCCGCAGGAAGTTTGTTGATGCCTTCGTAAATCGAAAGTGGCGCGGGCACATAGTCGAACGATAAATATTGCCGCAGGGCCTGCAGGTTGAGTGACGGTTTCACCTTCGGATGGGCCAGCAAGACTTTAGGCTCTGAAGCAAAGAGAAGTGTGTTATCGAAGATGCCCCAGTAAAGCGGTTTCTCGCCGAATCGATCCCGCGCGATGAGAACCCGGCGCCTTTTGCTGTCCCACAAGGCAAAGGCGAACATTCCGTTGAGTTCGCGGATCATCGCATCCCCATACTCTTCATAGAGATGCGGAAGCACTTCAGTATCTGAAGCACTGCGAAAAGAATGTCCGCGTTTTTCAAGCTCAGCGCGCAGTTCGCGATAGTTGTATATCTCGCCGTTGAGAACGACAACGACGCTCTTGTCTTCGTTGAATACCGGTTGTTCCCCGGTGACCAGGTCGATGATTGCAAGACGGCGCATTCCGAGTGCGACACCGTTTGTCACAAACAAACCTTCTGAATCCGGACCTCGATGGACCATGCGCTCACACATGGCGTGCAGCAGTTCTCGCGCGCCCTCAGGAGGAAGCGTGTGAGAATCGAGATTGGCCCAACCGGTAATTCCGCACATAGTGTTTCGTTTAACCTGACTTCGCGTCTTTGAAACCTAATCGCTCGCGCACTGCGTAGATCGACTTTGCTTGAGACTCGTGATACGTGCGTACGAGCATCTCGGCAAGGAGCCCCATCAACAAGAACTGAACGCCTACCGCGAACATAACGATGCTCAGGATCGGCAACGGGGTTTGCACGAAGTCGGCTTTGTGAAAAATCTTTAGAAAGACGGCATACACTCCGCCCAAAACAGAGATCGCGAACGCGAGCATCCCAAACGAACCAAAAACGTAGATCGGCTTCGTTTGATATGACGCCATGAACTTGATCGTCATTAGATCAAAGACGACTTTGAGCGTTCGTGAAAGTCCGTATTTTGACTTGCCCATTGTGCGCGCATGATGCTCGACTGGTATCTCTGTAACACGAGCGCCCGCCCAGGCCGCGTAGATCGGTATGAATCGATGCATCTCGCCGTACAAGCGAACGTCCTGTAACGACTCGCGCCTGTAGGCCTTCAGCGAACAGCCGTAATCATGAAGTGGGACACCGCCGATCCATGAGATCAAACGATTCGCTACCATGGAAGGGATCTTACGTGTGACCATTTTGTCTTTGCGGTTTTTACGCCAACCAGAAACTACGTCGTAACCCTCGTCAAGCTTCTGCAATAGACGTGTGATGTCCGCAGGATCATTCTGCAGGTCCGCATCCATCGGGATCAGCACTTTCCCAGTCGCAGCATCGATACCGGCTGCCATAGCTGCTGTTTGACCGTAGTTTCTTCGCAAGGCAACCACGCGCACACGTGGATCGAGTTGAGCGATCTCCCGCAGGATTCCCAGGCTTCCATCCGTAGAACCGTCGTCAACGTAAACTATTTCCGCCGATCGCCCGAGAGATTTCAGCGCTTCGTTGAGTTTCGCGTGCAGCGGCAAAAGGTTGGGCTCTTCGTTGTAAACCGGCAGAAAAACCGACACTTCGGGGCGATCAATCAATGGGCTTGTCGGGTGGTCTTGTTTCAAATGTTCCTGTTCGTCGAGAATCTTTATGAATTCCTATACGGAAACACATCCATGGCGATGCGCTGGCTGACATTTTATCAGTTTTACGCTCCCTTCATCTGAAACCATTCAACGAAGCGGTGTAGACCTTCCTCAATCTGCGTTTTTGGGTCGTAGCCGAGCAGCGCTCGAGCCTTCGAAATGTCAGCAAAGGTTTGAGGAACATCTCCGGGTTGTGGCGGCTGGCGATCGATGATCGCATGCATATCGAGCTCCTTTTCCAGCAACGAAATCAGTTCCCTGAGCTCCACCGTGCGCGACTCACCGAGATTGATCACTTCATAATTGCTCTTGTTGTAATTGATGGCAGCCATGATGCCGTCGATTATGTCGTCTATATAGGTGTAATCGCGACGGGTTGTGCCGTCACCGAAAACCGGGATCGGTTTACGCTGGTTTATTAGCCTGGCGAATTTGTGAATTGCGAGATCGGGACGCTGGCGTGGTCCGTAAACCGTGAAGAAACGGAGACAAACACAGCGCAGCGCATATAGATGCGAATAAGCATGGCAGAGAAGTTCGCCGGCGCCTTTCGTTGCTGCGTAAGGTGAAATGGGTTGGTGTATTGGATCGTCTTCGGTGAAAGGCACTTTAGCATTGATGCCGTAGACAGATGACGAGGAGCCAAAGACAAACTGGTGGATATTGTTGTGCCGTGCGAGCTCGAGCAAGTTCAGCGTGCCGTTGATGTTTGTTTCACTGTAGAGCTGTGGTTCGGAAAGGGAAGGTCGCACACCCGCGCGCGCGGCGAGGTGGACCACGCAATCAAAGTTGTTTCTTTCGAATACTTCTTTGAGTGCCGCACGATCTCGAATGTCGACCTCTGAGATGTTGTAGCGCTGATCCTTTAGGTGGTCGCGGATGTTGGCACGCTTGATCGTCGGGTCATAGAAGTCGTTGAAGTCGTCAACAACAACTAAGCGCTCGACGTTCGTTGCCAAAAGTCGATCAACGAGATGCGAGCCGATAAAACCTGCGCCGCCGGTGACGAGGAGATTTTTCATCACCCCTTTGTAGCATAAACCCACAAGTGCCAGCCCCACCTCGATGCCATTTGCGACTCCAGCGAGCGAGGCAGAATCGAGCCCAGCAGTGGTAGCCAACGCTTATTTAGGAAATGAGCGTGCAACTCTACCCTGGCAAAGTCTTTGAAGAGTTCGCGTGCTTCAGCTCGGGAATAGACTCGCGCCAAAGGATTCCCGGCGCCGTCAGTGTTCCTGCTCAAGAATTCCTCGGAGCTTAGGTATTCAGGTTGGGCTTGCAGTTGTCGCGCATGCTGACGTAAAGCGTCTTCCGGTTCGCCGGTTAAGAGATGTACAACTTTTACGCCTGCGTTCCACCTTAAGAGGTGTACGCCTGTGCGGCGAAGCATGGAGATGTTGACGCGGTAGTTGTAAGAGTTGCGATGGTAAAGCATCACGATGGCCCGACCACCAAACCGGAGGACTCTGTGAATCTCCCGAACGGCTCCTGCCGTGTCAGGCGTATGATGCAGCACGCCGTGAGAGTAGACCAAGTCAAATGAATTGTCCGGGAAGTCGAGGTGTTCTGCGTCAGCAACGCGGAAGGAGCCTCTCAGATCAAACAATTCGAAGCGTTGTTTTGCTAAGTCGACGGCGGCCTGGGTTAAATCGATACCAGTGTAATCGGCTCCGGCTTTGGCAAACTGGGCTCCGTCAGTTCCGAGTCCGCAACCCACTTCAAGCACGCGCACGTTCGTCGACCGTGCGAAGCCTGCGGCTGCCGGGATGTGCCACTCTTTTTTATAGCGATGCTCTTCAACGAGTTCATAGAATTTGCGTGAACCAGGTTCCGCGTCGGCAAACTTCGTCCCGCAAGGATGTTCCTGCCAGAACGCACGCACGCGCTCCTTGAGTTTGGAATTCTGTTCTGACATGTCGAAAAGAAAAGGATACCAGCGTGGGAAGGTGGCGGACAAAGACTCTGTGGTGCGCCAGTGGGTTTGCTGCGCGAAAGGATTCCACTCCACTGCCTTGCGCCCCAGGGCCAGCCTTGCTGGGCGAAGCCGCCATGAGGCACAAGGATCAGCGAAGGTCGTTGGGGTGAGGTTCCCAAATCCGGCTCAGGACACCCACCTGTCCTACCAGTTGATTTTGCCCCCTCTCTCAACTGGGCCGGATCAAACGCTCAGGCGAGAAGCTCTCGGTTTTCTTGCCATTCTTTGGAGTTGCTCATAAATACTGCAGCCCCTTAAACAGCAGCGGCGCTTGACGACGTGGCGAACTATACTCACATTACAATCAGAAATCCTTAGAACATTCTCAAAGAGTTATCAACTCATTCTCAATGAGCTTATGGCTCGCAATAATCTCTGCTACGAATTTGGACCATATCGATTCGATTGGAGTAAACGGTTCTCACGCGGTGAAACAATCTCACTGACGCGCTGCGGCGTCGTTGCTAGCCGGGCTGAAGCGCTACGGTGATGCCAAAAGAGTCCTGGGCGGCTTATAGGGTCGCGGAGAAGTGCAGTGGCGATGAGGGTGAGGCCGCGCCTTGTTGATCTTGTTCGAGGAAATGGGCAACCGCCTGGAGCAGGTGGAAACGAACCAATTGGCGGAAGAGTTGAAAAGGCTCTTCGCCAGTACTCAACAAACCGCACTACTGCTGCGCGTTGAAAAGTCCATTGCTCAGATCGCGTCTCGATCAAAGAGGCCATAATAAAATCGCGGCGAATCTGAAAGTCTCCCTTCACATCAGCTTCTACCCACCGGAAAATCGTACTCTGTATCTTGCCATTCTTCACGGTTGCTCATAAAATCTTGCTGCCAGCGTCAATAGGATGGGTTTTGGACGACGTGGCGATTTACTCACACTACAATCAGAATCCTTAGAACAATCAAAAAGAATTATTAACTGGTTCTCAAGGAGCTTATGCCTCATAGCCATAACCTCTGCTACAAGTTTGGTCCATATCAACTCGATTTGGCCCAGCGTGTTTTGACGCGAGCCGGCGAAACCGTATCCCTCACTCCTAAAGCCACGGAGATACTCGTGTTGCTCGTGATGAATGCAGGCCAGTTAGTTGAAAAGGATGATCTGCTTAAGGAAGTTTGGCCGGACACTTTTGTTGAAGAGTCGAATCTCACGCAAAATATTTTCACGCTCAGGCGCGCGTTAGGCGATGAACGCACTGGCCCCAAGTACATTGAGACTGTGGCGCGACGTGGCTACAGGTTCGTCGCAAACGTCAGGACCTGTAATGCTAACGAGCAACAGTCGAACGAGGCCGACCAGGAGCTTGAAAGACAGCCGGCTTACGGCGATATTGTTTCACCACGTCCCGTCATCGCTGTGCTGCCGTTTTTGAACGCCACTGGCGACTCGGCAGCGGAGTATTTGGCGGACGGCGTCACTGACCACATCATCAATAGTCTTTCGCGCGTTTCAAAACTGCGCGTGATGTCGCGCAGCGCAGTGTTTCGCTACAAAACGAAAGACTTGGATGCACAGGTCGCTGGCACGCAACTGGGCGTCAATGCAGTGCTGGTTGGAACTATCAATTTACGACCTTTAGGCATTGCCATTGGCGTGGAGTTGGTTGATGTCTCTACTGGCTGGCAGTTGTGGGGAGAAAGTTATGACGGCGAAATCAAAGACATTCTGGAGATCCAGGATGCCATCACCCGAGAACTTCTCGCAAATTTGAAGCTGAAGCTAAGCGGCGATGAAGAGAAAAGAGTTACTGCCCGTTACACTGAGAATGCTGAGGCCTACCAAGCTTACCTGGAAGGGCGTTATCACTGGAGCAGATACACCAAGAAGGGTATTGAGAAAGCCATTGGGCACTTTCAGCAGGCGATAGAGCTGGATCCAAACTACGCATTAGCATATGCGGGAATCGTGGATTGTTATCTGAGGCTTGCTACTAATTACCTGCCACCCGAAGATGATATGCCAAGGGCAGCGATCGAGACTGCGGGGAGTCGTGAAGCCGATGCCCAGCCGCCCGACGAATCAGATCCCCGGGTCAAGTTGCGGTTCGAATGGGACTGGAAAGGCGCCGAGCGCGAACTGCGAAGGGCAAACGATCTCAAGACCGATTATCCCGCCGCCCACCAATGGTATGCGGCGTATCGCTTCTCGTTAGAAGCTCTTCAGAGATCTCTAAGGAATGGCGAACCGACCTGTGAGAGCTTTAAGGAACGCCGCAAGCTGACGCAACTTTACTCTTTGTTTTTAAGTCCTAATGAAGAGGTTCAGGTCTTTTGCACCGTTGCGCGTGAACAGATCGAAGTTGGAAATTATGAGGCTGGGCGCTTGCTGCTCCGCAAGTGGTGGACGCCTGAAGATTGGCCAAATCTCGAGAGCCTGAGTTCACACTCGGCGGCAGACTTGCTTTTCACGACTGGTTCTTTAGCAGGTTGTTTGTCGAGTACAGGTCGCATGCAAAAGGGACAGAAGCATGCTGAAGCTTTATTGAGCGGAGCTATCGGTATTTTTGAACATTTAGGTGCAAAAAGGAGATCCGCTGAAGGCAGGATCGAGCTTGCGCTATCTTACTATCGGCAGGGAAT
>Ga0256867_10000341_pt1 | contig 18150 bp, 19 predicted proteins | sample RVTome_15_FD_185939 | JGI IMG/M metagenome (GOLD analysis project Ga0256867, IMG submission 185939) | Soil microbial communities from uranium-contaminated site in the Upper Colorado River Basin, Wyoming, United States - RVT150D86 (HiSeq) ... | reverse complement strand
ACACCGCTGTGGCCCTGGGACAAGGTGCGGGCCCGAAGCAACAGCATCGCCCTCACGATCTCGTCGCTGACGGGCTGACCAACCCCGGTGGCATGCGATCGGAGCAGGTTGTACTGGAGTGCCTCGGTTTGAGCGCGTCCGATGGGGGTCGTGGCCAGGGCGCCGAAACCGGTGGTGATCCCGTACACCACATCGCCCGAGTCGACCGCATCTTCGACGACCCTTCGTGCCGGTGCCAGCCTCTCCGACAGAAGATCGTCGGCCCGGGCGGTCGCCTGCCCCAAGGCGACATCCGCCACCTCGTCGGGGGTCAGCGGCCCACCGTCGACTACCACTGATTTCACGGGCGATGACGGTAGCTTCCGCTCATGCCCACCAGCCAGAAGATCAGGTACTCCGACTGCGATCCGCAGGGGATCGTCTTCAATGGGAACTATGCCCGATACTGGGACGACGCTCTCACCGACTGGTTCGAGGAGGCCGGATTCGGCGGAGCGGAGCTCGGTGGTATCGGCGTGGACGTGGTCACGGCGCACGTGGAAATGGACTTCAAGTCATCGGCACTCCTTGGAGACACCATCGTCACCTCCATCGCTGTGGAGCGGTTCGGGAACACCTCGATGACCCTTCGCTTCGAAACGACCCGCGAGCGAGACGGGCAGCTGGTGGCGACGGGATCAGAGGTTGTCGTGTTTGTGGATCCCGAAGGCTTCGAGCCGACGAGCATTCCTGATGCAGTCAGGGAGAGGCTCACCGAGGAATCTCTGCCCGACTAGCGGGGTTCGCACCATCGTGAACGATCTGAAGCCCCTCCTGAACGCCCCCGGCACGACCTTGGCGATCATCGGCGCCACCGATCACCCGCGGAAATATGGCGGGATCATCTATCGCGACATGAAGGCGAAAGGCTTTCCCGTCCTTGCTGTGAACCCTCATCGCGACACGGTGGACGGTGACGAGTGCTGGAACTCGGTCGTGGACCTGCCCGAGAAGCCGACGATTGCGGTGTTCGTGGTCCCGGCAACACTTGGCCTGGAGGTGCTCGACGATTGTGCCAGGGCCGGTGTCGAGAACATCTGGATTCAACCCGGAGCCCTGTCGGACGAGCTGAGGGCCGCCCTGGACGAGGGTGGCTTCAACTGGCTGGCGAACGCCTGTGTGATGGTGGAGGGTCGGGCGGTGACGGCCCACTGAGGGTGTGCCGCGGGACGGTTCTGTGCGTATCGGCGCGGCTTAATGCCGGGGACACTCACAGAACGGCTTCAGATGGTTCCTTTGAACAGCTCCCGGGCGATGATGTTGCGCTGGATCTCCGAGGTCCCCTCGTAAATGCGGGGAGCCCGCACCTCCTTGTAGAGGTGGGCGAGGGTGGAGTCGGCCTCGAGCCCGCGGGCTCCGAGGACCTGGATGGCGACGTCCACCGCTCTCTGGGCCGTCTCGGTTGCATGGAGCTTGGCGATCGCCGCCTTGCCGGTGATGGCCCCTTCATCGCCTTCGTCGTAGGCGCGTGCCGCTTCGTAGACGAGGAGTCTTGCCGCTTCGACATCGACACGAACGTCGGCGAGCTGATGTGACACTCCCTGAAAGCTGGCGATAGGCGACCCGAAAGCCTCCCTCGACTGGGCGTGCTCCACGGCGATCCGTAGCGCCGCCTCCGCCATTCCCAGGGAGAATGCACCGACGCTCGGCCGGAAGAGATCGAGCGTGGCCATGGCCACCCGGAATCCGCCGTCCACTTCACCCAGCACCTGATCCGGCCCGGCATAGACGCCGTCGAAGGTCCATCTCCCTATCGGGTGTGGCGAGAGCATCGCGATGGGCTCGCCGGGGACCTCGGTCATCGGGACCGCGAAGGCGGTGACGCCTTTCGCCCCGGTGTCGGGGGTCGTGCGGGCAAACACCGTTGCCACGGTGGCATCGGGCGCATTGGATATGTATGTCTTCTCCCCCGACAGGCGGAACCCGTCACCGTCGCTCTCGGCGACCATCTTCAGGTTGGCGGCGTCGGAGCCCGCATCGGGCTCGGTCAGGGCGAAGGCGGCGATGTCATCGCCCTTGGCCAGGCTTTCCACCCACCGGTCCCGGACCGGCGCGCTCCCGAAACGTTGGAGAGGGACACCGCCCAGGCCTTGCACGGCAAAGGCCGTCTCGGCTTCGGGACATACCCGAGCCAGGCCCTGCCTGACCTGGCAGAGTTCTCTTGCGGTCAGCTCGTCGAACAGACGCGAGAGGAGCCCTGCCCTGCCCAGAGCCGCCACGAGGTCGCGGTTCACCCTGCCCGGTGTCCCTGCCTCGGCCACGGGAACCAGGGTCTGCCCGATTCGCTCGGCGTCGTCGAGGAGCGAAGCACTGGTCATGCGTGTCGAAGTTAACCGCGGAAGTTGGGCCCTGGGCCCGCACGATCATGACGGGATTGCTAGACAAGGGGGAGTTTTGAGAGAAGGGAGCCGTCTTGGAGTCAATGCCTAGTTCTTCGCGCACGATTTTCCGTGCCGCCCTCGTCATATTCGTCATCACCGTCGTGATAGGGATCCTGAACGGGACCGACCTCTGGGACCCGCCGAGGAACACCTTGCTCACCCATGTGCATGCGGGGACGCTGGGCTGGATCACCCTCAGTGTCTTCGCCGCCGCCATATGGATGTTCGGCGGGGGCGATGAGACGAAGCCCATGGCTCTCTTCGCTATTTTCGCCATCGCCGCATACGTGCTCGCCTTCTGGTCGGTCGACCTGACGGACACCGTCAGCATCCAGCGCCCGATTGGGGGGACGCTGGCATTCATCGCAATGGTATGGCTCCTGGTGTGGGTCTTTCGTGCGATGAGAGGGCAGAGCTACGACGTGGCGAAGTTCGGGATGACGCTCGCCGTCGTGTTCCTCGTGTTCGGAGCCGTCCTCGGAGTGCTTCTTGGCCTCCAACTGGCTGATGTGGAGATCGTCTCACCGGAGAACGCCGATCGTCTCGCGGAGTCGCATCCCGGTGCAATGGTTGCCGGTTTCGTCGTTCTCGCCGCGCTCGCCTTGATCGAGTGGCTGATCCAGCCGTCGGTACCGAAGGTCTCCGAGGCGAAGTGGGGCGTGGTCCAGATGTCACTTCTGTTCGTTGCCGGGATCATGTTGGTCCTCGGCTTCTTGCTCGACATCGAGGGACTGCTGACGCTCGGGGTACCGTTGCAGATCCTGGGGACCGTGATCCTGCTGGCCAGGCATGGGAGACGGTTGGGCCCGGCCGGCTGGGCCGAAGGAGTCGTGGCCAGGTTCGTCCGTGTCGCCGTGGTCGGTTTGGTGGCTGTGGTGGCTCTCATCGCCATCCTGATCAGCGAGGTCGTGGGCGGAACCGACTTCGCCGATCTGCTCCACATCGCACTCGCCTTCGACCACATCAACTTCCTGCTGGTCTCCACGAGCCTCATCTTTGCGATGATGTCGGCCGGCTCGAAGGTCAGTAGCACCTCCAACGAGGTCATCTTCTGGGGTCTCACTGTGGGGTTGGCCGGATTCGCCGTAGGCCTACTGCTCGAGGAGGCCGTGCTGAAACGCATATTCACCCCCATCCTCGGGCTGGCACTGCTCTACGGGATCTACGTGTACCTGACCGCGGCGCCGGTAGATGAGCGGGAGGCCGTGACGGTCTGAGCCCGGGAAGCAAGCGCCCGGAGGGTTACCCTCGTCGGCGTTGAGCCCGTATCGCGCATCCTCAGGCTTCACCTCATCGTGGGACCACTTCGCCTTCGAGGTCGTCGATGGCGTCGGCACGCTGACGTTCTCCCGTCCCGGCAAGCTCAATGCGCTGACGTTCGACGTCTATGCCGACCTCCGCGACCTTCTCGACGAGATCGAGCACAGGGGAGATGTGAACGTGCTGGTGCTCACCGGCGAAGGGAAGGGTTTTTGCTCGGGTGGCGATGTCAATGAGATCATCGGCGCGCTGCTCGAGATGGGCTCCAGGGGCATTCTCGATTTCACCAGGATGACCGGAGCGGTCGTCGAGAGAATGCGGCGGCTCCCCATTCCGATCATTGCCTCAGTCAATGGTGTTGCCGCCGGGGCGGGTGCGGTGATCGCCCTCGCCTCCGACCTCAGGATCGTGGGGGAGTCGGCCACCTTCCACTTCTTGTTCACCAAGGTGGGCTTGGCCGGGGCAGACATGGGATCGGCCTATCTGCTTCCCCGCGTGGTAGGGCTCGGTCGCGCCTCTGAGATGTTGCTTCTTGGTGACGAAGTGGGCGCCGAAGAAGCCGCCAAGGCAGGACTGGCCAACCGCGTCGTTGCGGATGCGGACCTGGCTGCTACGACTGCCGACCTGGCCAGACGCATCACAACCGGGCCCACAGTCGCCTACGGGGCGACCAAGGTCCTCTTGAGCCGCGAGCTGGACATGGACCTCGGCTCGTCGATCGAGCTGGAGGCGTTCACCCAGGCTCTCCTCATGACGACCGAGGACCACAAGGAGTTCTACGAGGCGTTCACCGGAAAGCGGCCACCGGACTGGACAGGCCGATGACCCGCCATCATTTGTTCAACCCGGAGGGGATGCCCCCTGCCATTGGGTTCTCCTATGGGGCGATTGCGGAAAGGGGGACGACGATGCACATCGCCGGTCTCACCGGACACGACGTCTCTGGCGCGATCGACGACGGAATCGTCGAGCAGTTCGGTGCCGCCTGCCATTCGGTGGCCAGGGTCATCGCGGAGGCCGGTGGCCAGCCCGGCGACCTGGTCTCGATGGTCATCTACACCTCGAGCATCCATGAGTACCGGGCCAATCTTCGCCCGATAGGCATGGCCTATCGCTCCGTCTTCGGTGATCACTATCCGCCCATGGCGTTGATCGGGGTCTCCGAGCTGTTCGACCCCAGAGCGGTGGTCGAGCTCGTTTGCGTTGCCGTGGTCCCGGAGTGATCAGTCGTCCAGGATGACGACCACCCCTGGATTAGTCGTCCAGGATGACGACCGTTTCTTCATAGCGCCGCACCCTTCCCTCCCGGACGCGCTCCTCGATGACGGCGTCGAGACGGTCTTGCTTCTGGTCGGTCCCCGCATCGGATGACAACAGCTCGAGCTCGACATTCAAGCGGAGGGCGCGGTCGGGCACCAGGAATCTGGTGATGCCGGCGGGCAGAAGGTCGTTGCTGACGGCCGCTTCCATCACGTCCTCGATGGTGAGCGTTGGAAACTCGGCGATTGCCGTCCAGTCCGGAAAGCCCCACGCGACCGAGTCGAGACCCGGATCGATCGCCCTGCTCACGTCCCACCTGCCCACGTAGCCGTTCACCAGTGCCGAAAGGGCCGCGTTGTCGCTGACACCCAGACCTTCCACCAGATTGGACTGCCCATCTTTCAGGTGCAGCCTCGGCGTCCCCGGCGCATCGGAGAGAATGAGCTCGGAGCGAGCCGCCACCGCTGACATCAACTCGGCAGGTTCGCAACCTCTGACGACGTGGTGCCAGGTCTCCAGCGTGACGGCTCCGGGTTCGACCAGCTGGACGACGGCATGGGGGAGACCGATCCGTTTCAAAGACTCGGTCCTGGTGGCGCCGTCCAGCAACACCAGCTCGCCCGATGGTGCCTCACAGCACACCATGGGGTTGACCTGGATTCCCTCGTCGGCGATTCGCCCGCTCAGCCGGTCCACGCGGAACGGATCTACCTCCTCGTGACGACGGATGCTCTCCAGGGGAACCACACGAAGCTTCGGCATGTGCGGCATGGCGGGCACTCTACGACCGGGTCAGATCGTTGAGAATCTCCGCCAGGCGATCAACGTCGGACTCGTCCTGGTAGATCCCGAAGCCGATCCGCAGCCGGTCACCTCGATGGTCGGTGACCACCTTGCGGTCGTGAAGAGCCTGATAGAGCTGGGCGGCCCGTGGCGTCTCGAAGGTGAGGAAGTTGCCCCGGTCGAACCCTGCTGCCGGGATGAGGTCGCCGGGCGGCTCGGCCCGTTCGAGCAGGCGACGCTGCAGGCCGGCCACATGCTCGTGAATCGCCTTGGGCGAGACGTTCTCGTCGGCGAGCCATTCGAGGACGGCCCGCATCCGGTAGATGCCCGAGGGGTCGAAGGTCGCTCCGAAGAAGCGAGACCCGTCCCTGGCGTAGGGGACGTCGCGGGTCACACCGGTCTCGAGTTGTCCGAAGCCGGCGTACCAGCCGGTGTCGACCGGGCGGGGCCCGTATCCGGGCGGCGCGTGCATGAAGACCGCACCCTCTCCCGACATGGCGTACTTGTAGCCCCCGGCGATGAAGAACGACCGGTCCTGGATGGCGCCCAGATCGACCGGCATCGCCATGAAGGCGTGGTATCCGTCCACGACCATGAAGGTCTTCTCCTCGGACAACGAGGAGACGATCCGATCGATGTCGGGCACCACGAACCCCGAGTCGAAGAAGACCTGTGATAGGTAGACCAAGTCGTGAACTCCGGCTCTGGCCTCGGCGGTGAACCTATCGGCGAATGTGTCGAAAGGCTCTGTGGGCACCCGGTCGACGATGGCGAGGCCCTCCTCCTCCCATCGTCTCGATTGCCGGGTGAATGAATGGAACTCGGAGCCGGTCGTCAACACCCTGACCGGTTGGTCGAGACACGAGAAGAGTCGGTTGAGGAACTCGTGTGTGTTGGGTGCAAAGGTGATCGTGTCGCCTGACTCCAGCCCGAGCACACCGGCGATTCGTGAGCGTGTCTCCGGTATTACCTCGCCAAAGATGTGATCCCACTTGTCGTCCATGAGACGTGAGGCGTCGTCCCATGCGGCGATGTGGGCGTCGTAGGAAACGTCGGGCCAGGGGTGGTGGGAGTGTGCCGCGAAGTGGAGTCTCTCCGGGTCCGATTGCAGGAAACGGCTGAACGCCGGTTTCAGGTTCATCCCTCGTAGCGGAAGCGCATCTGCTCGACGATGCCCGGCGGGAGCTTGGGGCGGTGGGCGCGGGGCACGAGGAAGGTGGAGAGGTTCATGAGGTCCTCGAATACCCGCGACCGCTCGGCCGACTTCTCCAGGTACTTGGCGCCGGCCGAACCGCCGGTCCCCACCCGCCGCCCGATCATCCGCAGCGCCATCTGGGCGTGCCGGTAGCGCCAGGTGGTGAAGCCCTCATCGATGTCCATCAACAGCTCGAGGAGCCGGTGTGGCTCCTGTAGGGCCGGCTGGTCGCGATAGAGGGTGATGAAGACCGCGGCCTGGAAGGCACGCTGGCTCAGGCGGATTCTCCCTGCCGCCCTCTCGTGCGCGTGTTTCTCCTCGTCGAACAGGGCGGCGTACTGATCGAAGACGACTTTGAAGTCGGCAAGTTGGGCAGCCCGCTCCTCCTCACCCAGATTGGGGTTGGTCTCCACGACCTTGCGGTCGGCCTCGATTCGTTCGTTCACGGCCTCCCGGTACGCATCCCAGAAGTGGAAGTCCTCGTGGTCCAGGAAAGGTGTCCGCTCGAGCCATCGCTCGACGAGGTCGAAGAGGCTCGGCTTCCCTTCCATCGTCTCTACCGTGGACTTGTCCGTGTCGTCGAACCGCGACGTGTAGTCCTCGCCGCCCAGCAACAACCGGTCCTGGCGACGCAGCCCGAGCATGTTCTCGACGATCCGGAACTGTGCCGACTGGAATCCCGACGCCGGGAACAGGTAGTCGCGGAAGTCGAGGAAGTCGAGCGGGGTCATCGTCTCGAGGACCCCGATCATCTCGATGAGCAGGTCCTGGATGCGGGTGATCCGACGCAGGCGGGCGACGACGGTCCCGGTGTCGCTCTCATCGAGTGACGTCTCCTTGAATATCTTCCGGACACTGTCGAGCTCCCAGATGATCTGTTTGAACCAGAGCTCGTAGGACTGGTGGACGATGATGAACAGCATCTCGTCGTGGACCGGCTCGCCATGCTTGGAGCTCTCGAGACGCTGCGTGCTCAACAGATCCGATAGCCCCAAGTAGTCCGAGTAGTAGAGGCCTTCTTCACTCATCGGCGCTCAAGTTACCTCGGTGGCGACTTGTCGGCCCTCGGTGCTCATCCCAGCGATCCGCAGTACCCCTCGGAGCGATCCCACAAGGCCGCGGCCAGGGCGTCGTCCCGGGCCGGGATCGACGGCTGGAGGGACCGTCGCCGCGCGTAGTACCCACCGCTGTCATTCTCGACGTCGCTGGAAGTCGCGCACCACACCACCGTGTCGGCGCCGGCTTCCGCCGGGATCAGGCTCCGCCGGAGGAACGGCCTGGCGAAACGGGGGATGATCGCAGTATCCGTGAAGCCCGGGTGCACGGCGTGGGCGCGCAGTTGGGGGTGCCGTCTGGCGAGCTCTCTGGTGAAGAGGATGTTGGCCAGCTTCGATGTGGCGTACTCCTGCAAGCCGAGAAGGCTTCGAGTCCTCCCACGAACCGAAGCGAAGTCGATCCCTCGGGCCCGCTCGTGTGCGGCGGAGGAGACGGTGACCACCCGCGCACCCGGGCTCATCGCAGCGAGCAGAGCCGTGGTCAGGAGAAAGTGACCGAGGTGGTTGACCCCGAAATGGATCTCGAAGCCATCGGTGGTGGTCCCTCGTGCCACACCGACGCCGGCGTTGTTGATCAGCACGTCGACCCGATCTACTGCAGACGCGGCGTTTCGGCACGACTCGAGGGAGGCGAGGTCGAGGTGAATCGCCTCGGCAGACCCACCTGCGGTGACGATGTCGTCGACCACTCCCGCCGTCTTCTGAGGGAAGCGGCCAGCCACGATCACATGCCAGCCGAGATGTGCCATTTGCGTCGCTGCCGCCTGCCCGATCCCGGAGGTGGCCCCGGTGACGAGGGCGGTCTCCATCCAACTCACCGTACAACTACTGTCGAGTTCCGTGACTTCGTGGCCGGATGTCCTCAACGCCTACCAGTTCTTCCTGGGCGAGAGGGTCCCTGAGGGGTCGGGAGGGAGGGTGGCACTCCGGCTCGACGACGGGAACGTCACCTACTCCGAGATCGACGCCCTGACTGCCGGTTTCGAGTCGGCTCTCGTCGGGAGTGGGGCAGACCGGGGCGACACGGTCCTCCTGATCATGCCGGACGGGCCCCAATTCGTGGCGACCTTGTTCGCCACCATGCGGCTGGGAGCGGTGGTGGTGATGCTCAACCCCGGGCTCACCGCGGAGGCGATGCGGGTGATAATCGACAAGTCGAAGGCTGCGGTCGCCGTCGTCGACCCGGCCCACTTGTCTCACTATCGGTCGTCGGTCGGTGATTGGGCGCCGGCCCGGGTAGACCCTCTGACCGTCGAGCCGGAAGAGCACCTCCGTCCACCCGCGGAGACCTCGCCCGACGATCCTGCCATCTGGTTGTTTTCCGGTGGCACCACTGGAGCTCCCAAGGCGGTCGTTCAGACCCATCGCAGCCTCGTCAACACGACACGGCTCTACGGTCGGGGCTCTCTCGGGCTCACCGCTGACGATGTGACGATGTCGGTTCCCAAGCTCTATTTCGGCTATGCCACCGGCTCCAACCTGTTGTTCCCCTTCTCCGTGGGGGCATCGGCGGTGTTGTTCCACGAGCACCCCACCCCGGATGCCCTTTTCGATCGGATAGAGCGCCACCGGCCGACGGTCCTGGTGAATGTCCCTTCGGCGATCAACCAGATGCTCAATGCCCCTGGCGCCTCTTCCCGTGACCTCTCCTCGCTTCGTCTGGCGACCTCGGCGGGCGAGGCCCTGCCCGACACCTTGTATCACCGTTGGGTCGACACCTTCGGGGTGGAGCTGCTCGACGGGCTGGGCACGGCCGAGATGTGGCACATCTTCATCACCAACACGCTTGGTGACGTCAGACCGGGCACTCTCGGCAGGGTGGTGCCCGGGTTCGAGATCAAAGTATGTGACGACGAGGGGCATGAAGTCGGGACCGACGAGGTTGGCCGACTCTGGGTGAAGGGCGACTCACTCGGGCTCGGATATCACGACGATCCCGAGCAGACAAAGGAGTCGTTCCGGGCCGGGTGGTTCGTCGGTGGCGATCTGGTATCCATCGATACCGACGGCTATGTCACCCACCGCGGTCGCACCGACGACGCCATCAAGGTGAAGGGGAAATGGTTCCGCCCACAGGAGGTGGAGTCGACCCTCCTCGACCATCCGGCGGTGACGGAGTGTGCCGTGGTGGCCGTCGACGATGAGAACGGGCTGGCCCGACCGGTCGCCTTCGTGGTCCCCGCGTCCGAGGTGACCGAACAGCAGCTCATCGACTGGACTCTGGAGCACCTGGAGGCCTACAAGCACCCACGACGTGTCTACTTGGTCGAAGAGCTCCCTCAGACACATCTGGGAAAGGTCGACCGAGGCGCCCTCAGGCGATCGGCGGGCTAAAAACCGGGCCCTGTCCGTGTATGATGACCACTATGCGTGGTGGCCACATGACCCTCGCCGGCATCCTGGTCCTCGCTCTCAGCACCGGCGTGGCGCTCGCCATCGAGGACGAGCTCGATGAGAGTCAGAATTCGGAAGAGGTCGAGTCCGCCGTCGGCATGCCACCATTCCTGACCGGGGAGAAGGAGCTTCCACCCGGTCTTGCCAAGAGGGATGTGCTACCCCCCGGTCTGGCGAAGAAACTCGGTGACAACATTCCACCGGGGCAGGCCAAGAAGGATGGGGACTGGACACCGCCCGGACAGGCCAAGAAGGGTGACGGTTGGCTGCCGCCGGGTCTGGCCAAGAAGGACGAACTGCCCCCGGGCCATGCCGACCGGCAGGGCGACGACGACACCGGAGACGACGAGGACAACAGCGACTGACCTCGACCGCGAGATCTGTCCCAACCATTCGCGATGCTCCGATCATGGAGCCGACCATCCTCCATGCCGACCTCGATGCTTTCTACGCGTCCGTCGAGCAGCTTTTCGACCCGTCTCTGAAGGGAAAGCCGATCCTGGTCGGCGGGGGAATCGTTGTCGCGGCGTCCTACGAGGCGCGGGTGTTCGGTGTCCGAGCACCGATGTCAACCCGCGACGCATTGGCCTTGTGCCCCGATGCGATCGTGGTCGACGGTCACTTCGATCGTTATCTCGACCTTTCGGAACAGGTGATGGCAGTCCTCGACGACGCCACCCCGGTCGTGGAGCAGATCTCTGTCGACGAGGCCTTCCTCGATGTCACCGGCTCCACACATCTCCTCGGACCCCCATCGGACATCGCCCGCAACATCCGACGCCGGGTTCGGGAGGAGATCGGCCTGCCCATCTCCATCGGAGTCGCCTCGACGAAGTTCCTCTCGAAGATCGCCTCGGCCCGAGCCAAACCCGACGGCTTGGTGGTGGTCGACCTCGGCTCCGAACTGGAGTTCCTTCACCCGCTCCCCGTTGAGGCGCTGTGGGGAGTGGGCCGGGTGACTGCGGCAAGGCTCCACTCACTCGGCATATCGACCATTGGTGAGCTCTCGGAGGTCTCGAGTCGCGCCCTCACACCGCAGCTGGGGCCGGGCGCGGCCGGAGCGCTGCGCTCACTCGCGTGGAACCTCGACCCACGCCCGGTGCAGAGGGGACTACGCGCCGGCTCGGTAGGGAGCCAGCAGGCCCTCGGCGGCGGCTTGTGGGAGCGCGGCGAGATGGCGGTAGTCGTCCTCGGTCTGGCCGACCGCGTGGGGAGACGTTTGCGGGCCAAAGGCAGGACTGGCGCCACGGTGACGGTTCGGGTCCGCTTCCCCGGGCCCAGGTCAGTCACCCGCAGCCACACTCTCGGTGCGCCAACCGGTTCCACAGCCGCCCTCGCCGACCTGGGAGTCACCCTCCTGGACAGGGCACGCGAAGACAACTCTGAAGAAGTCGTCACGCTCATCGGCATCTCGGTCTCGAACCTGACGACCGATGACCACGTTCAACTCGAATTCGACCTGGGCATTGGCGACCTGTTGCGGTCGGGCAACGAGACCGCGCTCAGGCGTCAGAGCCTCGAGGCGAGTGTCGACGAAATCCGGGAGAGGTTCGGCCGGGAGCTGCTCCGGTTCGGGCATGGGCCCGGCGGCATGGGTGACGACTTCCGCAGGTTGGCGGAGCGCTCCTAGGAGCGCTCTTGCGCCACCCGCACCGGGCCTTGCTGGCTGGCGTGGCGCCCCTTCTTGCCGGCATAGAAGGCACGGAGCTCATCCATCACTGCCATGCGGTCCCGACCCACATCGATCGCAGGGCCCATGGTCAACGTCTTGATGGGATAGTCGACGCTCGCCAGCACGACGGGCACGTCTGACGCCTCGGCGATCTTCAGGAATCCCGACTTCCACATCTCGGCCTTGCCCCGAGTTCCCTCGGGAGCGATGACCAGGATCATGCGAGCTCTGGCGTGAAACTGCTCTCTGACCTGGCGGACGATTCCGCCGGCACGGGCGCGATCGACCGGGATGCCTCCCATCACGCGGAACCAGATCCCAAAGGGCCAGCGGAAGAGGGAGTGCTTGGCGAGGAAGTGTGTTCGGATGCGGTAATGGTGCAACGCGGCCAGATAGAGGAAGAAATCCCAATTGGAGGTATGAGGTGCCCCGATGATCACCATCTTGGGGATGTCGGGCACCTCACCCTCGAATCTCCATCCCAGGAGGCGGAACACTCGATAGGAGAGCCACTTCACCTCGCCATGTTCCCAGATCCTCTATCAGACGGCGATCAGCTCTGGGCGGGGGCGATCCGGAAGCCGTCATCGTCGACCCATACGAAGGAAGACTGGTGACCGACGGCGGCGACGATCTGGTCGGCCAGGTCGTCGGTGATCACACCGGCTCCATCACCCCGGTGCAGCACCCTGACAGTGGCCTGCTTGGGGAACTTGGCCGAGATGCCGCCGGGATGAGAGCTGACGATCGTGACCTCGAAGGGCGAGATGACCTCCGGTGAGGCCATTGACGCTCTCTCCTTCAGATAGTTCGAGAGCATGTACCAGGCGGCTGTGCCGGCGACCACGGTGAGCGCAATCGGAGTCACCAGGTCGGTTGAGCCCCTTTCGCCGAGCAGCCTGCTTATCAGGATGAAGAGCGTCGTGATGAGGGAGCCCGCTCCGACGAGGCCGAGGATCACACCCATACCGAGCAGATGTACCCTCCTCGGCCAGGCGGCCCTCTCCTCGTCTGGATCGCCGAGGTTGTGCCGGGTGGCGAACCAGAGCCATACCGATGCCGAGATGACCAAAACCGCCGCAGCGGTGAGCACGTCGTCGGCGTCCCCCCCGACTATCTGACCCTCTTGGAGAGCCAGGACAATGAGGGCAACCGCCCAACCGACCGTCGAGAACGAGGCAATCGAAGCGACGAAGTACTCATAGGCTCGCAGGGTGTCGTCCCGGGTGTCCAGGTCCTTTCGATGGATCAACCAGACGAAGAGACCGACGATTGCCGAGCCCAGCCAGACCGGCACCGACCGGAAATGCTCGCCGGCCGGCGACGTGTCCCCCAAGACGTAGGTGATGCTCAGTGCCAGAATCGCCGCCATCCCGGTGAACGCCGTCAGCAGGGCGAAGCTGGTGGTGAGGACCACATAGATACGGCGCGGAAGCCCTGACTCGGTGTGCCATGGTGTCCACCAGCGGTACCCCCAATACAGGCCTCCGAGGACGGACATTGCGGCCCATGGCGAATAACCCGGGTCGGTGGCCCCGCCCAGCGCCTCGAATGCCCACGAGAGCACCCCGTCACCGAGGAGCCCGGCGAGGCCGATGCTCAATGTCACCAACCCGATGCCAGACCCGACCACGGTCGGCAACTCGGCGCCGTCGGACCGTGGCGGAGAGTTGCGGGCAGCCAGCTCGTGCACGATCAGCACCGCCAGGTACACCACGAGCCTGGTCCATGAGGCCGCCGACGAATCGGTGAAGAGCCCGGTCAGCACCAAGACACCGGTCACCATGACTGCCACACCGAAGACGAGCTCGATGAGGGTCAGATAGAGGGTCCACCCCACGGAGCGCGGATAGGAAGCCCGGCGGGACGCCTGGCGACGCCAGAAGTAGATGGCAAACGGGGTCGACACCAGCAGAGCCGACAGCGAAGTGGCGAGGTTGGAGGTGGGATCGAACACCAGCTGGTCCCCGGGGAAGGCCGTGGCGAAGAGCTCGGCCAGGGCGAAGCTTCCACCACCAACGGCAATCGCCATGACCAGGTAGGCCACGAGATCGGCGCCCTCGCCCGTGTCACCCGAGCGTTGCGCCCCGCGGCGGACCGCGCCGACTATCACGATGATGATCCCGATCACGATCACCAGGGGTAACAAGAGGGACAGCAAGCCGAAACTCATCGACAGTTCCAGACGAAATAGGGCCACGGGTCACCGACGATCCACCAGAAGTCGTCATCGTCGACCAGCTCGAACTGGACCCATTCATCCCAGGTCGAGCCGAATGCGTCGGTGTGGGTGATCGTCACATCGATGAACTCTGTCCCGCCAGGGAGCGGCTGTTCCTCGATCTCCCCGCCGACCTGCTCGAAGGTGTCCACTCCCCGGGACCCGAACATGCCGGAGTCTCCCTGACCCAGTTGAGCGGTGAAGTCGTCGACGTGATAGCCGACCAAGTCGTCAGCGGTGCACGAGCCGCGCCACTGTGGGTGGAAGACCTCGAGAGCGTCTTCCCAACGCCGATCGTCCACCGCCAGCAGATACTGCTGAACCGCGCCCTCGGGAGAGTCAGGGTCCATCTCGACCGGCCCGCGCGCCAGGGAGATGGTGACCAAACCGACCACCAGCACACCCAGTGCGGTCGGGATGGCCCACGCCGGAATGTGACGCCCCGCGCTCATGTGCCCTTGGATCGCTTTCGCAGGACATCGGTTACACCGGCGTGGGCCAGCACGACCGGCTCGTAGCCGCGCGCCTCGAGAAGTGAAGCCGCGATGGTCGCCCGATACCCGCTTTCACAGGCCACCCATACCAGACTGGCTTTGTCGAGGCCTATCGGGGTGTCTGTGGCCAGGTCGGGCGCATAGGAGAGGGTGGACCCTTCGATGATGCCATCCTCCCATTCGTCGGGCGCCCGGGTGTCGACTATCTGGGCACCATCCGATGCGGCGTCGGCGAACGCGGAAGCCCCGACGATGGGGAACGACTCCAGTTGGCCTCTCAGCTCGTGCACCACTCCTCGCACGTCGTCGTATCCAATTCTGGCCAGCTGGCGCAACGCGTCATCGAGGTCCTGGTCGCGGTTCAGGATTAGAACGATAGGGGAGTTGTGCTCGGTGACCCAGCCGACCCACGTCCCGAAGCTGTCCCTGAGCTCGACGCCGAGGGACCCGGCATGGTGCCCCTCGGCGAACTGGGCCATCGGGCGACCATCGATGATGACGACGTCGTCGGGTACCCCATCGAGGATCGGTACCTCGAGCCGGGGTGGGGGCAGCCCTCGTAGATTGGCGGGTCCCATGAAGCGGTAATACGACGGATACGGCACCAGCCCCGACAATTGACCTGCCACGAAGGCTTCCTCGTCGGGATAGCCCAAAGTGGGGTTGGTGCGGACCTCGTCCCCGATCGTTGAGGTAGCGCTTCCTGCCCGGGTCGTGGTGCAGAAGCTCCCGGCACCGTGGGTGGGCAGCAGATCGACGGATCCGGGTAGGCCGGCCAACCGTCGCACCGAGCCGTACTGGAGCCGGGCCAGGCCCTCCGCCCGATCGTCCCCCAACAGGTCGGTCCGACCCGCTGACCCGACGAGCAGGCTCCCACCGGAGAAGACCGCCTTCTCCTCGCCCTCCGCAACGATCAGATACGACGTGTGCTCCGGCGTGTGGCCCGGTGTGTGGAGAGGGCGGATGACCACCTCGCCGACGTGGAGATCCTCCATGTGGAATGCCGGCCGGTGTCGGAACACGGGCGCGGCCCCTGCTGGCATCACCAGCTCAGCACCGGTTGCCTTGGCGAGGATCGTCCCCCCGGAGACGTAGTCGTTGTGGACGTGGGTCTCGAGGACGTAGCGAAGTTCGGCCCGGGATTCGTCGAGGATGCGCTCGAACCGGTCGATGTCGCGCTGTGGGTCGACGACGATGGCCAGGCCGTCGTTGATCAGGACGTATGTCGTGTCACCAAGACCGGGTGTGCGGACTGTTTCGAGTCTCAGTTTCACTCCTGGAGGCCGAGGGCCTTCATCCCGCCTTGGAGGTTGGCCACCTGGAACCCATTGAAGTGGAGGAACATCGCCACATTCGAGCTGCGGTTTCCGGAACGGCAGACACACAGGATCGGGGTTCCCTTGTCGAGTTCGTCGACCTTTTCGACTATCTCCCCTTGGCTGATGAGCACCGCCTCTGGCAGTGTCCCCCGTTCCCATTCGTCGGGCTCACGCACGTCGAGGACGATGGCGGCGTTGTCGTCGATCCAGGATTGCCAGTCGTCCGCGTCGACCTCTTCGAAGACACTCATTCCCCGGAGATCGTAGAGCAGAAGCGAACCCAGGGTTCCAGACACCGCTCAGCGGTGTCTCCAACCCTGGGTTCGCTGTCGGCTCTACACTGCCGCCCCGCCGGCTCCCTGGAGGGATTCACTCATCGACATCGCAGTCCTCGTCTCAGGTTCGGGCACGAATCTCCAGGCACTCATCGACAGCCCTGCCATCCGGCCCAGAATCGCGGCCGTCGTGTCCGATCGCCCGGAGGCCAAAGCACTCGATCGGGCGACGGACGCCGGCATAGCTGCTCACGTCGTCGAGTTCGGGTCGTTCGGTGACCGCGATGCTTTCTGCGACGCCGTCGCCGACGTGGTGGAGAGATCGGGCGCCACGGGAGTAGTCCTGGCGGGGTTCATGCGAGTCCTCTCGGCATCTTTCATAGATCGGTTTCCGAATCGCATCCTCAACATCCACCCGTCGCTGCTGCCCGCCTTTCCCGGCTCGAGGGCGGTGGAGGCGGCGATCGAGCACGGTGTGACGGTGACCGGTGTCACGGTGCACTTCGTGGACGAACAGGTCGACCACGGCCCGATCGTGGCACAGGTGCCGGTCGAGGTCCTGGCAGACGATGACCCCGGCACCCTCCACGCTCGCATCCAGACGAAGGAGCACGAGGTCTATCCGCTGATGGTGCAGGCATTCATCGAAGGCCGGCTCTCGGTCGAGGGTCGACGGGTGATCAGCCGATGAAGCGGGCCTTGGTGAGTGTCTACGACAAGACCGGGGTGGTCGACTTCGTCAAACGGCTGGTGGCTGCCGGTTATGAGGTCGTTTCCTCAGGAGGCACTGCCGCTGCCTTGAGGGAGGCCGGCATCGAGGTTGTCGATGTGGAGACCGTCACCGCATCGCCGGAGATCCTCGGAGGCCGGGTCAAGACCCTGCACCCCCGGATTCACGGGGGAATCCTGGCTCGAGGAGAGGGAGACGATGCCGAGCTGGAAGCGAACGAGATCGAGCGGATCGAGCTGGTCGTCGCCAACCTCTACCCGTTTGCCGAAACCGTTGCGTCGGGTGCCACGGAGACCGAGATAGTCGAGAAGATCGATATCGGGGGCCCGGCCATGGTGCGCGCTGCCGCCAAGAACCACAGTCATGTCGGCGTGGTGACGTCCCCCGATCAGTACGACGAGGTGGCCGCCGCCGTGGAGTCCGGGGGGCTCACCGACGAGTTCCGCCGACGGCTGGCGGCAGAGGCGTTCTTTCTCACCGCGAGCTATGACGCCGCCATTGTCGGGTGGATCGGCGACGACATGGTCATCCCGTTGCGTCACGCCGGCAGCCTCCGCTACGGAGAGAACCCTCATCAGGAGGCGATGCTGTACCGACAGGCCGGCCAGAGCTCGTGGTGGGCGGATGCGCGGCAGGTCCAGGGCAAGGAGATGTCGTTCAACAACTACGCCGACGCCGAAGCGGCTTGGCGATTGGTGACCGCTCTCGGGGCGGGCTCGGTGGCTGTCATCAAGCACACCAACGCCGCCGGAGCGGCGCGGGGCACCTCGATTGCCCGGACATTCGAGGCGGCGTGGTCGGGTGACTCGCTGGCGGCGTTCGGCGGAGTCGTCGCCATCAACGGGACGATCGACGCCGCGACTGCCGAGGCGATCAGCAAGCGCTTCGTCGAAGTGGTCATCGCACGCGACATGGATGACGAGGCATTCGCCGGCCTGGCGGGCAGGACGAGCTTGAGGGTGTTGCTGGCGCCGTTGCCGTCTGGCACGGGACTCGATCTGCGTCGGGTCGAGGGTGGTCTCCTGGCCCAGGAGTACGACTCGGTCGATCTGACCGGGTGGGACGTGGTCAG
>Ga0256867_10000340_pt1 | contig 18164 bp, 14 predicted proteins | sample RVTome_15_FD_185939 | JGI IMG/M metagenome (GOLD analysis project Ga0256867, IMG submission 185939) | Soil microbial communities from uranium-contaminated site in the Upper Colorado River Basin, Wyoming, United States - RVT150D86 (HiSeq) ... | reverse complement strand
TGTGACGACGCCGCGAACGTCGTTCAGCTTCAGGTTGCCCGGACGTGACGACAGCTTGATCCCAAAGGTCGGCCACCGGGACGCAGCGCCGTCACTACGGTCGAACACGCTCACCGGGAAGTTGGACAGCATTCCGCCATCCACCATCCATGCCGTGCCTCCATTGACCGGATCCGGGCACCGGGCGGGTGTGAAGAAGTACGGGATGGCTATCGACGCCCGCACGGCGTCGGCGACCGCAATATCATCGGGGTCGACGTTGAACAGCGCGGGATAGTCCCACGGCAAACGCGCGAGCCGGCCGTTCGTGACGTCGGACGCCATCGCGACGAACCGGTAGCCGCGGCCCGGCACGTCGCGAAGAGCGACGTCCGCCGACGGATCGCCCAGACGCAGGTCGGCGAACGTCCGGACGTTCTGTTCGGAGAGCATTTCGGCCAGCCACGAACGGACGTACTCGCCGCGGCACCAGCCCTTTCGCAGCAGGATCTGGGCAGCGAACCCGACCGGGCCAAGCCTGCCCAACAAGGGTGGGTCCTGGAACTTGGCGTAGTCGATCGTCTGCATCATCTCGCGAAGGCGGTTTCCGCGGACGCCGGCGGCCACCAGGGCACCGACGATCGAGCCGGCCGACGTGCCCGCGACCTTGTGGAATCGGTAACCGCGCTCGTCGAGCACCGAAATCGCGCCGGCGAGCGCGATCCCCTTGACGCCCCCACCTTCGAGGACGAGATCAGCATCCAGTTGAGCGGCCATGTGAACCATCCCCTAGGCCAGTGACCATGCCGGTTGAAGCCGGCTGATGTCAGGGAGAGTGCCGCGGCGCCCCATGTGATACAACGCGCCGAGTACGATCTGGCCAGGGGCGATGCATGCGATTCCAGTTTGGCGACTGCGAACTCGACCTGGACAGAGTGCAGTTGCGCGTCGGCGGGGAGGTCCGGCCGGTCGAGCCACAGGTCTTCGATGTGCTTGCGCTGCTCGTCCAGCATCGCAGCCGAGTAGTCTCCAAGGAAGAGCTGCTGGACGCGGTCTGGAACCACCGGTTCGTCAGCGAGTCGTCCCTCACCAGCCGGATCAAGAGCGCGCGCCACGCGATCGGCGACGACGGCCAGGCACAGCGGTTGATTCGAACCGTCCACGGCCGGGGTTACCAATTCGTCGGCGAAGTGCGAGCAGCCGAGCCGGCTGGATCCCCGTCGGCGACACCTGTCCCCATTCCCGCAACCCCGACCATCGGCCGACACCGCGACATCGAGCAGATCCTGGGCCTGTTCGAGCGGGCCCGGACTGTGACATTGCTCGGGCCGGGCGGCGTCGGCAAAACCCGCCTTGCGGTAGAGGTTGCACTGCGCCGGGCTCCCGCTCCAGCATGCTTCGTCGACCTCACCAAGGTTCGCCAGGCTGAGCTCGTCGCTGGGTTGATCGCTGGAGAGCTTGGCGTACACAACTCAAGCTCGCCCGACTACCGCAACATCTTGAAGGAGGCGCTACGGGGACGCTCGTCACTGCTGCTGGTGCTCGACAACTTCGAGCACGTCCTCGACGCAGCGGACATCGTCGCCGAGATGGTCCGGTGGGCGCCTGAGCTCAAGGTCCTGATCACCAGCAGGGCCCGCCTCCACGTCGCCGGTGAGCATATCTTCGACGTCGAACCACTGCCCGTTGAGCCGCTGGGCGACGACAACAGTTCGGTAGCGGACGCGGTGGCGTTGTTCGACCAGGCCGCCACCGCAATAGATCCCAACTTCCAGCTGATCCCGAACATCGCCGACGTCGTCGACATTTGTCGCACGGTGGACGGCCTGCCCCTCGCCGTCGAGTTGGCCGCAAGCCACGTCCGAACTCTCCCGCCGCCGTTGCTGCGCACGCGTCTTCGCGCCCGGCTGGGGACGGACCTCGGCGCCGCCCGCGACCTCCCGAGCCGGCAGCGCACGATCCCGGCCACCATCGACTGGAGCCTCCAGTTGCTCGGCAACGCGGAGCGTCAGCTGTTCGTCCAACTCGGCGTGTTCTCCGGACCGGTCTCGCTCGAGGTGATCGAACAGGTGTGTGAGGTCCCAGCCGGGACGACGGTCGTCGATTCCCTCAGCCGCCTCGTCGACCAGAGCCTCGTGCGACGCGTCACCGGGGTCGCCGGAGCCGCCCGGTTCGTCCTTCTCGAACTGCTGCGAGAACGTGCCCGCGAGTTACTGGTCGAAAGCGGGAACGCGCACGCCGTGGCCGCACGCCATGCCGACTGTGTCGCCAGTTTGTGCGAGGACATCGATGAGCGGAAGTGGACTCACCTTTCCGACCGCTGGATCGACCTGACCACCGAACTGTTGGGCGAGATACGGTCCGCCCACCAATGGGCCGACAAGAACGACCACGACCAGGTGGCTGCCCGCATCACGGCAAGTCTTGGCACCTACTGGCATCGTGAAGGGCATCATGGCGAGGGTCGGGAATGGGCCCGTGCTGCTCTGGACTCCGCCGGCTCCCTCGACCCGATGCTGGTGGCAAGGCTCGAGCTCGCCCGTGGCTTCGTGGAGTGGCCTCGAGATCGAATAGCGGCCCGCACGCACTGGGCGCGAGCTGTCGCGGCCTTCCGCCATCTGGAGCATGAGCGTTACCTCTCTTATGCACTCGGGCTATTGCCGGGTACGTACATCGCGGAACGCGATCGGTACGCAGAGGCCATCGCGCAGTGCGACGAAGCGATCGAGCTGGCTCGGCGAGTGGGTGAACTGCCGCTGATCGCCCAGGCTCTGAACGTCAAGGGCGAGTTGGCTCGAGTCCAGGGCGAGCATGACGTGGCCCTAATCGCCTATGAGGAGGGACGTGAGCTTGCCGAGGCTGCCGGCGATCAAACCCACCTCTGCATCTTTCTCGCAAATCTGGGCTACATGGCGAGGCACCGAGGTGACATCGCCTTGGCATGCCGGCTGACGCTGCAAAGCCTCCGCTTGTCCTGGAATCTCGGCCGCCGCCTTATGTCGACCTGGACGTTGTCCGAGCTGGCCGGCCCGGAACTCGCTGATGGGCGGCCCGAGCGCGGCGCCATCTTCGTCGGGGCTGCCGATCAGGCGCTCACCGTCATGGGCGCTGCCCGCCACCCTGGCGACATTCCGGAGCATGATCAGATCGTGGCCGAACTCGAAGCTCAGTTAGGCCCGGAGCGGTTCCGCCGGCTGCGAAAAGAGGGTGCCCGGCTCACCCTCGACGAGGCGGTGGCACTTGCCCTCGCGGGCTCCGATGCGGAAACGAACGAAGACCTGCGAGCCTCGCAGACGCCCTAGCCCGACAGTTCCTTGTCGATCGGCGTCGGGAATCGCGGCTTGACGCGGATGTCACCGAGCCATGCCTCGAGCCGGCCAGCGGTATCAGCCACCAGCTGCGCGCCGCCTGTGCCGATGTCCTCGAACAGCCGGTACGCAATCGTGCCGTCGGCACGCTGCGCCCATCCGCCTACTACCCGGCCGTGCCACCACACGGTGGGCCCGATGTTGCCGCTGCGGTCGTACAACTGCTGCTTAACGGAGCCGTCCAGGTACCAATCGCGGCCCGGCATCGCCCAGCCCATGACAGCCGGATCCAGGCTGGGCAGGAACGCGGTCCAGGGCTCCGGTTCGGTCACCGGGTGGACGTCGTCTGGCAGGACGTATCCGGTTTCGCCGCCGTCGAGGTCGACCCCGACGGCGCCGACAGCTGCCAACACCTTGCGGGCCCGGCTGATCGTCCAACCCGTCCACCATTTGAAGTCGGCCAGGGTGCCCGGCCCGAAAGCATGCAGCCAGGCCCGGGCGAGTTTCTCCTCGGCGTCGGGCTGCGGCAGTTCGAGCGCCGTGGCCGGAAGCCAGGCTTCGGTCAGTGCCCACCTGTTGGCGCTGCTCCACGACTTGACCGGGCGAGTTCTGATGACCCTTCCCTCCGCGGCCAGTTGGAACAAGACACGAGGACCCATGGTGGATTTCGACTCATACGGCTTACCCCGCGCGAGAACGATTTGCTCACGCAGTACGGGGACGTCCTCGGCTATCTGCTGGGTCGTCGCCTCGCCCCGATCGGCTAACGCCTTGAGCACGCCGGCGCCGGCATTCGCCAGCCACGCCCCGGCGTCGTCGGTGATGCCACCCTCCGCGATCATCTTGAGCGTTTGGCGCCGCTCGTTGACCGCGATGGCCTCGGTGCACGCGGCGTGGACAGCCGGCCACAGGTCGGTCGGAAGCACGAACATGGTGCGTCGCATGCCGAGGACGCGGACGAGCGTCCGGTCGTCGTACAACGCTGTGTCGAGGGCCGATGGCGGCGCGTAGCCGGTACGCGCGGCCGCGGCCAGGTAGACCGTTGCCGGGTCCGTCGCGTGGTAGGCCACGATCGTCTGCGCCACCTCGACCGGGTCGGATACCCGTGCCTCGGCGGCGAGCAGGTGCCCGTGCGCCAATCGGGCCCGGCGCTCGAGCACGCTTATCGTTCTCGCGTTCATGGCTACCGCTTCACCTGGCATTTGTGGCGTCGAGTCGGTGATGGTACACGTGGTCGGTGACAGGTCCACGGCGGGTGTTGGCAGCACTCGCGCCGACCATCGTGCTTCTCGCCTGTACGTCAGGCCCGGATGAGCAAGCGAACGCCGAGGACGCGTGCCCGCAGCCGGACGCGCCCGCCGTCGCCGGTGCCGGGCCGGCGGTCATACCCGACATGGATGACGCGCGTACCCCACACGCGTACACAGTCGAGGTGGTGGACCGGTTGGAGCACGACACCACTGCCTTCACCCAGGGCCTGGTGCACGCCGACGGCCTACTCTACGAAAGCACTGGGCTCTACGGCGAGTCCGACCTCCGACTGGTCCAGCCCGAGACAGGCGAGGTGCTCCTCGATGCGGCCATCGAGGAGCAGTACTTCGGCGAGGGTCTGGCGATGCACAATGGGCTGCTATTCCAACTCACCTGGCAGGAGCAGCAACTGTTCGTGTGGGATCGATGCACCCTCGACGAGCTGGACCGGATGGACTACACGGGTGAGGGTTGGGGGCTGGCCAGTGACGGCGAGGTGCTCTGGCGCAGCGACGGCTCTTCGCTGCTGCACCGACACGATCCCGACACGTTCGAGGTCATCGACACGGTCGAGGTGGCCGACCGCGGCGTCGCTCTCGCCCGCCTCAACGAACTGGAGTTGATCGACGGCCAGATCATGGCCAACGTCCTCGGCGAGCCGTGGATCGCTGTGATCGATCAAGAGAACGGCGAGGTCACCGGATGGGTGGACGGCACGCCGCTCGTCGACGAGGTCGGGGCGACCGACCACAACGATGTGCTGAACGGCATCGCCGTTGACCCGCAGACGGGCCGGCTGTGGCTCACCGGCAAGCGGTGGCCGACCCTGTTCGAGGTGCGCATCGTCCCCGGCGGCGACCTGCCGCCGCCGGGCCTGCTCTAGGAGCGAGTCAGCCGTTTTGGCTTGACGGAGCAGACCCTCCGGCCTCGAGAAAGGCGATGACGGCGGCGACACGGCGGTTCAGGTCGCGTTCCTCGGTGAGGCCGAGTTTCTGAAAGATCGCGCCGATGTGCTTCTCCACTGCCCGCTCGCTCATGAAGAGCACCCGAGCGATGGAGGAGTTGTTACGGCCCGTGGCCATTTCCTGGAGTACCGTTCTCTCTTTGTCGGTCAGGTTTGTGAGAGGCGACCGGGCCTCGCGTGACTTACGGGCAACAAGCCCTTCGACGACCCTCGGATCGAGAGCCGAGCCGCCGCGGGCCACCTCCTGCATTGCGCGAACGAGTTCGTCGATCGCCGTGACGCGATCCTTGAGCAGATAGCCCAGGCCGGCGACCCCTTCCTCGAGCAGCTCGAACGCGTACTCCTCCTCGGCGTATTGGGAGAGCACCACAACGCCGGTCTCCGGATGATCGGCGCGGATGCGCTTGGCGACGTCGATGCCCTCGGTAGTGAACGTCGGCGGCATTCGAATGTCGGTGAGCACAACATCTGGACCGAGCTCGGCGACCTTGTCAAGCAGTGCACGCGGATCTCCGACGACTCCGATCAGATCGACTTCTTCGATCTCGGCGAGCAGAGCGGCCGTACCCTCGCGGACAAGGTAGTTGTCCTCGGCGAACAAGACCCTCAGGGCCATAACCGTGGACTATAGACCGCGGGCCTTAACCAACCTCCGAGCGTCGCACCGATGCTCGGGCGGGTTGACCGCATTGGGCAGTGCGGCCAACACCATGGGTGTCCACCGGCTCGTCTGGCAGCTTGGGCAATGGAGGTGGTGCCGCCGTGGCGCTCGTGCGGGTGCTGATAGTCGACGACCAGGAACTGTTCCGCGAGGCAGCGTCGGCTGTGGTCCGGGAATCTGACGGGTTCGTACTGGTGGGCTCAGTTGCGACCGGTGAGGAGTCGATCCCTGCGGCCCGGCAGCTGCGAGCCGACCTGGTTCTGATGGATATCAGCCTGCCGGGCATCGACGGGTTTGAATCGACACGGCGGCTACGCGCATTGGGCGCCGCCCCTGTGGTCGTCCTGCTCTCGACGCATGACGAGGGTGAGTTCGGCAATGACGTGCAAGACTGCGGCGCTGCCGCCTATCTGGCCAAGTCGGCATTCGGCCCAGACACGCTCGCATCGGCCTGGGCGGGCTCGGCCTGACCACCGCCGCGCGACGTTGGAAGCTCCAGGCGAAGGGTCGCAGTCTCGTTCAGTCCTGCGCCGACCGCTACCGCTCCGCTCAGCGCCTCCACCCGGTCGACGACGCCCGGCCAGTCGGGGCCTTCCGCCACGCGCGCATCGACTCCTTCCACGATCAGCAACAGCCACTCACCGTCAGCGCTCAGAGTGAGCCGGCCGGACGCGGTCGTCCCAGCCGGATCCGTCGCGGCCCGAGCACAGAGGAAAGCGGCGGTCTCGACCTGAGTGTCGAACCGCCGCTCTGCCGACGGTGCAACATGCACGTCGAACCCCGCTCCAAGCCCGACCAGGGCGGCCGCCAAACCGCGACGCCGCAGTACAGCGGGGACTGGGCCGTGACTCAGTCGGCGCAGGGCGTCCAGCGCCGAGTTCGCAGCCGCGATCTGGCGGTCCAGCAAGGCCTGCAATCGGCCGTTCTCGGCACCAGCGATAACCGAGTCTCCAAGTTCGTCGACGAGCGGCTTGAGGTGACTTAGCACCTTTGTGTCGATAGCTGCTGACAGCCGCCTGCGCTCATCGTCACGCGCTGCCACGAGCCGGCGACGAGAGTCTGTGAGCTCTGCTGCCCGCCGCGCGACCTCCTCCACGCTCAGTTGCAGTTCGGCCTCCAGCCGCGCATTACGGAACGCGAGGCCGAGCTGATTGCTGAAGTCTGCCAGCAGCCGACGATCATAGGGACGCAGGTGGCGACCGGGCGCCGCTGACACGATGATGCGGCCCAGCGTCTCGCCCCGATCGGTCACCGCCATCTCGACGTCGTGGTCTCCTCCGACGGCGGGCGGCCACTCGGAACTCAGCTGCTGCCCATCCCGGAGATCAAGCTCCACCCGGCTCCGGCGAGCGGCCACACTCTGAGTCGTCGCCTCGGCGACGCGAGGCAGCAGCTCCGCGGCTGACGGGCTGTCGCCCAGCTTTCGAATGAATTCCGAAAGCGCCTCATACGGCACAGCCCGCGCTCCATATACGACGCGGTCAGCGAATCGCTGCACCTTTGTACGTACTGGCTGGACGGCTACTGCCACCAAGGCAGTAGCCAGCAGGGACGGCCAGAACCGACCGATCGCGCGGTCACCGACCACGGCACCGATCCCGACGACGATCACCACATATCCAGCCGCAACGACGGCCGTGACAGCCGCGAACAAGATCGTCCGGCTGATGATCAGGTCGATGTCGTACAGCCGGTACTTCAAGATGGCGAACCCGGCAGCCACTGCGATGCCGGCGAGCGCCAGGTGCAAAGGCAGAAGTAACAACCAGAACGAGAACCGTGGGTAAAGGCCGATGTCCGTGGCCGTGACGGGTAGGAGAAGCGTCACCGCGGCAGTTACGCAGGCGGCCGCCAGCCAGCGCAGCTGCTGACGCTGCTCGCCATCCGCTCGGCGCAGCCGTACCACGATCGCAGCGGCACCGACTGCGACGATGGCCAAGGAGCCGATCGCACGGGTCCCGAGGAAAGCCTCCGCGATCGCCGGGCGTACGGATTCGGCGCCGTCGAGGCTTCCGAGCTCCCACGGGTTCGCTGCGACGATCATTGCCGTGACGAAGAGGGCGAACCACGCCCACGCCACCCAAAGGACGGGACGCCACCTGGGCGTCGGCGGCTTGCCGTCGGGAAACAGCACGAACACTGTGCTGATCAGCAGCACTGGCAACGGTAGATCGACGATCTCTACCAACCACGCGGCGAATTGCCCCGCGGCGTACGGCCCGAGGTCGCCACCACCCATGATGTTGTCGGCATACATGATCAACGGATCGTCCAGCGCGATGACCAGGCCAGTAGCAACGAACAGCCAGCCCACCCGGTGTCCCGGGTGCCGTGTCACGATCAGCGCGCCGGTCGCTGCCCAGAGAATGCTCGCAACGGTGAGGATCGGCCAGCCGACCGTCCTGTCCTCGGGATAGGCAAAGAACATCCAGGTAAGCAGCACTCCGAGCGCGAAGCTGAGCCCGCACAGGCCCCACGCCGCCCGACTCTGCCAGCTTCCCATTACGGCGCCCTGAGGGCCGCAGCGTCGACCCCGCTCGGAACGGACGAGGGCACACGTGCGATGAGCGTGGAGCCAGCGCCGGGTCGCGACTCGATCAACAGCGTGCCCCCAACCGACTCGATCCTGTCCCGCATGTTGTCCAGACCTGATCCTGTGGTCGCCGTCGACGCGAACCCACGACCGTCGTCCCCGACTTGCATGCACGCTCCGCGGGACGTTATCAGCCGGATGGTGATTCGACTGGCGCCTGAGTGCTTGACCGCGTTCTGCATCGCCTCGAGTCCGAAGAAGTAGAACGACGCCTCTACCTCCTCCGGGAGACGGTCGACGATCGAGGACTCGACCTCGACAGGGATCGGGCATGCCGAAGCCGCAGCGTTCAGAGCCGGCTCTAGGCCCGCCTGGACCAGCACAGCGGGGTAGATGCCGTTCGCCAGCCGGGACACCGTCTCCATGGCATCCCTGGCCGCGATTCGCTGTTCGGCGACCAGCTGTACAGCCCGTTCCGGCGCCCGGGTCACGAGCAGCCTTGCCAACCGCAGGTTCACACCGAGCGCCACCAGATGCTGTTGCGCTCCGTCGTGTACATCCCGTTCCAGCCGCTGCCGTTCCTCGTCCTGGGTGGCCACCAGCCGCGCCCGGGAAAGCCGAAGATCGGCCGCTCGTTCTGAGAGTTCGGTCCAACGCTGAGCGAGCTCGGCGCGCAGCTGCACGTTGCGCAAGGCCATCCCGGCCTGCGTGGCCAAACTGGCGAACAGCCGCTCCTCCACCGGCGTCAGCGCAGACTCGTCCCGCTGCTGCAGAGCCAGCGCACCGAGGGTCCGACTCCCGAGTTGGACGGTAAGAGCGCGCCTGCCCGGAACTGAACCCGACGTGTCGAGGACGTCAGGCGGCCGATCGTCGGCCGCCGCGTCGACCGGCCAGGTCGCCGCCAGCTTCAACTGCCCGCGCACCGATAGCCACACCTGCGCCCAGGCCGCACCCGTGGCATCCGCGAGCATCATCGCCATCCTGCCGGGCAGCTCGTCCGCCGGAAAGCTGCCCGTTACCGAATCCGCGAAGCCGGTAAGCAGGTCGTATGGCGCCGCCTGACCGCTGCCGACTCGTCGCGTCGCCACGCGTTCGAGTCGCCTGCGAGCCGGTTCGAAGGTCAGGGCGACCACGCCGGTCGCAAGCACGGACAGTCCGACGCTGGGCCGCCCGGTCTCCCCGATCAGTAGGCCGCCGCCGAGCACGACGGTGACGAACACGGCGACCACCAGGCCGGCCATGCCCAACCAAACGAGCGCCCGGACGCGCCATTCCTGGCGCAGCGCCCACCCACCGATCACCCTCAACAGTCTGCTCCTGCATCCCCCTCACGGATAGGCACTTTCCCGAACCCTTCGGGGTGTGCCATCCGCACGAAGAACACACCGATCGGCTGCGGCAGGCCTCGCCGGCTGTGCGCCGGGCCCCATCGGCAACGACCTCCATGGCCTCTTCACTGGACACAGCGGACCACCAGGAACCGCATTGCCCGGCGCAGGAGGTAACGATGACCACCACAACAAATCAGCCGGAGAACGACGACTCCACTGACGTGATCGCCACCCGCGGCTTGCGCAAGGCCTACGGGTCCGTCGTGGCCTTGCACGGTCTCGACCTACGCGTACCGAAAGGTTCGATCTTCGGGTTCCTCGGACCGAACGGCGCCGGCAAGACGACGACGATCAAGCTGTTGCTGGGTCTGACTCGCCCGACGAGCGGATCGGCATCGGTGGTCGGCCATGAGGTTGCGGCCGACGGGCTGCTGATCCGGCAACGAATCGGCTACCTGGCGCAGCAGCCGCAGTTCTACGACCACATGTCCGCACGCGAGACTCTGCGGTTCACCGCCCGGCTGTTCTTCCGTGGTCCGGTCAGAGCCGCCGATCGTCGGATCGACGAGATGCTGGAGCTGGTCGGCCTGGCCGGCATGGCCGACCGTCCCGTCCGGGGATTCTCCGGTGGGGAGCGCCAGCGATTGGGAATCGCCCAGGCCCAGATCAACGATCCCGAGCTGCTGATCCTCGACGAGCCGGCGTCGGCGCTGGATCCGGTCGGCCGCCGGGACGTGTTGGAGATCATGCGCCGGCTCCGAGACCACACGACGATCTTCTACTCGACCCACATCCTGGACGACGTCGAGCGGGTCAGCGACACGGTCGCGATTCTCAACGGCGGCCGGATGGTGGCGCAGGCGCCGATCACCGAGCTGCTTCATGGCAACACGACCGAGTACGCGTTGACGATTCACGGAAACGGCGACGGCGTCCCCTCACGGCTACGCAGCAGGCCATGGGTAACGACGGTAACCGCCGAGCAGGTCGGCCCGCTGACCACGCTGAACGTCGCGGTCAACGACGATCGCGCGGCCGATGCCGAATTGCTGCGCGTCGTACTCGACGATCCCCACACGACCGTCGCGTCGTTCGGACGCACCCGTCAATCCCTGGAAGACCTCTTCATCGATCTCGTCAACGAAGGTGAACCACAATGAGCGCAAATCCCGGACCATCGAGCTCGGCCCTGGCCCAGGCCGAATCCACGACGCAGCACCTGCGGCCGATTACAACGGGTGGCTGGCGCCGCGGGTTCGCCCCGATGCTGGGCAAGGAACTCGGCCAGTGGTGGGGCACCAAGCAATGGCTGGTGCAGGCGCTGACCTGGCTGGTGCTGATCAACGGCGTCGCGGCGCTAGCGATGATCATGGACCCGAGCGAGGACACGTTGAAGGTGTTCTTGCCGGTGACCGCGCTTGTCACGGCGGTCGGAGTGATCGTCACGACTCAGGGGGCGATCATCGGCGAGAAGCAGCGGGGTACCGCCGCATGGATCCTGTCCAAGCCGGTGACGCGGACGTCGTTCCTGCTCAGCAAGCTGGCAGCGTACGGAATCGGCTTCGGCGTCGTTGCGCTGGCCATCCCGTGGGCCATCTTCCTCGCCGAAGATCGCTTCATCGCCGGCAACGACGTGGCCCTGCTACCTATGCTCGGCGCTCTGGGATTGCTGGCCCTGCACCTGCTGGTCTACCTGGCCCTCGTCATCGCCCTGGGAACGGTATTCGACAGCCGTGGCCCGATCGCCGCAATCGGCATCGGCGTGCTGCTCACCGGGCAGTTCTTCGGCGGCATGCTGCCCATCGGATTCGTGACACTGCTGCCTTGGATCCTGCCCGAACTCGCCGACGCCGTCGCCCATGGCGGGGAGCTTCCGGCATCGCTTCCCACCGCATTGATAGCCAACGGCGCACTGATCGTAGCGGCGACCGTGACCGGTCTCTGGCGCCTCTCGCGCCAAGAGCTCTAGAACCCCGACAAGGAGAAGTTGTGACTACTGCAACACAGACTCGCGTGGCCGCGCGAGCGACCGATCTGACCAAGACGTACGGCACCGGCGACGCGACCGTTCTCGCCCTCGACGGGGTGAGCCTCACCGTTGCGGCCGAGCAGTTCACCGCGATCATGGGACCATCCGGTTCCGGAAAGTCGACTCTGCTGCACTGCCTGGCCGGGCTGGACCGCCCCACTGCCGGTGAGGTCCATCTCGGGACAACCGAGATCAGCACACTCTCCGATCGGCACCTCACGCTGCTACGCCGCGACAAGATCGGTTTCATCTTCCAAGCGTTCAACCTGCTGCCGATGCTGACCGCGGCCGAGAACATCGTGTTGCCGATGCGCATAGCCGGCCGCAAGCCCGACGTGTTCTGGCTGAAGTCGATCACCGACACGGTCGGGCTCGGCGACCGCCTCGGACACCGCCCGTCCGAGTTGTCCGGCGGCCAGCAACAGCGCGTCGCGGCCGCTCGGGCGCTGGCCGGACGGCCGGAGATCGTGTTCGCCGACGAACCGACCGGTGCCCTGGACTCACGCTCTGGGGCCGAACTGCTCGGCTTCCTGCAGCATGCCGTCCGCCAATTCGGCCAGACCGTCGTGATGGTTACGCACGACCCCGTGGCAGCGAGCTACGCCGACCGCGTGGTGTTCCTCGCCGACGGTCACGTCGTGGACGAGATGGCCGATCCCACCGCTGAGGCGGTTCTCGACTACATGAAGCACCTGGGGGTGTGACGCGATGCTAGCTGCGACGATCAAGGGGATGGTGGCGCACCCGTTGCGCCTGATCCTCACTGCCCTGTCCATCGCGCTGGGCGTCGCCTTCCTGTCCGGAACGATGATGCTCACCGACAGCATGCAGCGGTCCTTCGACGAGGTGTTCGGCCAGGTGACGTCGGGGACGGACGTCATCGTCCGCGGCGAGATGGCCTTCGTCAACTCCGATGTCGGCAGCCCGCCAATCCCGGCCGAGTTGCTCGACACCGTGAGCGCCGTCGACGGCGTCGCCGTGGCCGAGGGTGCCGTCCAGGGCTACGCCATGATCACCGGTGCGGGCGGTCAGCCGATCGAGGGACTTGCGGCCTGGGGCGGCAGCCTCAACCAGAACCCGGACCTGCGAGGCGACGTGACGCTACGCTCGGGGCGCGCTCCGGAAGGCCCGGGCGAGGTGGCGATCGACGCCACCTCCGCCGAGCAGGGCGGGCTGTCGCTGGGATCGCAGACCCGGATCCTGTTCCAGGGGCCGGCGGAGACATTCACCGTCGTCGGCACAGTCGGGTTCGCCGATAAGGACGATCTCGGCGGCATTTCCAGCGCGTACTTCGATCTCGCGACCGCGCAACGGGTCCTCGGCAAGGCCGAGGTCTACGACTCGATCGACGTGGCAGCCACAGGCGGTGTCGGGAACGTTGAACTCGCCGAACGCATCGCCGCTGTGCTACCGGGTCAGGTCGAGGCATTGACCGGCGAGGAGTATGCCGCCGAGTCGTCCACCGCCGTGCAGGAGAACCTGGGTTTCGTGACCCTCGCGATGACGATCTTCGCGGGTATCGCGCTGTTCGTCGGCTCGTTCATCATCTGGAACACGTTCTCGATGCAGGTCGCCCAACGCACCCGTGAACTCGCGCTGCTGCGGGCGATTGGGGCGACCCGTCGGCAGGTGATGCGCACGATCGTCGCCGAGGCCGCCGTCCTCGGTCTGGCCGCATCCGCAATCGGGCTCGGCCTCGGTGTCGGCGCGGCATACGGCCTGTCGTCGCTGCTGTCCGCGTTCGGTCCGGATCTTCCCACTGCGACCATGCGACTGCAGGGCAGCACGATCGCCATCGGCCTGCTCGTCGGCACACTGGTGACGATCGTTGCGGCGATCGCTCCGGCGCGACGGGCAACCCGAATCCTGCCGGTGGAGGCGCTGCACGATGCGGCCATCGGTGCTTACCGGTTCTCCCACCGCCGCCTGGTCGCGGGACTGGTCATCTCCGGGGCCGGCGTCGGTGCTTCGCTCGCCGGCCTGTTTGCCGGCGCTCCGGCGATGTTCATCGCGCTGGGCGTCGTAGCCGTGATCCTCGGTGTCGGTGCGCTGGCTCCACTGGTAGCACGGCCGCTCGCTCGGATTGTCGGGGCGCCGCTGAGTGCCCGCGGCGTGCCGGGTGAGCTGGCACTGCAGAACGCCATGCGCAACCCCAAGCGCACGGCGTCCACGGCGATGGCTCTCGTCATCGGGCTGACCATGGTGATGGCGGTCACGGTGTTCGGCGCCTCGCTGAAGGCGTCCTTCCAGGATGTGCTCGGCAACTCCACCAAGGCCGACTTGTACCTGCAAACGGCGTCGCAGTGGGCGCCTGGCTTCAGCCCAGAGGTGGCCGACACTGTCCGGGCAACCCCCGGTGTCGACGTCGTGTCACGGTCCGGTTGGGGCGAGGCCAGGTTCGACGGAGACATCGCCCAGTTCTCGTCGGTCGACCCCGCAACAATCGAGCAGGTGGCCGAGCTCGGCGTGACTGCCGGCCAGGTCAGTGAGCTCACCGAGAAGGCCATGCTGGTTTCGCAGCAGAAGGCCGACGAGATGGGCTGGCAGGTCGGCGATGCCATCCCGGTGGAGTTTGCGCAGACCGGGGAGACGCAATTAGAGGTTGCCGGGATCTTCACCGACAAGTCCTGGTTCCAGCAGGACTACCTCGTCTCGCTCGGGCTCCATGAACTGAGCGACTCTGCGATGCTCGACAGCAGCGCCCTGGTCACGATAGACGACGGCGCTGATCTGGCCGAGGTCGAAAGCCTGGTGACCGCTGCCGTAGCGGTACATCCGGACGTCCGGGTCCTCGACCAGGACGAGATGGCCGAATCAGGTGCCGAGTTCGCCGACCAGATTCTCGGCTTCGTGACCGTCCTGCTCCTGCTTGCCGTGGTCATCGCGTTGCTGGGCATCGTCAACACGCTCGCGCTGTCGGTGTTCGAACGCACCCGCGAGCTCGGTCTACTCCGCGCCGTCGGAATGACCCGCAACCAGGTTCGAGCGATGGTGCGCTGGGAATCCGTCGTCATCTCCGTGATCGGTGCGGTGATCGGCGCAGTCCTCGGCATCGGGCTTGGCGTCTCCCTCTCCCAGTCACTCGCAGAGTTGGGCATCAAGTCGATCGCAATACCGGCCGGTCAGCTAGCGCTCTATGTTGCGCTCGCCGCGGTCGCAGGCGTGCTCGCAGCAATCGGACCCGCCCGGCGGGCCGCCAAAGTCGACGTGCTCCGTGCCGTCGTCACCGAGTAGTCCTTGGCGCGGCAGCCGTCGCGCCGGCAACAAAGAGGGTCGCGTAGCCCCCTACCACAGCGGGCACCGGCCGGATCCCGTCGAGGAGTCCAAATGTCCAAACACACCCTGGCCCGTCGCATCCTCGTGATCGGCGTACCTGCCGCCTTCGCTGTCCTGTCCGTCTTTCATCCCATGCCCGATCCCATAGCTGGGCTCGCCGAGCAGGTGGACTGGTGGATCACCCAGCACGTGCTGCAGATCCCCATGTTCGTGCTCATGGGATGCGCGATTCTCGCCCTGGGTTGGCACTCGAGGGGTCGCGCCGCGGTCGTAAGCCGAGTGGCTGCAATTGTCTTCATCGGGGTCTATCCGGCCTACGACGCGTTCGCCGGACTCGGCAGCGGTTACCTGGTCCAGCGCGCCGAAGGCACCGATGCGGCTACGCAGTCGGTTCTATTCGAAGCCGCAGCCGGGATATTCGACTCACCGATTAACACCGCCCTCTACGTCGTCGGAACGCTGGCCTGGATGGTGGCCGTGATCGCCCTGGGTGTGGCGCTTCGCCGCGGACCAGGCGGCTTGGCTGTGAGCATCCTGTTCGTCGCGTCCGGAATAACGCTGGTCGACCACGGCGGTGTGTTCGGGACCGTCTCGTTCACCTTGTTCGCGGTAGGAGCGGCGCTACACACCTTCGGACGACCCTCAGAGCCCGGCCATGGCGATCCGTCGCCCGGAGTCAGCCGATCAGCAACCGCGCCGCCAGCGCGAACATCACCGTGGCTATGAGACCGTCGAGGATCTGCCACGATCGCGGGCGCGCGAAGAACCCGCTCAACCGCTGCGCGCCGTAACCCAGCGCGAAGAACCAGGTGAAACTGGCCGCTACCGCCCCGGCGGCGAACACCCAGGGCCCGTCGTACCGATTCGCGATCGAGCCGAGCAACACAACGGTGTCGAGGTAGACGTGTGGGTTGAGGAAGGTGAACCCGAGGCAGGTCAGCAGGGCGGCGCGCAGCGTCCCGGATGCTTGGTCGCTAGCGACCATGGTGCCGGGACGGAACGCTCGCCGCACCGCCAGCAGGCCATAGCCGATCAGGAACGCCGAGCCCCCGTAGCGAATCACATCGGTGACGACCGGGTGCCTGGTCACTAGCACGCCGAGCCCGGCGACACCCGCGCTGATCAGGACAGCGTCGGCCAGAGCACAGACCAGGACCACAGGCAGCACGTGCTCGCGCCGGATGCCCTGCCGCAGGACGAACGCGTTCTGCGCGCCGATGGCGACGATCAGGGTCAGCCCGGTTACGAAGCCGACGAGGGACGCGGACACGATTACGACCGTATGGCCCGCGTGATGCTGAGTCCAGCTAATCTTCCTAAGCTACCTTTAGACTTGCTTCATGACGGGCCTTGACCCTGCGCACTTGGCGGCATTCTCCGCCGTCGTCGACGAGGGCAGCTTCGAAGCGGCCGCGAGGCGATTGCACGTAACGCCGTCCGCGGTGAGCCAGCGGATCAAGAGCCTGGAGTCGCGGCTCGGCCAGGTGGTCATCCGCCGGACCCGGCCTGCTGAGCCCACCGAAGCCGGCCGGGTGCTACAGCGCCTGGCCACTCAGACCCAGTTGATCGAGCACGAGGCCTTGACCGCGCTTCGTGGTGGAATGGATGCGGAGCCGCTTCGGGTGCCACTCGCTGTCAATGCGGATTCTCTCTCGACGTGGTTCCTGCCCGCGCTCGCCGACGTTCCGGCGAAGCTCGCGGCGACCTTCGACGTTCGGGCGGAAGATCAGGACTACTCCGCCGCGCTGCTGCGCGAGGGGACGGTGATGGCCGCAGTTACGTCCGACTCCCGGCCTGTCCAGGGCTGCCGAGTGGAGCCGCTCGGCGCGATGCGCTACTTTGCCGTCGCCTCGCCGGAGTTCACTGCCCGATTCCTGCCCGACGGGCCGAGGGCTGACGCACTTGCCGGTGCCCCCATGTTGATGTTCAACCGCAAGGACGCCTTGCAGGAACGCTTCCTCCATGCTCTGACCGGCGAGCAGCTCAGCCCTCCGGTGACGTACCTGCCGACGTCCCAGGGATTTCTCGACGCCGCCCGCTTGGGTCTGGCCTGGGGCATGGTGCCCGAACAACTGCTGGGCGCCATGCTGTCGCGGGCGGAGGTGGCCGAGCTCGCGCCCGGACGGTATCTGGACGTACCACTGTTCTGGCAGCGCTGGCGGCTGGACTCCCCCGCGCTCGATGCCGTCACCAACGCGGTGCACGGGGCGGCTGCGGCGGCCCTCCGCCGTTAGCCGACTGGCCAAAACCTCCCGCTGCATCGACGGCGTCCTGACCGACGGGGAGTTCGCGAGCGCGAAGCAATCGCTACTCCGCCGCCTTTAGCGCGGGACACGGGCGTCTTGGCGGGCATCAGCCCGCTGGATTTCATCGGCTGCGAAGCGGGATGGTACCGTTATCGGTCGTTGCCTCCAGTCACTTGAGTTCCCGTGATCCGGGAGCAACCACCTGCGCCATTAGCTCAATTGGCAGAGCAGCTGACTCTTAATCAGCGGGTTCGGGGTTCGAGTCCCTGATGGCGCACTATTTGAACTGCGCAAACGTCACTGCCGCGCAGGGGTCCTACTGTCGTGGCACGAGTTGTGGCACGAGATATAGTGCCTGCGTTATACTCCGGTGCTTCGTGTCTGCTGGGCGGAGAACTCATGCCGAACCGACCGGGAGCTTGCACATGCCTGGACCAGGCAGTACGCCACCCGACCCTCCCGACGACGCAGCTCACAACGCCTCACCCAACCGAGCTACCGCTCCACGCCTTGGCGATCAATCAGCTCGCTCGGCTGCGCGCAGAGCGTGGCCTCACCCAGCAGCACGTAGCCCGGGCCATGGGAA
>Ga0256867_10000339_pt1 | contig 18175 bp, 5 predicted proteins | sample RVTome_15_FD_185939 | JGI IMG/M metagenome (GOLD analysis project Ga0256867, IMG submission 185939) | Soil microbial communities from uranium-contaminated site in the Upper Colorado River Basin, Wyoming, United States - RVT150D86 (HiSeq) ... | reverse complement strand
TAAATGAAAGCTTCGAATAAGGGTCCCGACATTTGATCAAACAAACCACGCTCGGCTGTGCCGTCGAAACTCACGGAATCGGACTGCACACTGCCGTTCCCGTTCACATACGCCTGGTCCCTGCCCCACCGGATACTGGCTACGTCTTTCGCCGCACCGATCTCGGTGGATTTGAGATTCCAGCGACGGTCGAGTCTGTTGCCCACTGCGGTTACGCAACAACCCTGATGCGCACAGGCGTGATGCTTTCGACTGTCGAACATCTCCTGGCCGCGCTGCGTGGATTGGGTGTCGACAATGTTTTCATCGAAGTCGACAACCTGGAGATTCCAATCATGGACGGATCCGCTGAAGGTTTCGCGGAGATCATCGAGCGCGCCGGGATTGTTGAGCAGCTACTCGCAAGACGCGCGTTGCTCGTGAGAGAAAAAGTTTCATTCGAACAAGGCAATCGCCGCATCAGCGTGGAACCTGCCGACACCTATCAGATCGACTGCCTGATCGACTTCTCGCATCCGATGATCGGAGTCCAGAGTTTGTTTGTGGAACTGAATAACGGCGCTTTCAGCCGCGACATCGCAGCAGCACGAACGTTTGGCTTTACAGATGAGATTGAAACGCTCCGGCGGGCAAACCTGATTCGCGGTGGATCACTCGATAACGCAATCGTGCTCACGGCTGAAGGGATGTTGAATCAAACAGGCTTGCGGTTTCGGGATGAATTCGTGCGTCACAAGATTCTCGACATCATCGGAGATCTCGCTTTGTTGGGAATGCCGATCATGGGCAAGGTTGTAGCTGAACGCAGTGGGCACATCATGCACGCGGGATTGATGTCGAAACTGCTGCGCGTCAGATCGGCCTGGGATATCGTCGACATGCCTGACCGTGGTGCCGGTTAGCGAGAAAAGTTGGCAAGCGAGTCTGGTGGTAGGGTGTCAGAAAAATTTCGCCAATGCTTTCTCTTCGCTCCACGTCCGACATGCGTGACAACTGGAGCGTCTCCAAATACCCACCCAATTTCTCTGGTGACGAACACCAGCGAGTTTCCGGACTTTACTCCCATTCGGATCGGTTGGTCCATGAAAGACCGCCATCTCTGGTGTATTCCACCGAGTCGGACTCTGTCGGACTGACCCGCCAAGGCCACTCAGAGTCAACGAAATGACGAGGACATCAGACCGAGTTGATTTTAACGGCACAATTTTACTCCACTGCTGCGCATTCGTGATTTGCGTGAGAGTTAAAATCACTTGCACACAGGAAAGGGATTGTTCGAAATCTTCTTATGGCGGCGGGCACCGCCCTGTAATGCGGCTGTTGAAATACTAACAATTAACCTTGTAGTCACTTGCCCTGGGCAACGGATTTGCCAATTGTTCGTCAGAATTCAGTGAGTTGAAGCTCTCGAGATAAAATCCATGTAAATTCGAGCGAATTCCTCGGCTTCAGCATAGTAGCTTGGACATCGGGCACGATCCTTTGCTGCCGCAAAGTAAAAGATTCTATCTATTGTGTCTTTATAGCTTCTAACTATGAGCCCTTCCTCCTCATCTATGAATCCTTTCCAGTCCGAATCCTGCGACGATGGCTTAAACTCTCTCAGTTTTTTCTGGTCGATTTGAAGATCAGTAAACTCTAGCTTTGCACGAGGTGTCACTTGTACCTGTCGTTTAAAGAGAGGCTGCTGCCCGGCGGTTGCTGGCCGAATCGTAAACATTCGTTTCAGTGACTTTTGGATTCAGAAAGTAGGAAACGGAAGTGTTGTCCTGGGTCCATGTTGCGGTGGTCCACTTTTGCTTGGTGCTGCTCACCCATATTTCTGTGCTGGTTGTCAGTCCGCGTTGCCAGGTGGACGACGAATAGAACTCTTTGTAGACAGTGTTGTCTGGCGCCGTCATCACTCCGCCGCTCAGTCCGGTCGTAAACTGCGTACGCGCCTCTTCGCCAGCAGCTACACTGCCGTCGGTGTCTCCATTCCAATACCGGGCCCAATCGTAGCGATCCGTCACGCGTGGCACATCCGCACTGGGCGTATCGTAGACATAACGCGTTTGCGATTGTAGTGTGTCGTTGGACGCGTAACGTTTGACCTTGTTCACCTGGCCGAAAGCGCTGTACTCAAAATCGACGTGCGAACCATCCGCAAACTCCACAGCGGTTAGCACTGACATGGTCGCGTTATCCTGCGGCCAAAGCATGTAAACGCCAGAGAAGTTAGTGTCGATGGTGATGTTGGAATAAGAGAAAGTCGCCCACGTGTGCGTGGTCGATGAACCACCAACCGTCCACGGCTGCGTGATCGTCTGTAGCCGCGCGTTGCCGTCGTAATTGAAGGTAACTGTACGCTCTAACGTATCAACGATTGTGCTGATATTTCCTGCGGAGTTGTAATTAATTGTGATGTAGTTTCCGTTACGGTCTTTGATCTGGGTACAAACCCATTGGCCGTTTGACGACGAGTAAGTCATCTGCGTTCCGTCAGTAGTACGGATCAGCAGCGAAGAAGTGTTATCGGTGAGTTGCGTGTAGGAAGAATCGGCAGACTCGTAAACATTAGTTGAGCCTACACGCCGTAGCTCGACATGGCTGCCGCCTGGAGTGATCAGCAGGTATGAATTAAATAATTATTAACAATTACCGATCAGAAAAGCTGCTTTCTGTCCTATAGCCCTTATCCTGTTAATTCTGAAATCCTGTCTAAAGCCCACTCCTCACAATATCGTGAACCCTGATCAATCCCACACAAATCTGATCGCCATCAACCACCGGCAACACTGAGATCTGCGAAGGCCTGTCTTCCATCAGGTGCAACGCGTCAAACGCCAGCAACTCGGGCGTGGCCACCACCGGCTTACGCGTCATGAAGTCATCGCCCGTTAGCTTCGCCAGTAATTCGTGACTGGTCTGTTCAATCGCGCGTCGCAAATCGCCGTCTGTGATGATTCCCGCCAACCGGCCATCAGCATCGACAACGCACACCGCACCTAGACCACCCTTGCTGATCGTTCTCACAACCTCCACCCACGACGATCCGGTCGCGATCGTCGGGTTCTCACCATCGCGGTGCATGAGATCCGCAACTCGCAACGTCAGTCTCTTTCCCAGTCGCCCGGCAGGATGATTCACCGCGAAATCATCAGACGTCAGTCCTTTTACTTTCATCACGGTCATCGCCAAAGCGTCGCCAATCGCCAGCGCAACCGTCGTGCTCGTTGTCGGAGCAAGATTTAAAGGACACGCCTCCTGGTCTACCGTAGCGTCGAGGACGGCATCCGCGCGGCGCGCAAGTGTCGAATTGAGGTTTCCGACTATCGCAACGATCGGCACGCCGCGGTTTTTCAAGTAGGGCAACATGGCGACAATCTCGTCAGTCTCACCACTGTTGCTTAGAACAACGACCACGTCATCCGGCTGAACTATTCCGAGACCGCCGTGCAGCGCGTCTGAAGGGTGAAGGTAGAGCGCGGCAGTTCCTGCACTCGTCATGGTAGCCGCTATCTTTTGGCCAATAATTCCTGACTTCCCTACTCCCAGGATTACAACTTTACCCTCGCACTCCGCCAGCAATTGGACTACGCGCTCAACCTGAGCCTGGTCGAGTCGCATTGCAGTTTGCGCTATCGCCTCAGACTCGATCCTCAACAACTGCTGAATATCTTCAAGGTGACTTTGGGTCATTGTGGCCTTTTGATATACGACCAACGTCACATTTGGCAAGTCGGCGACTCGTAAGTTATAGTCCGGCGTCGTTCAGATTGAATTCAGGCCGAGTTTAAGGGCTGTGGGTCTATTAAGTTTCCTTCCGAAAGAAGATCAGTATTTTGATCTGTTCACGCAGATGACGCTCTACATCTCTGCGGCCGCTCGCGAACTGAAGGAGATGCTTGCTGACAAAAACCGCGATTACGGCGAGTATGCCCAGCGAATCAAGGGACTCGAGCACGCGTGCGACGAGCTAACCCACAGTATTGCCACCCGGCTGAACAAGTCGTTCATCACACCATTTGACCGGGAAGACATCTACATGATGTCGACTGCGCTGGACGATATCGTCGACCTGATCGACGACGCGGCGCACGCGATCATCATTTTCGATGTACAGGAGATTCCTGAGTATGCTCGTGATTTCGCCGACGTGATCGAGCGCATGGCCGAACAGCTCAAAGAAATTGTTTCGACCCTGAAACGCCCCAAGAATGTAACGCAGCGTCTGGTGGAAATTCATCGGTTGGAGAACGAAGGCGACGACATTTATCACGCTGCCATCGCCGAACTATTTCACGAGCCGCCAGATGCTTTGACTGTTCTGAAGTGGAAAGAGGTCTACGAGAAGCTCGAAGCCGCGATCGATCGTTGCGAGAACGTGGCTAATATTATTGAGAGTGTGATTATTAAACATACCTGAGAAGAATTACGAGATTGCGGAAATGCGAATTGCGAATTTCGTTTTTCCCAACGACCCCGATAACAATTACGCAATTCGCAATCTCGCATTTCGCAATTCTTATGACCGCAACCCTGGCCTTCGTCGTTATTCTCGTTTTTCTCGCACTTGTTTTCGATTTCATCAACGGATTTCACGACGCCGCCAATTCGATCGCGACAGTTGTCTCGACGCGTGTTCTCTCGCCGGGCCTGGCAGTGGTCTGGGCAGCCTTTTTTAACTTCATCGCATTTGCAGTCTTCGGCACGCGTGTCGCGAAGTCGATTGGCGACGGTGTCAGGATGGAAATCATTAGTCCTGAGTTCCGTCTCTACGTTTTGCTCGCCGCATTGCTGGGAGCAATTATCTGGAACCTCATCACCTGGTATTTGGGGCTGCCGACTTCGAGCTCACATGCTTTGCTCGGCGGTTATGCGGGCGCCGGTATTGCTGCTTATGGCGGTGTCAGCGGATTGCTCAATTCCGAAGTTTGGTTTCGCACACTGATGTTTATCGTGCTGTCGCCGCTGATCGGAATGTTCCTGGGATTCACGCTAATGGTGCTGGTCTACTGGATCTTTCGACGAGCTTCAGCGACACGTGTCGACAACATCTTCAGGCGTGGTCAACTCGTCTCGGCGGCGGCCTTCTCTCTGGGCCATGGTGGTAACGACGCACAGAAGACGATGGGAATCATCACCGCTGTGCTCACTGCTGGTGGTGTTTGGGGTATGGTCTATAATCCAGATGGAACCTTGCCAGAGGTTCCCACTACGGTCGTGTTGGCCGCACACGCGGCTATCGCCTTAGGCACGCTCTCGGGAGGCTGGCGAATTGTGCGTACGATGGGAACGAGGATCACGAAATTAAAGCCAGTCGGAGGTTTCTGTGCCGAAACGGCTGCTGCTCTGACACTCGCGTACGTCACCCTTACCGGAACACCTGTTTCAACTACTCACACGATTACAGGATCTATAGTTGGCGTCGGCGCCACTCGCAGATTGTCGGCGGTGAAATGGGGCGTTGCCGGACGGATCGTGTGGGCATGGATTCTGACAATTCCCGCCGCCGCTCTTGTCGCCGCGGTTTCCTTCTGGATCGTCGAAGCGATTCATAACATTTTGTAGGGGCGGCACCCCTACAATGACCGAACAGAACCTTGCTTCTGGCGCCTACAAACAGGGCTGCGAACGTACTGCCTTGCCGTATGTGGTGATTGCATAAAGGCCGGAGGTGCGAAGTAGAAATACTCAGCCGCACAATCCGCAAAGCCAGAGGAAAGCACTGCGCGGTATTGTCAACTTAACTCCAGAAGAAAGAAACTAGTGACTCAGAGAAGATGAATTCACCGTTCATCATCAGGTTAGTTAACGATTGGCTCTACGCAAATCGCATCGTTCCATGAGGCGAATCTCAATTTCATCACTTCGCGGTAGCCACTGGCTCGGTACAGATGTCTGCCCACTCGGAAGTGCGATGAAATGATTCCGAAGGCCGATTACGAGGTAGCTAAAAAATTTGGGCGCGGCTTTCATCCGAAGATGCGAGCCGCGCCCTTTTTCTTTTCTGCCGACAGTCCTCAGCTGGGTGAAGACAGGAAAGTTTCTCACCTCATAGTACGCTTGCGGTCTGCTCCTTTATTGCCCGGCCTATACACTCTCGCAGCCGTTCTGCCAACTGCTGAACGTGTGGCTCGTTCATCATCGTGTAATGGTTTCCAGGCATAAGGTAAACGTCCGCGCCTGCCGGCGATAGCTTGTCCCAACCAAGCCGCGACTCGGATTGCCTTGAAGTGGAATGCTCACCGGCCTTGAGCAGTGTAATCTTGCACGAAACCGTTTGCGGCACGTAGTCGAACTGCGCCATCGCGTTTGCCCTGTAGACTTCCCAGAGACGTTGGAAGTCAGAAAGCTTCATGTCCTGTGAAACCTTGTCGGACGCTATCGCATGTTCTAACAGTAGGGCCAGCTTCCCTTCTATCGTCAGTTGAAGAAGATCCTCTAGGGAAGGTGAAGTGCGGTTCCATGAGACGCCGAGGTCAAGCGCAAAACTACCGAATTGGGCCACACCATTCTCCGCAACGGGCCGTCGTTTCTTCTTGCTAAACCGCCGTCTCGTCTGTGCAAGGGGTAAAGCTGAATCCATCAACACGAGCAGGGCAACTTCATCGCCCAGAACCTGTAATTGCCGCGACATCTCCAAGGCGATGATCCCGCCCATTGACCAGCCACCGATAAAATAAGGGCCATCGGGCTGGACGGTGCGCATCGCTTCAATGTAGCGAGCCGCCATGTCCTCAATCCGAGTCTCAGGTTGCTGCCCTTCTTCGAGCCCCGCAGCTTGCAAGGCATAGAACGGATAGTCAGGGCCGAGGCGACGCACTAAGTCAACATATCGGAACACTCCGCCGCCACCTGGATGCACACAGAAGAAACGTGGTTTAGTGCCGCCCGCTTGCATGCACACCAGCGCAGACCATGAGACCGATTGCTCCTGACTGCGAATAATCTCCGCTAATTGCTCAATTGTCGGATGGTGGAACAAGGTCATTAAAGGAAACCTTTTATTTAGTCTCCTTTCAATGGCCGCAAACATACGCACTACCGTTAACGAGTGGCCTCCCAACTCAAAGAAGTTATCCCGCACTCCGATGGGTTGAGTACGCAGCGTCTCCTCCCAGATTCGCGTTAATTCAAGTTCCAGTCTATCGCGGGGAGCCACATGAGTTGCTCCGATTTCGCTACGTGACTTCTCGAGTGCGGGCAACTGCTGACGGTCTACTTTGCCGTTGGGTTTCAAGGGCAGCGACTCCAGCAGCACAAAAGACGCAGGCAACATATATTCAGGCAAACGCTCCCTGACATACTGTCGCAACTCTGCGACGTCTACTCCTCCCTCACCTGCCCCGTCAACCACATACGCCACCAACTGCTTCTCCCCGGACTCTTCGCGCAGCACGACCGCCGTCTGCCGCACCGCGGAATGGGTCTCGAGCGCCGCCTCCACCTCGCCCAACTCGATGCGGAAGCCGCGCAGTTTCACCTGCTGGTCGCGCCGCCCGATGAACTCGATGTTGCCATCTGCCAGATACCGCACGATGTCACCAGTACGGTAGAGTCGCGCTCCCGGTACGGTACTGAAAGGATGCGGCATAAACTTTTCAGCCGTCAGCGAAGGTCGGTTCAAATAACCGCGCGCCAGTCCGTCTCCTCCCGTATACAACTCGCCCGCAACTCCGACCGGCACAGCCTCCATCTCCTCACCCAGCACGTACACCTGGGTGTTTGCAATCGCCCGCCCAATCGGCACACTGCGCCGCGCCAGGCCGTCCTCCACAACTTCATAACAACATGTGAACGTCGTGTTCTCTGTCGGTCCATACCCGTTCGTCAACCGACACTGCACCAACTTTCGCCACGCTCGCTCCACATGTTCCACCGACAGCGCTTCGCCTCCCGCCAGCAGTTGCCGCACCCCCCGCAACCGCTCCAACTCCTCGTTTACCATCAAGTGAAACAACCCGGTCGTGAGCCACAGCGTCGTCACCCCGTAGTGCTCCACCGCCGCCCCGATTTCATGAAGCGTGGCCGCCGCCCCGTTCATCACGACCAGCCGCCCTCCATTGAGCAGCGCACCCCACACTTCGAAGGTCGAGGCGTCGAAAGCCAGCGGGGCTAATTGCAATAACACTTCGTCAGCATCCAGCCGCACATAGTTGGTCTGCTTGACCAGTCGCACTACCGCGCGCTGCACTACTTCGACTCCTTTCGGCTCGCCGGTCGATCCGGAAGTGTAAGTCACATAGACCAGATTCTGGGCCGTTGCGCGCGGCGGCAAATTCTCTGTGCTGCGGTCTGCCAACTCCACTTCGGCGGTATCGAGCAGCAGGATATGACGCGGAGGCCGCACCAGTTTGTCGAGCTCCGCCTGCTGCGTCAGCAGCACCTCAATCCCGGCATCATCGAGCATGAAGGCCACCCGCTCGCACGTAGAGGACGCATCGAGTGGGACGTAGGCCCCGCCGGCTTTGAGAATGCCGAGCAGACCGACGACCATTTCAATGCTGCGCTGGACCATGATGCCGACTTTGGTCTCCTGGCCGACACCCAACTCGACCAGGCGATGGGCCAATTGGTTGGCACGGGCGTTCAGTTCACCATAGGTGAGTTGCTGGTTCTGAAAGACGAGGGCGACAGCGTGAGCGGAGTATGCTACCTGTTGCTCGAAGAGTTGGTGAACGGCGAGGTCGCGTGGATACTCAGTGGTTGTGGCGTTATATTCGGTCAGCAGTTGGTGGGTTTCGCCTTTGGTGAGCAGCGGGAGGACGGAGAGTGGGCGCTGCGAGCCGGTGACAACAGCTCCGAGCAGCACCAGCAAGTGCTCAACCATGCGACGAATAGTCTGTTCCTCGAAGAGTTCCGTGCTGTATTCAAACGCGCCTTGCAAGGTTTCCCCGCTTTCACTGAGACTCAATAGCAAATCGAACTTAGCTGTTCCCCTGTGTACCTCCATGCCGTCAAGTTCTAACGTGGGCGTTGGCCGACCCGCTTCTCCGCCGCTCAGTGGGCCGCCGCTTGGAGCGTTCTGTAACATGAACATGACCTGGAACAGCGGCGAATGGCTCAGACTCCGCTCGGGCTGCAACTCCTCGACCAGCATTTCGAACGGGACGTCCTGATGCTCATATGCCCCGAGGCACACCTCCCGCACGCGCCCCTGCAACTGCATGAAACTCAGCCCCGGCTCAACGTGGGTCCACAGCACTAAAGTGTTGACAAAGAAGCCGATCAACGGCTCTAACTCGGCACGCGTGCGTCCCGCCACAGGCGTGCCGACGACTACGTCCTTTTGACCCGTGTAGCGCGAGAGCAGTACCTCAAAGGCTGCCAGCAGCGTCATGAATAGGGTGGCCTCTCCAACCTGTGCGACCTCTCGCAAGCCACGCGTCAACTCAGCCGGGACACTGAACATCTGTAACGCGCCCTGCATGCTGCGCACGGTCGGGCGCACATGGTCGGTGGGGAGTTCCAGCACCGGCGGCGCTCCTGTGAGGTGGTGCTTCCAGTAAGCGAGTTGGTTAGCGAGAACTTCGCCTTGCAGCCGCTCGCGCTGCCAAGTGGCAAAGTCGGCGTATTGAATCGGCAACTCTGTGAGCGGCGACGGGCGGCCGCTGCAGAACGCTTGATAGAGCGCGGCTATTTCGCGCGTCAAGACGTTCATTGACCAGCCGTCGCTGATGATGTGATGCATCGTTAGCAGGGCAACGTAATCCGCAGCTTCGAGTTGCACCAGCGTCACTCTCATCAGCGGCCCCGCCGCCAGATCAAATGGATGATGCGCTTCAACTGCCATTAACCGGCGCAGCTCCGCCTCGCGTGCTTGCTCATCCTGGTCGCTGACGTCAATCAGCGGAAGACGAGCTGAGGTGAACGGCTTGATAACCTGCACTGGCTCAGCAGCGCTGATCGTGAACACGGTGCGCAGAATTTCATGGCGACGGAAGATTTCATTGATGGTCCGCTCAAGCGCGACGAGGTCAAGCTGGCCCTTGAGGCGCAGGGCGATGGGCATGTTGTAGAGAGGGCTGCCCGGCTCCAATTGGTCCAAAAGCCAGAGTCGCAACTGCGAAAAGGAGAGCGGGGCTGATTCTCGCTCAGAACGCTTCGGGATAGCCTCTGCTTGCGGGCTATCAACCGCTTCTGGTTTCAGTCGTCTCTTTAACAACTCCTGCTGTGAGGCTGAGAGTTTAGAGCGCCGCGCCGCGAGTTCGGCCCGCTGCGTCGCGACTCTTTTCGCTTTGTCGTTTCGCGAAGTGGCCGGAGCGTTTGCCGCCAACTCGGCAGTGCGCGCACGCGTCGCGCGTTCTTGCCGAACGACGGACAACGCAGGGAGGTCACTTTTTCCGTTGGGTGTGAGCGACAATGCGTCGAGCGCAAGGTCAGGATTGTGAACGATGCTGCCGAGGAGCATCTCGAAGCGGGCGGCGACATCCGCGATGCCTTCCGCGTCGAAGAGGTCGGCGTTATAAACGAACCTTGCAATTAGCCCGCGCGCCGTTTCGGCAACTGCCAAGACGAGATCAAACTTTGCCATCACCTGATCGCCGCCGCCCGAAACCAAAGCCGCGACCTCAAGCGAAATGTTGACAGGCGGCGGCGGCAGCGGGCTGAAGGTGAACATCGCCTGGAAGAGCGGTGTGTAACTCAAGCTGCGCGCCGGGTGCAACTCGTCCACGAGCATTTCAAAGGGCACGTCCTGATGAGCATAAGCATCGAGAGCCACGCCCCTGACCAGTCTGAGCAACTCGCGAAAGCTCGTTTCCTGATTGAACCGAGTGCGCAAGACCAGAGTGTTGACGAAGAATCCGATCAGGCTTTCAATCCCGGCGCGTGTGCGGCCTGCGATGGGCGCCCCTATTGAAATATCGCCCTGCGCCGTGTAGCGATAGATCAACGTCTTGAAGGCCGCCAGCAGTGTCATAAACTGTGTGGCTCCCTCGCGTTGGCTCAGCGCCTTGAGTTCGTCTGAGAGGTCCTTCGGGAGGTAAATTACTTCGGTCCCCCCTCTGAAGCCTTGCGTCGCAGGTCGAGTGTTTTGCGCAGGCAACTCAAGCACAGGCGGCGCTCCGTCAAGTTGCTTCCTCCAGTAGTCGAGCTTTGCTTCCAGCACCTCTCCTCCCAACCAGTCGCGCTGCCACACCGCATAATCCGCATATTGGATTGTCAGTTCAGGCAGTGGGGAAGGATCGCCTTGGGCAAAGGCATCGTAAAGTTGCACCACTTCACGGATCATCAATTCCATCGACCATGCGTCCGCAATGATGTGATGCAGGGTAAATAGTGCGGCATGCTCCTTTTCACTCAGCCGGAGCAGCGTGGCTCGGACCAGTGGCCCGCGTGCGAGGTCAAACGGCCGGCGGGCTTCTTCGGCGGCAAGTCTCTGCGCCTTTGCCTGCCGCGCCGACTCGTCGAGCGACGAAAGATCAATGACTGGCATCAGGAACGGATGTACCGGATTAATCAGCTGCGCGGGCTGCCCTTCCGTCTCCACGAAGGCGGTGCGGAGGACTTCATGACGGCGCATGATTTCGCTGATGCTGCGTTCCAGCGCCCAGATATCCAACGGGCCACGAAGACGCACGGCCGCAGGGATGTTATAAAGCGCGTTGCCCGGCTGTAGTTGGTCTATGAACCACAGTCGCTGTTGCGCAAAGGAGAGCGGGATGCGCCGGTCGCGCGGAACAGGAACCAACTGTGGAACGCGCGCTCCCTGTTTCTCGCACAACTCAAGCTCGATGTGTTCAACCAGCTCGCTGACGGTCGGCTTCTCAAATAACACCCTCAGCGGAATGTCCTGTTGAAGCGCTTCCTGCACCTGCGTCATCACCTTGGTTGCCAGCAGCGAGTGCCCGCCTAACTCGAAGAAGTTGTCATGGACGCTCACACGGTCCACCCGCAACACCCTCGCCCAGATGCCGGCTACAATCTCTTCGCCCGGAGTGCGCGGCGCGACGTACATCGATCCCGAATCAAGTTGCTCAGGCGCAGGCAGCGCTTTGCGATCAACTTTGCCGTTGGCCGTGAGCGGCAATTCCGTCAGCAGGACAAAGGCCGCCGGAATCATGTACTCCGGTAAACGCTGCTTGATGAAACCGCGCAAATCATGTACTGACGGCGACAATGCTTCATCTTCACTTACCACGTAAGCAATCAGGCGCTTCTGGCCCGCGACATCTTCGCGCGCAATGACGACAGCTTCACGCACTCCGGTGTGTTGGCTGAGGGCAGCTTCGATTTCACCCAACTCGATGCGGAAGCCGCGTAGCTTCACCTGCTGGTCGCGCCGCCCGATGAACTCGATGTTGCCGTCCGTCAGATACCGCACCACATCGCCCGACTGGTAGAGTCGCGCCCCCGGCGCGGCACTAAAAGGATGCGGCACAAACTTTTCAGCCGTCAGCGAAGGCCGGTTCAGATAACCGCGCGCCAGTCCCATCCCGCCGATATACAACTCACCGACAACGCCAATCGGCGCTATCCGCATCTGTCCGTCAAGGATGTAACACTCTGTATTGGCAACGGGTCGCCCGACAGGTATCGTGGTCGCCTCCGCTCCCACGTCTTTCACCTCATACGCTGTTGTGAACGTCGCGCTCTCCGCTGGCCCGTACACGTTCAGCAGCCGTTCCGGCCGGCCTTCCAGCAGTGCTTTTCTCGTCGCTTGCGGGTCAGCCCCCTCGCCGCCGAACATCACTTGCTGCATTGTCGCCAAACATTCCGGGGCTTCCTGGGCCACTTGATTGAACAATGCTGTTGTCAACAGCATCGTGGTGACTTCATGCTCGGCAATCCGCGCTGCGAGTGCGACCGGCGACAGCACCACCTCTCTTTCAATAATCACCAGCCGCGCGCCGTTGAGCAACGCACCCCAGATCTCAAACATCGCCGCATCAAACGACGAGTTACAGACCTGGGCCACGCAGTCGGCAGGCGTCAGCTCGATATAGTTAGTGTTGCAGACCATGCGGCTCACGGCGCGATGCGGCAAAGCAATGCCTTTGGGAGCGCCGGTCGAGCCGGAGGTGTAAATCACATAGGCGAGTTGTTCGCTGCTCACCACGCTTTCCGGCGACGTCTCAGGTTGTTGCGCGAGGGGGCTTCGCTCATCATCTAGGTAAACGACGGGGCGCTGTTTGGTTGAAGCGAAGACTTCCCTAAACCGGCTTTGAGTGACCAGCACCATGAGGCCCGCATCAGCCATCATGTAGGCGAGGCGGTCTTGCGGATAAGAAGGGTCGAGCAAAACGAACGCACCACCGGCTTTGAGGGCGGCGAGCATGGATACGATCATGTCGACCGAGCGCTCCATCGAGATACCGACATTCGCCTCCCGTGTTACGCCAAGCTCGCCCAGATGGTGCGCAAGCTGGTTGGCACGCCGGTTAAGTTCGGCATAGGTGAGTCGCTCATCCTCAAAGACGAGCGCGAGTGCATCGGGCATACGTGCGACGTGCAACTCAAAGAGGTGGTGCAGACAGACATCATGCGGATACTCTCTAGCCGTATCATTCCAGCCGCAAAGCAACTGCTGTTGTTCTTCTCCACTGAGAAATTGCAATTGCGAAAGTCGCTGTTCGGGGTTGCGCACCACTGCTTCAAGCAAGCGTCGGAAGTGTCCAACCATCCGCTTGATCGTCGCTCCGTCGAACAGGTCTGTGTTGTAAACGATTGACCCGTTCAACTCCTGTCCATTCTCCGTCAGGTTCAGTGTCAGATCGAACTTTGCGGCCTCGCCTGTTTCTTCCAGCCATCTCAATTCCAGGTCCAGCAATTCGATTGCCTTGCGCGGTGCGTTTTGCAGTGCCACCATTACCTGGAAGAGCGGCGTGTGGCTCAGACTCCGCTCCGGCTGCAACTCCTCCACCAACATCTCGAACGGCACGTCCTGATGCGCATATGCCCCCAGACATACCTCCCGCGCTCGCTCCTGCAACTGCACGAAACTCAGCTCCTCCTCAACCTTCGTTCGCAGCACCAAAGTGTTGACGAAAAACCCGATCAACTCTTCCACTTCCGTTTGCGTGCGTCCCGCCACGGGCGTGCCCACCACCACATCGCTCTCCCCCGTGTAGCGCGAGAGCAAACTCTGGAATCCGGCCAGCAGCGTCATGAACAGGGTCGTCCCTGAGCGTTGCGATAGCTCACGCAGGCCGCTCGTCAACTCCGCGCTCAACTCTACTCGCTCGCTCGCTCCGTGATGACTCTGCACGGCTGGGCGTACCCGGTCGGTTGGCAACTCCAGGAGCGCCGGCGCCCCGGCCAACTGCGTCCGCCAGTAGCTCAACTGGGCTTCCACCACCGCGCCCGTCAGGTGCTCTCTCTGCCAAACCGCATAGTCCGCATACTGGATCGCCAACTCCGCCAGCGGCGAATCCTGCCCCTGCGCGTAGGCGGTGTAGAGGGCAGCCACTTCGGCAATCAGCACGCCCAGCGACCACCCGTCCGCGATGATGTGATGCATCACCAGCACCGCGATGTACTCGCCCTCCGCCAGTCGCAATACGTCGACACGCAGCAACGCGTCTGCAGCCAGGTCAAACGGACGTTGCGCCTCTGCTGTCACCAGCCGCACCGCTTCGGCGGTCCGCTCTGCGGCGGGCAGTCCGCTCAGGTCGTATATCGGCAGCGGCACGGGCGCTGCCCCGTGGATGATCTGCACCGGCTCACCGCCGACGGCAGCGAAGGTCGTACGCAACGCTTCGTGACGGCGCACCACCTCGGAGATAGTGCATTGCAGTGCTGAGATATCGAGACGGCCGGTCAGACGAACGGCAGCCGGAATATTGTAGAGCGAACTGCCGGGCTGGAGTTGGTCCAGAAACCAGAGCCGCTGCTGCGCAAACGAGAGCGGCAGCGTGCCCTCTCTGCTCACGCGTCGCAGTTCAGGAGCTTGCGTCTGCGTGCCGCCACGCAGCAAAGCCTCGACGCTTTGGGCCAACTCCTCAACCGCCGGCGACTCGAAGAGCACGCGCAGGGCCAGATCAATTCCGAATGTCCGACGGATGCGTGAGACGACCTGCGTGGCAAGCAAAGAGTGGCCGCCCAACTCGAAGAAGTTGTCACGAATGCTGACTCTCTCGGCGCCTAATACTGTTGCCCAGATTGAGCAGAGCAGCTCTTCGACAGGGCTGCGCGGGGCGACGTAGCTCTCCTCCTGCTCGGCGTTGGAAATATCAAACGCGCGCAGAGCTTTTCTATCTATCTTGCCGTTGGGCGTCAGCGGCAGTTCGTCGAGCATGACGATGGCCGCCGGAATCATGTGTTCCGGGAGCTTCTCACGAAGCTGTTGCCGAAGTTCTGCGACTGCGGGCGGCTCTCCCTCTGCGCCGACGAGATAAGCGACCAGTCGTTTAGTGCCTGCCTGGTCGTCAAATGCCAACACGAGTGCTTCGCGAATAGAGGTGTGTGCACTCAGCACCGTTTCGATCTCGCCGAGTTCGACACGGAAGCCGCGCACTTTCACCTGATGGTCCACGCGACCGAGAAACTCTATGTTTCCGTCAGCCCTGTGGCGCACGAGGTCACCTGTCCCGTAAAGACGCGCGCCGGGTTCGTCGCTGTGCGAGTGGGGGATGAAGCGTTGGGCGGTCAGTTCGGGACTATTGAGATAATCTCGCGCCAGCCCCGCGCCGCCAAGATATAACTCACCTGCGACTCCTACGGGAACCGGCTGCTGGTTCTGGTCAAAGACATACGTCTGCGAGTTTGCAATGGCCTGGCCTATGGGAACGGTGGTCGCCTCGGCTGTTACGTCTTGCACTTCATACCAAGTGCTGAAGGTCGTGTTTTCAGTCGGGCCATAGACATGCAGCAGGTGGTCCGGCGCTCCTGTTGAGAGCACCTCCCTGACCCATCTCGGATCAACTGCCTCTCCCCCAAAAAGCAGATAACGCAAAGACCGGAAGGCTTGGGGGACGTTCCGCGCTACCTGATTGAAGAGCGCGGTGGTAAGAAACATGACGCTGATGCGCTCGTCTTCAATCTGCCTCGCGAAATCACTTGGAGAGAGCGAGACATCCCGAGAAATCCCGACGAGCAGCGCCCCGTTGAGCAGCGTCCCCCAGATTTCAAAGGTGGCAGCATCAAAAGCTGGGTTAGACGCCTGGGCGACGCGGTCAGAGCTATTCAAATTGATATAGTTGGTATTAAGGATGAGCCGGTTAACGGCGCGGTGAGTGACTGATACTCCTTTAGGTCTGCCGGTTGAACCGGAAGTGTAGATGACGTAAGCCAGATTATCAGCGCTTACTTCGGCGCGTGGGGTCTCGCTGCTCTGAGCCGCGATCAAATTCTGCTCTGTGTTCAAGCAAACGACCCGCAGACTGCTCTCCTGGAAACGCTCGCTCATTCCTCTGTGGGTTACGAGGACGGACACTTGTGCATCCTCAAGCATGAAGGAGAGACGCTCCTGCGGATAAGTCTGATCGAGCGGCACATAAGCCCCGCCCGCCTTGAGAATGGCGAGCAGCCCGACCACCATCTCCAGTGAACGCTCGACGCAGATGCCGACCCGCACCTCCGGCCCGACACCCACCTGCTGTAGATAACGTGCAAGCCTGTTCGCCTGGTGGTTCAGTTCACGATAGCTGAGGCGTTGCCCGTCGAAGACGAGCGCCATCGCATCCGGCGTGCGTGCCGCCTGTTGCTCGAACAACTCATGTATGCACTGCTCCCACGGGTACTCACTCTGCGTGTCGTTCCACTCCACGAGCAGTTGCCGCTTCTCTGCTTCGGTCAGTATCGCCAGTTCCGCGACTCTTCGCCCCGGCTCAGCGACCATTCCTCTCAGCAGCAGTTCGAAGTGAGCGGTCATGCGCCGGATAGTCTGCCCCTCGAATAGCTCCGTGCTGTATTCGATCCATCCTTCAAGTCGCTCAGCACCCTCCCTCAGATTCAACAGCAGATCGAACTTGGATGTCTCGCTCTCAGCCTTGAGCATGCGGATCGTCAACCCCGCCATCTCGGCGTCTCCGCGCGGTGCGTTTTGCAAAGCGAACATGACCTGGAACAATGGCGTATGGCTTAGACTCCGCTCCGGCTGCATCTCCTCAACCAGCATCTCAAATGGCACGTCCTGATGCGCATATGCCCCCAGACATACTTCCCGCACGCGTTGCAACAACTCGTTGAAACTAATCTCGCTCGACACGTTCGTTCGCAGCACTAAAATGTTCACGAAGAAGCCGATGAGCGCTTCCGTCTCGCGCTGCGTCCGTCCTGCTATAGCGGTCCCCACCACCACATCGTTCTGCCCGGTGTAGCGCGACAGCAAACTCTGGAAGCCAGCCAGCAGTGTCATGAACAGTGTCGTCCCGGAGCGCCGCGACAACTCACGCAACCCGCTCGTCAACTCCGCGCTCAACTCTACTCGCTCGGTCGCTCCGTGATGACTCTGCACAGCCGAGCGCGCACGGTCGGTCGGCAACTCCAGAACTGGAGGCGCTCCGGCCAACTGCGTGCGCCAGTAACTCAACTGTGCTTCGAGGACCGCGCCCGTCAGGTGCTCTCTCTGCCAGACCGCATAGTCCGTATACTGGATCGTCAACTCCGCCAGCTCCATCGGTTGCCTGCCGGTGTAGACCGCGTAAAGCGACGTGATCTCTTGGATCAGGACACCCACCGACCACCCATCCGAGATGATGTGATGCATGTTGATGAGCGCCACATGCTCTTCTTCGGCTAGTCGAAGGAGGCCGACGCGCAGCAGCGGTCCAGCCGAGAGGTCAAACGACCACTGCGCTTCTGCGCTCACCAGCCGCTCAACTTCAGCCGGCCGGTCTGCGGCCGGCAGTTCACTCAGGTTCCGCATCGGTAGCGGCACGGGCGCCGCCACGTGGATAACTTGCACCGGCTCACCGCTGACATCCGTAAAGGTGGTCCGCAATACCTCATGACGGCGGACGACTTCGCTGAAGGATTGTTTGAGGGCACTGATGTCCAACTGGCCGTGCACCGCGACCGCTGCCGGGATGTTGTAGAGCGGGCTGCCGGGCTGGAGTTGGTCGAGGAACCAGATTCGCTGTTGCGCGAACGAGAGCGGCGGACAGTCCTCGCGTGGAACAGGCACAATGGGCATCGCAGCTATCGATACCCCCTCACGGAGGGCCACTTCAAAATGCGGAGCCAGTTCCGCCACGGTCGGAGATTCGAACAAAGCGCTCAGCGGGACATCCACTTGCCATGCACGCCG
>Ga0256867_10000338_pt1 | contig 18186 bp, 17 predicted proteins | sample RVTome_15_FD_185939 | JGI IMG/M metagenome (GOLD analysis project Ga0256867, IMG submission 185939) | Soil microbial communities from uranium-contaminated site in the Upper Colorado River Basin, Wyoming, United States - RVT150D86 (HiSeq) ... | reverse complement strand
CGTTCTCGCCCGTCATGTACGGAAATTTCCAGATGTTGCCGAGCCCGATAGCGGAGCCTGATGCGGCGAGCACGAACCCCAGGCGCCCGGACCAGTGCCCGCGCGAGCGCACGTCGGGATCGACGCGGCCTCCGCCGGGCGCGCTCATGCCTTTTCTCTCCTCATGGCCTTCACGCCCCGGCAGGCCCTCCGGACCTGGTCATGACGGAAACAGCCGGTGAGGTGGTCGTTGACCATTCCCGTCGCCTGCATGAAGGCGTAGCAGATTGTCGGGCCGACAAAACGAAAACCGCGCCCACGCAGCTCGCGGCTCATGGCGTGCGCCTCGGGCGTTGCCGCCGGGACCTCGCTCGCGCGCGTCCAGCGGTTCTGCCGCGGGCGCCCCCCGACGAACCGCCAGACATAACGGGCGAAGCTGCCGAAGTCGCGCTGCACTTCAAGAAAGCACGCCGCGTTCGAAATGGCCGCTTCGATCTTGAGGCGATTTCGCACGATGCCTTCGTCCTTCAGCAGCGCCGCCGTTTCCCGGCGTCCGAAACGCGCCACCCGGCGCGCATCGAAGCCCGCAAACGCCCGACGGTAGTTCCCGCGCTTTTTTAGAATCGTATCCCAGCTCAACGCCGCTTGCGCGCCTTCGAGGATGAGGAACTCGAACAATATGCGGTCATCGTGGACCGGGACGCCCCATTCCCGATCGTGATAAGCGCGCTGCAGAGGACTGATCTCGGCCCAAGGGCAGCGCGTGTGAGCCGGCTTCATCTACCGGGCATCCTCAAACGGCTGGTCACCGCGTCAATCGGCGCAGTGAGAACGAACCGGACCGTCGGGGCGGAACATCTCATTGTAGAATTCGGGCTTCGCCACGGTGGTTTTGCGACCGGAGAATTACGGCCCGAAGCAACTCCTGTGCCACACGGCTGTCGAACGTCCGGTCCTCGCCTCGGGACCTTGGGGACACCATCCGGCTTCTCGCCCCGCAGCCTGTATCGTCACGCGCCACGAGCTTGCCGCACCAGGAACGTATCCGGGCTTGCGATCTTGCCCGATTATGGTGCGAACCGGGTGATTGCGCCACCTCGCTCGGGCGCAGTGAGCACGAGAGTCGCCAGGATCGCGGGCGGGCTTGTGTGCAATCGAATAGAGCCATGAAGGCAACGCATCTCAAACTGGTAGCGCCGGCCGGCGGAGCGATCGCCGGGGGCTGGCTGTCGGAGATCGAACTCCGCCTGGCCCCGCCGGAGCGCGAGCTTCTGCAGAGCGCGATGCGCTTCGCGCGCGAACGGCTGGAGGGCCGCGCGCTCACCAGCGGCGAGCCGGCCGTCGACCACGCCCTCGGGACCGCGGGAATCCTGTTCGACCTGCGACTCGACGCCGAGGCACTCGCCGCATCGCAACTCGCGCCTGTCGCACTTCTCGCGTCGGACGACCTGACAGGCGTTCGTGAGCGCTTCGGCGTCGCGGTTGGAAACCTCGTGGAAGGCATCGTGCGGATGGCGCAACTGGAATCCGTCTCCACCCGGCACAAGATCGAGCCGAAGCCGGGGCAGTGGGTCGCGCAGTCAGAGGCGCTGCGCAAGATGCTGCTCGCGATGGTGCAGGATGTGCGCGTTGTTCTGGTGAAGCTCGCGGATCACCTCCAGGAGCTGCGCTTTCTGGCGAGACAGGAGCCGGGCCGGATCCGGGAGGAAAAAGCGCGGCTGACACACGATCTTTTCGCGCCGCTCGCGAGCCGCCTGGGCGTCTGGCAGCTCAAGTGGGAGATGGAGGATCTTGCGCTGCGCATTCTCGACCCGGAGGCCTACCGGACCATCGCTCGCTGGCTCGACGAGAAGCGCGCGGACCGCGAGAGCTACATCGAGAACGTCGTGACGCAGCTGAGAGGGGAGCTCGCACGTGCCGGCATTGCCGCCGAAGTGAGCGGGCGGCCGAAGCACATCTACAGCATCTACAAGAAAGTGCAGCGCAAGAGCATGGATTTCGAGGCACTTTACGACGTGCGCGCCGTGAGGGTGCTGGTCGATGACGTCAAGGACTGCTACGCGGCCCTGGGATTGACCCACAATCTGTGGAGCCCGATTCCCAGGGAATTCGATGATTACGTCGCCAAGCCGAAAAGCAACCGGTATCGTTCCCTGCACACGGCCGTGATCGGACCGGGGGCGCGCGCCGTGGAAATCCAGATCCGCACCCACGAGATGCACCAGCATGCCGAACTCGGTGTCGCGGCGCATTGGCGCTACAAGGAGGGCGTGCGCGGCGACCGCAGCTTCGATGAGAAGCTCGCCTGGCTCCGCCAGATCCTGGAGTGGAAGGAGTCGGTGCGCGATGCGGGCGAGCTGGCAGAGCAGTTTCGCACCGGCCTCGCGGATGACACCATTTACGTGCTCACACCGCAGGGCAAGGTGATTGAGCTGCCGCGCGGCGCGACCCCGGTCGATTTCGCCTATCACGTGCACAGCGGCCTCGGCCACCGCTGCCGCGGCGCGAAGGTCGACGGCGTCATGGTGCCGCTCAACACCCCGCTCGCGAACGGGCAGCAGGTTGAAATCCTGCCGTCGAAGGAGGGGGGACCCAGTCGCGACTGGCTCAATCCGGCGCTGGGATATGTGAAGAGCGCCGGCGCGTGGAGCAAGATCCGGCAGTGGTTCCATCGCCAGAATCTCGCGGCTTCGGTGTCGCAGGGCCGGGCGGTCGTGGAAAAGGAGCTCCACAGGCAATGAGTGATGAGTCTCAGCATCGAGAAGCTGGCCGCGTACCTCGGATACATTAGGACCGATGATTTCCTTGCCGAGGCGGGACGGGGCGATATCCGGCAGCGCCAGCTGCAGGAGGCCGTGCGCGCATTACGTGGGCCAGGCAAGGTGGAAACAGCCCCGGACGCCACGCCGCTCGCGCCCCCCCGGCGCCGGGACGCGCCGGCCGATCGGGGAGGAGTGCTGGTGGTGGGGGTTGATCGCCTGCTGACGGTTCCCGCGCGTTGCTGCAAACCGGTGCCGCCGGAGAGAATCGTCGGGTTCGTGACGCGCGGCCGGGGCGTCAGCGTGCACCGTGCGGGCTGCTCGAACGTCGGGCGCCTCGATCCGGCACGGCTGGTACCGGCGCAGTGGGGCAATGCGTCCAGCTTGTCGTTCGCCGTCGATGTGGAGATCGAGGCCGTGAGCCGTCCCACCCTGGCGCGCGAGGTATCGGACGTGCTGGCGCGGGACCAGATTCGTCTCCTGGCGACCAGGCCCACCGTGCACGGGACGCAGACGCGCCTGCGCATTACACTGGAGATCGGCGATCTCGGGCATTTGCGGCGCGTGCTCGCGCACTTGCGGGACGTGCCGGGGGTGGCACGCGTCGGACGCCGCTGAGGGAGGGTGGGGATGGATACTTACGAGTCGTTGCGCGCGTCGCTCGCGAACGCGTTCTCGCAGCTCGGGGCACAGCTCGCCGAGTATGCCCCCAAGCTCCTTGGGGCAGCGCTGCTCCTGCTGTTGGGGTGGCTCATCGCGCGGCTGCTGCGCGGACTGGCGGTCAAGGTCATGCACGTGCTCGAGCTCGTGCTGCACCGGTTGTGGCGCGGCCCCGCAGGCAGGGCGGCTGTGCTCCCCTCCGCCTCGGTGGAGATCGTTGGCACCATTCTCTTCTGGGTCGTGATCGTGTTCTTCGCGGCGGCCGCCACCCATCTGCTGGGGCTCGACGCGTTCTCCTCGTGGTTGAAGGACTTGATGACGTACCTGCCCACGCTGGTGGCGGGGCTGCTCATCATTCTGGCGGGCGTTCTCCTTTCAGGGTTCGCGCGGGACCTCACCGTGGCCGCGCTGGCCACGTTGCCCGAAACCCAGCGCTCGCAGATCGGCCGGCTTGTCCAGGGCGCCGTCCTGGTCACGGCGGTGGTGATGGGTGCCGATCAGATCGGGATCGAGATCACCTTCCTGGTCGTGCTGGCCGCGGTCACGACGAGCGCCGTCATCGGGGGCGTGGCGCTCGCGGTGAGCCTCGGCGCGCGAACCTACGTGGCCAACCTGATCGGCGCGCATTACCTGCGCCACGCTTTCGAGCCGGGTCAGCGCGTGAGGATCGGCTCAACCGAGGGCACGATACTCGAGTTGACTGCCGTTTCGCTGGTGCTCGAGACAGACCAGGGCCGGGCCAACATTCCGGCCAAGGTCTATAACGAAGAGACGATCGTCCTGTTGCCTGCAAAGGGCGCCAATGCCTGAAGTGAACGGGCTCTCGGTCGCCTTCGTCGAGGGGCACCCGGCCGAGGCGGCGCGCGTTCTCGAGGGGCTTTCCGTGGCGGACAGCGCGGAGTTTCTGGCGGCGCTCGCGCCGCGACGGGCCGCACCGGTCCTCCGACACCTCCGGCCGGCGCTTTGCGCCAAGGTGATCGAGCATCTGAACGACGACCAGGTGGCCCGTATCCTCCAGGTCATGGGAGCGCAGGAGGTCTCGCAGCTGCTCCAGCGCATGACCCCCGAACGCCAGACGCGGCTCCTTGCCCGCTTGCCCGTGGCTGCCGCGGTTGCGGTCCGGATGCTGATCGGATACCCGAAGGGCACGTGCGGCGCCATCATGGATCCCTCGCCCCTGGCGCTCGCTCCGGAGTTCACGGTCGCGGAAGGGCTGGAGCAGGTGCGCCAGTTCGAAGGCGAGCCTGGCGACTGCGTGTTCGTGTGCGACTCGCAGCGCCGGCTGGTGGGCGTCCTCGGGCTCGCGGAGCTCGTGCGGGGCGCGCCCCGGGGAGTTGTGGCGAGTGTCATGTGGACGCCGAAACATACGGTCCCCGCGCTGGCGTCGATCGCATCCGCGGCGCGCCACGAGGGCTGGGAGAGTTTTCATGTATTGCCGGTGGTGGAGCGAGAGAACCGGCTGGTCGGAGCCGCACACCGCCGCGAGCTGATGAAGCAGCTCTCGGGCGGAGTGGCGCCGACAGACCCGCCGCTCGCAACAGGGGCAGCCGGGGCGTACTGGCAGACGCTTGCCGCGCTGACGGAAGGTGTGGTGAGGGCGTTGCCGCCGGTGTCGCCCGTGGGCAGAGTGAGGAGGGACGATGAGCGCTGACTCGGTTGTGGTTGCGCTGGAGAAGCGCTATCTGCAGGACTTTCCCCGGGAGGCGGCGCGCAAGCTCGAGAGGCTGCCCGTGGAGCAGGCGGCGCAGGCGATCGGCAACCAGCCCGTGGAGCTGGTCGTGCCCGTCTTCGAGCAGCTTCCGGGCGACGTCCAGGAACGCCTGATCGAGCGTTTACCCGATACGACGGTCGGGCGAATCCTAAGCGAGATGGACCCGCCCCTCGCGGCAGAACTTCTGCTGGCGCTCGAGGCCGAGGAGCGCGCCCGGTGGATCGAGCAAATGGATCCCACGGCGAAGAGGCTCGTTGAGAGCCTCATGGCCTATCCGCCCGACACCGCCGGGCGGCTCATGGATCCGCGGGTGACAAGTTTCAGAGGCGACATGTCGGCCGCCGAGGCGATCGAGCGCATGCGCAGCTTCCGGAAGAACCGCGCCCTGCGCGAGCTGTTCCTGGTCGATGACGATGGCGTGCTGACGGGCCGCATCGAGATTCAGGACCTGGCGCTCGCGCCGCCCGATCAGCCCCTGAGGCAGATCGCACGGCCGGTGACGGCGGCGGTGCTCGATGCGGCGCCCAAGGAAGAGGTGGTGGAGAAAATCGAGCAGCAGCGCGTGCCTGCCCTCCCGGTGGTGGGCGTGAACGGCCGGCTGGTTGGCGTGATTCACCAGGCGGCGCTGCTCACCGCGGTGCAGGAGGACGCGAGCCTCGACATCCAGACCATGGTGGGCGCGAGCAAGGATGAGCGCGCCCTGTCGCACACGTGGTTCGCCGTGGTGAAGCGCCTGCCCTGGCTGCAGATCAACCTCGCGACCGCGTTCCTCGCGGCGGCGGTCGTCGGATTGTTCGAGAGCACGATCGCGAAGTTCACGGCGCTCGCGGTGCTGCTGCCGGTCGTTGCGGGCCAATCCGGAAACGCAGGCGCGCAGGCGCTCGCCGTGACCATGCGCGGGCTCGCCCTGCGCGAGATCAGCGCGCGGCATCTGCCCCGCGTCGTTTTCAAGGAGATCAACGTCGGCTTGCTCAACGGCATCGCCGTCGCGGCCGTTTGCGCGCTGGGTGTCTGGTTGTGGAGCGGATCGTTCGGCCTCGTCGCAGTGATAGCTGCAGCGATGGTGATCTCCATGATCGCGGCCGGCTTCTCCGGCGCGGCCATTCCGATTCTGCTCAACCGCCTCGGCTTCGACCCTGCGCAATCGAGCTCGATCGTGCTCACCACCGTCACCGACGTCGTGGGCTTTTTCTCGTTCCTCGGTGTGGCGACGTGGCTTCAGGCGTGGCTCTAGAGGCATCGACGATTGATGAACGATGATCGATGAACAAGCCTCCGCGTTTGCCGGGCTCGTTTCCTCCCTCTAATCTTTCGCAACGAGGGATCAGTCCGTGAACGTGAGTTGAAGGCCCGTCACCGGAAGCCCTGCGTACGCTGAGCTCCAGGTCTCGCCAGGCGCAATCGGGAGCGCTGCCGTAAGCGTGCCAGTCGTGACGATTTCGCCCGCGGCGAGCGGGGCGAACCGCGGTTGTCGCGAGAGAATATCCGCCAGGAACGCGAGGGCAGTGGCAGGGTGTCCGAGGGCGTTTGCCCCTACGCCGCGGTCCATTACGGCGCCATTTCGCGAGAGCGTCACCTGGCAGCTTGCCAGCGAAGCGCACAAGACGTTGATCTCGTCGCGCCGGAGGACGTGCGGCTGCCCCACGACGAGTCTCCAATGGAACGAGAAATCGGCCGCCGCATCCGCCGGCCTGAATCTCCAGTCCGCGAAGTGGCAGTCCACGATCTCGAAGCTCGGCGCAAGCCAGTCCACGGCCTGAAGAACCTGTTCCGGATCGGAGACGCCGGCAGGCAGGGCCGTCCTGAGCCCGAACGCGATTTCGGGCTCGATACGCGGCTGCGCGCTTCCCCTGAGCGAGAGCGTTGCGCTGTGGTCTTGCGCGCGAATCACCGTATTCTGGTAAACATGGGCCCAGATCGGGGCGGTGGCCCCGTACTCGGGCCAGATGTTGCGGTTCGTGAAGCCAATCTTGCGCCCGACGGTCGTCTCGCCGCGCGCAAGCCTCAACTTCAGGATTTCCGCGGCGACCGCGTAGCCCTCGTCCCAGCCGAATGGCGCATCGCGGTCGGCCACCGACAGAATCGTCCGGCCCCGGTCGTAAGCATCGAGCAGCTCGCCCGCGATTTGCGTCGAATCCATATGAGCGGTCCGAACAAGCTACCACTTCAGGCGCCCGGGCGCGAGCGCGCGTGCCCCTGCGGAGCGCGTGGGCTGACCATGGCGTATCGCACTTGACCCGTTTTGCACGGCGAGTGCATGATCCTTCGCGACGCTCATGCTCCCTCGATTGTTCAGCCGGACGCCATCATCGGACGCGCGACACCGCGCTGAATCCGCCGTCTCCCGGGTCGACGCGCCGGCCCCCCCAATCCTCAGGCCACAGCCATGCAACTGAATATCAGCTTCCCGCCGGTGCACAGCACGGAGGGCTACGAGTTCCTCTGGTCGTACCTGCTTGAGGCGCGGGATTACAAGGGCCCCATCGTGGTCGACCCCGCACGCACGGATTTCCTGGTCTATTGCCTCCGGACGCATCCCCGATCCTGCGCGCAGCTCTTTCAGGATCTCTATGTCTGCTACAAGCTTCAGGACAAGCGCAACGGCTTTTTCGTCGAGTTTGGAGCCACCGACGGACTTCAGATCAATAATACGGTCCTGCTGGAGCGGGATTTTGGATGGAAAGGCATCCTGGCCGAGCCGTTTCCACACTGGCATGAGGCGCTGGGCCGCAACCGCACGTGCGCGATCGATCACCGGTGCGTGTGGAGCGAAAGCGGCAAGGAGGTGGAGTTCCTCGCAACGCATGGCGCGCCGGAGTTCGCTACGGTTTCGACGTTTTCCGAGAGCGACCACCATCGAGAGATCCGCGCAAAGGATTCCACCACCATCCGGGTGAAGACCGTGTCGTTGAACGATCTACTGCACGCCCATGGCGCGCCCTCGGACTTTGATTATCTCTCGGTCGACACCGAGGGCAGCGAGTACGAGATCCTGCGCTCGTTCGACTTCACGCGCTACAAGCCGCGCGTCATCACGGTCGAGCACAATTTCGTTGAGTCCCAGAGGGGCCGGCTCAAGGACCTGCTCGGGTCCCGGGGCTACCGGCGCGAGTTCGAGGGTTTTTCGAAGTGGGATGACTGGTACTGCCTGGATGCAAGGTGACAAGCGGAGGCATCCGCGGCGGGGCTTCACCGCCGTGCTGTGCATCGCGGACGGCAGCAGCCACCGCAGCGGCGGCCAGGGCGCAGCGTGATCATCAACTTGATGGACCCTGCCCTGCGCGTTGCGGCAGGGCATCACCTGGACCTCGATCTCGATATCGCGAGGTCGCTCATGCGCGCGGGACACGACGTTCACGTGTATTCGCACGTCGATGTCGAGCGGACCCCGCAGCAAATGTTTTCGGCGCACGCCGGCTTGACGCCCATTTTCCGCGTGACGCCTTATGACGGCGGCAGTGACGGCGCCGGGGACGGTGAGGAACTTGCCCGCTTTATCCGGGAAGCCGAGCTGCTCGCGGCGGATTTGCGCAAGGCGCGCCCGGCCGAGCTCTGGATCTGGCCCACATTGTTCGCAAGCCAGCACTACGCCAGCGTCATTGCGGATCCCGGTGTTCCGATCACCGGTTGCATGCTGATGGAGCCCACCTATCTCAATCGGACTGGCAACGCGCTGTGGCGCCGTACGCTGCGCGAGGCCCAGGACCGGGGGACGCATTTCGAGATCGGGGTCCTGGAGAAGACCCTCTACGGGGAGTACCTGCCGCTCACGGTGGATGGGCGCCTCAAGACCTATCCGATTCCCTATGACGCGACGGGTGAGCCGCGCGTGAGGCAGAAACTGACAACGATCGGCTTTTTCGGAAATCAGCGGGATGAAAAGGGCGTAGCGCTCTTCGAACCGCTGATCAGTCAGCTGCTGCAGCAGGGATATTACGTCGTGTTGCACGACAGCAACGACCGCAGCGAGGGTACCAGCGGCGACCGATTCAGGCTCCTGATCGGCTTCGTGCAGAATCTCGCCGAGGAGATCGCTGCTTGCGACCTGGTGATCGCCCCGTACCGGCCCGAGCAGTATCGGTTCAAGGGATCGGGCCTTGTGTGGTCTGCGCTGGCGAACGGCGTGCCCGTCGTGGCCCCGCGCGGCTCCGCGCCGGGACGACTGGTCGAGTCACGCGGGGCGGGGAAGCTCTTCGACGCGTTCACGCCGCAATCCATACTCGACGCAATCGGGGATGCAGGACGTGACTACGTGAGTATCGCGGACGCCGCGCGGCAGGTAAGCCTCGGTTGGTCGAGCGAGCACGGGATACGCAAGTTCGTGGACATGTTGTTGCAAGCGGGGAGGTAGGCTACCGGCCACAGCGGAAGCCAATGTTGTGATGTCCCGAGCGCGGGTTCCGAGACAGGTTCTTCCCGCGCTGGGTCGTCGTGATTTCCGCTGCCGGTGAATCGTGCCCGCCACCGCGCGTTCCGCGCACAGGTCCCGGTGAAAGTTCCTCACGCCCGTCCCGGGCGCCGTACGGATACGGACGGTACGCGCTGGAGACCCATTCCCAGGCGTTCCCTGCCAGGTCCTGCACACCATACGCGCTCGCACCGGCCGAAAAGCGATCGACCGGCGCGGTTTCGTTGAATGCCGCATTGAATTGCGCGCGCGTCGCATCGGGCAGGGCGTTGCCCCACGGGTAGCGTCTCGCATCGGATCCGCGAGCCGCTTTCTCCCACTCGGCCTCGGTCGGCAGCCGCTTTCCAAGCCAGGCGCAATATTCGCGCGCGCCCAGCCACGACACTTCGACCACCGGGTGGCGTTCGAATCCGGCGTCCGCGGTCCAGCGCGTACCGGAGCGGTGAATGCGGGCGTCAGGATCGTCCACGTCAAAGAGACGCTCTCCCTTTGCGTTGTGCGGGCCGACCGCATTGAGAAACGTCGCAAACTCGGCATTGGTGACCGGCAGACGATCGATGCGAAATCCCCGCAGCGTGATGCTGTGCGCGGGACGCTCGTCCGCGGGTCCGTCGGCGCTGCCCATGGTAAAGGTGCCGGCGGGAATCTCCACCATGTCCCCGGGCGGCTGCTGGGCGCTGGATGAAAACGGGGCCAGGCTCAGCGTCGCGGCGAAAAATGCCGGCACGGCGCCACGGATCATGCCGTACCCTCGACGGCAACCATGCGCGTGCTCGCAGCGCGGTCGCGGATCTGGCAGGCTGCCCTGTACTCCGGCGAGGCGTGCCATCGCTTCGCCTGCTCGAGATCTGAGAACTCGAGGACGACCAGGCGTTGAGGGCGCCAGTCGCCGTCAAAGGTTACGCGGCGGCCTCCGCGGACGACAAAGCGGCCTCCGTACTGCGCGACCGAAGCGCCGGCCAGCTTGCGGTAATCCTCGATGCGGACCGGATCGGTCACCGTCATCTCGACAATCACATAAGCGCTCATGCGGCCTCCCGACTACGCTCCAACCCCCTGATTTATTTGAACCGGTGACACTGTTCCGCTACAATTCGCCCTCACCCAGGCGCGTAGCTCAGTTGGCTAGAGCGCATCCTTGACATGGATGAGGTCGTTGGTTCGATTCCAATCGCGCCTACCACTTGTTAAAACCGGATGCTTCGCACCGGTTTAACTCCGCGCGATCGAGGCGGACGCTCTGCGCCGCTCATCGCGCGGATTTCGTTTCTGCAGCAGGCACGATTATGCCGGACATCCGACTTCCCGACGGGTCGGTCAAGAACTTCGACCGGCCGGTGACCGTGGCCGAGATCGCGCAGTCGATCGGCGCGGGGCTGGCGCGCGCCGCGCTCGCCGGGATGGTGAACGGGAAGCTGGTCGACACGTCGTTTCGCGTCGAATCCGACGCCGAAGTCAGGATCGTCACGGACAAGGACCCCGGGGGGCTCGAGGTATTGCGACATTCCACGGCACATCTGCTGGCGCACGCGGTGAAGGAGCTCTACCCCGAAGCGCAGGTCACGATCGGCCCGGTCATCGAGGACGGCTTCTACTACGATTTTTCCTTCCAGCGGCCGTTTACGCCGGAGGATCTTGCCGCGATCGAGAAGCGGATGGGCGAGATCGCGCGCCGCGACATCAAGGTCGATCGGATCCTGATGCCGCGGGCGGCGGCGGTAAAGCTCTTCGAGGAAATGGGCGAGCGCTACAAGGCGGAGATCATCGCCTCCATTCCGGACGGGGAGGCGATTTCGCTCTATCGCCAGGACAACTTCGTCGATCTGTGCCGGGGCCCTCATGTGCCCTCCACCGGCAAGCTGAAGGTGTTTCGCCTCATGAAGGTCGCAGGCGCCTACTGGCGCGGGGATTCCCGCAACGAGATGCTGCAAAGAATCTACGGCACGGCCTGGGCGAGAAAGGAGGATCAGGACGCGTACCTGGCCCGGCTCGAGGAGGCGGAGAAGCGCGATCACCGCAAGCTTGGCCGCGCGCTCCATCTCTTCCACATGCAGGAAGAAGCGCCGGGGATGGTGTTCTGGCACCCCCGCGGGTGGGTCATCTGGCAGCAGATCGAGCAGTACATGCGGGGGGTGCTTGCCGAGAACGGCTACAGGGAGGTGAGAGCGCCGCTCGTGCTGGACGTTTCGCTGTGGAAGCGCTCGGGCCACTGGGACAATTTCCGCGAGAACATGTTTTTTACCGAATCCGAATCGCGCGACTACGCGGTAAAACCCATGAACTGCCCCGGACACGTGCAGATCTTCAACACCGGGTTGAAGAGCTATCGTGATCTCCCGCTGCGGCTGGCGGAGTTCGGCTCGTGCCACCGCAACGAGCCCTCCGGCGCCCTGCACGGGCTGATGCGGGTGCGCGGATTCACGCAGGACGACGCCCACATCTTCTGCACCGAGGCGCAGGTCGAGCCCGAAGTCATGCAGTTCATCGATTTTCTGCAGCGTGTTTACGCGGATTTCGGATTCGACGACATCCTGATCAAGTTCTCGACCCGGCCCGCAAGACGCGTCGGGACCGACGAGCAGTGGGACAGGGCCGAGGCGGCGCTGAGAACCGCCCTCGAGCGCATGAAGCTCCACTACGATGTTCAGCCAGGGGAGGGCGCGTTCTACGGGCCCAAGATCGAGTTTTCGTTGAAGGACAGCCTGGGCCGGGTGTGGCAGTGCGGCACCATGCAACTCGACTTTTCCATGCCCGGACGCCTCGGCGCCGAGTACGTGGCCGAAGACAACACCCGGCGTGTGCCCGTCATGCTGCACCGGGCGATCCTGGGCTCCTTCGAGCGCTTCATCGGGATCCTGATCGAGCATCACGGGGGTGCCATGCCACTCTGGCTCGCCCCCGTCCAGGTGGTGGTCATGAACATCACGGAGCACCAGGCCGGGTATGCCGAGGAGGTCCGGCACGAGCTGGCGGGGGCAGGTTTCCGCGCCGAGGCTGACTTGAGGAACGAAAAAATTTCCTATAAAATTCGCGAACATAGTTTGCAGAAGCTGCCCTATCAAGTCATTGTTGGTGACAAGGAAGTGGCGGCGCGCAAGGTTGCCGTGCGGACCCGCAGGGGCGAGGATCTCGGCCAGATGAGTCTGGCCGATTTCGTCTCAAGGCTCAGCGCCGAACGGGCCAGACTGGGGCGCACGGCGTAATACGGACTGGACGCAGGGGGGGTTTACATCGCTCAGGAAAAGGAACCGAGAATCAACGGCGAGATCACGGCGCCGGAGGTCCGGGTGATTGGCGCAGGCGGCGAGCAGGTCGGAGTCATAAGCCTTGCCGCCGCCAATAAACTCGCCGAAGAGGCCGAGCTGGATCTGGTCGAGATTGCCCCGATGGCAACGCCACCGGTGTGCCGCGTCATGGATTACGGGAAATACAAGTACCGTGAGAGCAAGAAGCGGCATGAAGCAAAACTCAAGCAGAAGCAGATCGTCGTCAAGGAGATCAAGTTTCGCCCCGGCACGGATGAGGGCGACTACAGGATCAAGATGCGGAACCTCAGCCGTTTCCTCGAAGAGGGGGACAAGGCCAAGGTGACGCTGCGGTTCCGGGGCCGCGAGATGGCGCACCAGGAACTGGGATTCCGCCTGATCGAGCGGGTGAAGGCGGAGCTTGAACCGCTGAGCACGGTCGAGCAGTTCCCGAAAATGGAAGGGCGGCAGCTGGTCATGGTGCTGGCGCCCAAGAAAACCGGAAAGGGCGCCCGCAAAGCCCCGCAGAAAACTGCCACGAAGAAGCGGGCGGCGGGCACAAAGGTTGCCAAAGCGACGGCTGAAGCAGACGCTCCGGCCGAAGTCGAGAAAAAGTAGTTGTCCGGGTTTGAAGACCTCCGCCTGGAGGCACCCGGCGCTAGGCTAGAACAAGGAGTCATCATGCCGAAATTGAAGACGAAACGCGGCGCCGCCAAGCGTTTCAAGAAACTGTCGGGCGGCGGCTTCAAGCGCAGCAAGGCGTTCCTGCGCCACATCCTTACGAAGAAGAACACCAAGCGGAAGCGCCATCTTCGGGGCACCACCGGAGTCCATCAGGCCGACGAGCGCGCGGTGCGCGCGATGCTGCCGTATTGACGGAGAAACGCCATGCCCCGAGTCAAACGCGGCGTCATCGCGCGCGCCGCTCACAAGAAGGTTCTGAAGCGCGCCAGGGGTTTCCGCGGCCGGCGGAAGAACGTGTTTCGCATCGCCAACGAAGCCGTCATGCGGGCAGGGCAGTACGCCTACCGCGACCGGCGCAACCGCAAACGCGAGTTTCGCGCGCTTTGGATCGCGCGCATTAACGCAGCGGCGCGCGAGCACGGCATGACCTACAGCGGGTTCATGAACGGCCTCAAGAAGGCAGCGGTTGCCGTGGACCGCAAGGTGCTCGCCGATATCGCCGTGCTCGACAAGCCGGCCTTCTCGAAAATCGTCGAGAAGGCAAAAGCGGGCCTCGGCACAGCGTGAGGGTTTAGGGCCGGGAAGATCCTGAGTCGGGCGCCCGCCCTTCGCGTATCCCGGATCCGGGCAGAACGAGGCGCATTCCGACGCCGCAGCCGGTATCGTTTGATCCGAGGATGAAATTGCGCCGCGTGTTCGCCAGGCCAAGCCCGATCTCCCGCGATGGAAGACGTTGATGCAATCGTGAGAAAGGCGATCGCCGCTTTCGCGGCGATCGACGATCCCGACCAGCTCGAGCAGGCGAAGGCGCGCTTTCTTGGTCGGGCCGGCGAGCTCACCGAGGTGCTGAAGGGACTCGCCAAGCTTCCTCCAGACGAGCGCCCTGCCTTCGGCAGCCGGGTGAACACCGCCAAGCAGGCGCTCGAGACGGCGCTGCGCGAGCGGCGCGAAGCGATCGAGCAGCGCAGGCTGGAGACGAACCTTGCACGCGAGATTCTGGATGTTACGCTGCCCGGGCGCGGACCCGGCACCGGCGGGCAGCATCCGGTCACGCGGACCATGGATCGCGTCGAGGCGCTGTTCCGCTCGATGGGTTTCGAAGTCGCCGATGGCCCCGAGATCGAGACGGATTACTATAACTTCACGGCGCTCAACCAGCCGGAAAACCATCCGGCGCGCTCGATGCACGACACCTTCTATCTTGCAGGCGGCGAGCACCTGCTGCGGACGCATACCTCGCCGATCCAGATCCGCTACCTCGAGACGCACCGCCCCCCGCTCAAGATCATCGCCCCCGGGCGCGTCTACCGGGTCGACTACGATGCGACGCACTCGCCCATGTTTCATCAGGTAGAGGGACTCTGGCTCGACGAGCAGATCACCTTCGCCGACCTGAAAGGGGTGCTGATCGAGTTCGTGCGCCGGTTTTTCGAGCGCGATGACGTTCAGGTGCGCTTCCGGCCTTCGTTCTTCCCGTTTACCGAGCCTTCCGCTGAAATCGACATGAGCTTCGGCTCATCCTGGCTTGAAATCGGGGGTGCCGGGATGGTGCATCCCAACGTGTTGCGCAACGTCGGCATCGACAGTGAAAAGTACCAGGGATTTGCTTTCGGCCTTGGCCCCGACCGGTTGACGATGCTGCGCTACGGGGTGAACGACCTGAGAGCGTTCTTCGAGAACGACCTGCGTTTCCTGAAACAATTCAACTGAATCCGCAGATGAACGCAGATCAACACAGATTAGTGCGTGTGTTCATCGGCGTTCATCGGCGTTCATCGGCGGCGGGTCGCACATGAAGTTCTCGGAAAACTGGCTGCGCGCCTTCGTCAACCCGCCGCTCACGACCTCGCAGCTGGCCGACGCGATTGCAATGGGCGGACTCGATGTCGAGCACATCGAGCCGGCCGCGCCAGCCTTCACACGGGTTGTGGCGGGTGAGGTTACCGCGGTCAGGCCCCACCCGAACGCGGACCGCCTTGCCGTGTGCGAGGTCAACGTCGGAAAGGGGAAGCTGACCATCGTCTGCGGCGCGCCCAACGTGGCAGTGGGGGCAAAGGTGCCGACCGCGCTCCCGGGCGCCACGTTGCCGGGCCTCGCTGTCAGCAGCGCCGAGGTGCGCGGTGTCGAATCCCAGGGAATGCTGTGTTCGGCGCGGGAGCTGGGTCTGGCCGAGGAGGCCGCCGGGTTGCTCATCCTGCCCGCCGATGCGGCGCCAGGGTCCGATGTGCGCAGCCTTCTCGAACTCGATGACCAGCTGATTACCCTCAAACCGACGCCGAACCGCGGCGACTGCTTGAGCATCACCGGCATCGCGCGCGAGGTGGCTGCGGTAACTGGTGCGCCGCTGCTGTCACCGGACCTGAAACCGGCGCGGGTGATCGGCACAGACCGGCTGAGCGTGACGCTCGAGGCCCCGCAGGCGTGTCCGCGCTATTGCGGACGTCTGGTACGGGGAATCAATGCGCGCGCGGTTGCCCCGGACGGGATGGTCCGGCGCCTCGCGAGAAGCGGCATTCGCTCGATCAGCGCGCTGGTGGACATTACAAACTACGTCATGCTGGAGCTCGGGCAGCCTCTCCATGCGTTCGACGCCGGCAAGCTGTCTGGCGGGATCCGCGTGCGGTTCGCCAGGGCGGGAGAGAAACTGGTGCTCCTCAACGGCACCGAGCTGGCGCTCGATCCCGGCTTCCTCGTCATTGCAGACGAACGCCGGGCAGTCGCTCTCGGAGGCGTCATGGGGGGGCTCGAGTCCTCGGTCAGCGACGCCACGCGCGATGTGTTCCTCGAAAGCGCGTTTTTTGCACCGAACACCATCGCCGGCAAGTCGCGCATACTGGGCTTTGCATCCGAATCAGCATACCGCTTCGAGCGCGGTGTCGATTTCGCAGGCACCGCCGCTGCGCTGGAGCGCGCGACCCAGCTGGTACTCGAGATCTGCGGCGGCACGCCAGGTCCGGTCACGGAGGCGCGCGCAACGCTGCCCGCCCGCGATCCGGTGCGGCTGCGGCTCGCTCGTGCGGAGCGCCTGCTCGGCGTGCGCCTGGACGGCACCCAGGTGAGCGAGATACTGCGGCGCCTGCGCTTTGAGTTCACTGCGGGTGGCGGCGAGTTCCGTGTCACGCCGCCAAGCTTCCGTTTCGATATCGCGCTCGAGGAGGACCTGATCGAGGAGCTCGCGCGCATCTACGGCTACGAGCGGATTCCCGCCACGCTGCCGGCGAGCCGCGTCGCGATGTTGCCGGTTCCGGAAAGCAGGCGCGAGCCCTCGACCCTTCGCGCGTTCCTGGCGGCGCGTGATTACCAGGAAATTGTCAACTACAGCTTCGTGGACGAGTCCTGGGAACACGACCTTGCGCAGAACGCGGCTCCCGTCGCGCTCGCCAACCCCATCGCAAGCCAAATGAGCGTGATGCGATCGACGCTCGCGGGCGGCCTCATCGGGTGTCTATCGCGAAACCTCAGTCATCAGCAGGAACGGGTGCGATTGTTCGAGATGGGACGGTGTTTTTTGCTCGCCGGACCGGGGAACTACCAGCAGCCCGTTCGCGTAGGCGCCATCGCGTACGGCAACGCAGCACCCGAACAATGGGGATTGGAGGCCCGGCAGGTGGATTTCTTCGACGTGAAGGGTGACATCGAGGCATTGCTGGCGCCACGCGTCGCGGAGTTTCGGGCAGCAGAGCATCCTGCATTGCATCCGGGGAAGTCGGCACAAATCGTATTGGGTGGCACGGTGGCCGGCTGGCTCGGGGAATTGCACCCCCGCTGGCAGCGGAAGTATGATCTTCCGCTGCCCCCCGTTCTCTTCGAGCTCGATTACGATGTCATAAGCGAGCGGGAGCTCCCGACCTACAAGGAGGTTTCGAGGTTCCCGTTCGTGCGTCGCGACATATCGGCCGAGGTCGATGAAGAGGTCAACTACCAGGCGATTTTGGCGGGTTTGGCCGAAAAAAGGCCCGCAATTGTGACCGAAATCTCACTGTTTGACATCTATCGTGGTTCGGGTGTAGGAAAGGGGAGAAAAAGTCTTGCTTTCAGGGTGTTATTGCAGGATACTCGAAAAACCTTGACCGAGGCGGAAGTCGAATCCGCCGTAGAAGCTCTACGCCAGGTGTTGCAGCAACAGTTCAACGCGAAACTCCGTTGAAAGGGGAAAACATGACTTTAACCAAGGCCGAACTCGCGGACCTTCTGTTCGAGAAGGTGGGCTTCAACAAACGCGAGGCGAAGGACATGGTCGAGTCGTTCTTCGAGGAGGTGAGGATTGCTCTCGAGACCGGGCAGGGCGTCAAGCTCTCCGGTTTCGGAAATTTTCAGCTGCGCGACAAGCCGCAACGCCCCGGCCGGAACCCCAAGACGGGGGAGGAAATTCCCATCACCGCGCGCAGGGTCGTGACGTTCCATGCATCGCAGAAACTGAAGGCGATGGTGGAGCAGAACTACGATGGAAGCAAACCACAGCCATAAGGCGCAACTTCCGCCGATTCCGGCGAAACGCTACTTCACGATCGGTGAGGTGAGCGAGCTTTGCGGCGTCAAGCCGCACGTGCTGCGTTACTGGGAGCAGGAGTTTACGCAGCTGAAGCCCGTGAAGCGCCGCGGCAACCGCCGCTACTACCAGCACCACGAAGTGCTGCTCATTCGCCGCATTCGCGAACTCTTGTACGACCAGGGCTTCACCATCAGCGGCGCGCGCAACAGGCTCGATGAGATCGTGTCCGAGCCGACCCGATCGGGCCG
>Ga0256867_10000336_pt1 | contig 18220 bp, 14 predicted proteins | sample RVTome_15_FD_185939 | JGI IMG/M metagenome (GOLD analysis project Ga0256867, IMG submission 185939) | Soil microbial communities from uranium-contaminated site in the Upper Colorado River Basin, Wyoming, United States - RVT150D86 (HiSeq) ... | reverse complement strand
CGCATCGGGCTTGATGATGGCGAGTGTATTGTTCCCTGACATAGCCCCTCGATGAGTGAGCTGTGAGCGGTGAGCGGTGAGCGGGACAAGTACTTCCTGCCTACCGCTCACCGCTTACCGCTTACCGCGTACCGCCGTCTGCACGAGCTCGACCACGTCGATCGGCCGGCGCATCACGGCGATGCCGGCCGCCTCGAATGCCGCGATCTTCTCTTCCGCGGTGCCGGAGGACCCCGAGATAATGGCGCCGGCGTGCCCCATGCGACGACCCTTCGGCGCGGTCTGGCCGGCGATGAATCCGACGACCGGCTTGGTCACCTGGGCGCGAACGCACTCGGCGGCCTTCTGTTCGTCAGTGCCGCCGATCTCGCCCATCATCACGATGACATCCGTGTCGGCGTCGTCCTGGAAGGCGCGGAGCACATCGATGAAGTTCGTACCGATGATCGGGTCGCCCCCGATGCCGACGCAGGTGCTTTGACCGATTCCATTCTTCGTCAGATGGTTCACCACTTCGTAGGTGAGGGTCCCGCTGCGGGAAACCAGGCCGACTCGCCCCGGCGCGCAGATCTGCCCCGGAATGATGCCAATCTTGGCGGCGCCCGGGGAGATCAAGCCGGGACAATTGGGACCGATGAGGCGTGCGCCTCGCTCGCGGACGAAGGGCAGCACCCGGACGATGTCCAGGACCGGGATGCCCTCGGTGATGCACACGATGAGGGCGATTCCGGCGTCGGCCGCTTCCGCAATGGCGCCCGCGGCGAGAGCGGGCGGCACGTAAATGACCGAGGCGTTGGCATCGGTCGCGGCCACCGCCTCCGCGACGGTGTGAAACACCGGGACGGTATCGTGAAACCGCTGACCGCCCTTCCCCGGAGTCACCCCCGCCACCACGCGGGTGCCGTACTCCATCATCTGGCGGGTGTGGAATGACCCGTCGCGTCCCGTAATCCCCTGGACCACGACCCTGGTCGCGTTCCCGGCGAAGATGCTCACGCCGCCTCCCGGGCCAGCGTCACCGCCTGGCGGACCGCCTCGTCCATGTCGGACAGCGCCCGCATGCCCACCCCTTCGAGGATCTTGAGCGCCACCTGCTCGTTGGTGCCGGTAAGCCGAATCACCACCGGAACCTTGACATGGAACTCCTTCGTGGCGGCGACGATGCCGTTGGCGACGTCGTCCGTCCGGGTGATGCCGCCGAAGATGTTGAAGAGGATCGCCTTGACGTTCGAATCGGCGGTGATAATGCGCAGCGCGTTCACCACCTTTTCAGGATTCGAGCTGCCGCCGATGTCGAGGAAGTTGGCCGGCTCACCCCCGTAGTACTTGACCAGATCCATCGTGGCCATGGCGAGGCCCGCGCCATTGACGATGCAGCCCACATTGCCGTCGAGCTTGATGAAGGTGAGCCCGGCGCGGCGGGCCGCCACCTCGCTCGGCGCTTCCGCGGACTCATCGCGCAGCATCGCGAGGTCCGGCCGGCGTTCCAGCTCGTTGTCGTCCACGGAGATCTTGGCGTCGAGGGCGAGCACTTGCCCCATCGACGTCCTCACCAGCGGATTGATCTCCGCGAGCGACGCGCCGTTCGCGACGAACGCGGCGTAGAGCTGCTGCATGATCCCGGCGGCGGCGCGCGCGGCGGCGAAGTCTTCGTACAGGGTGAGGGCCAGGCCCAGCGCCCGATGCGGAAGGAGACCGTAGCGCGGGTCGATCGCCAGCCGGTGGATTTTCTCCGGAGTCGTGGCCGCCACTTCCTCGATATCGACGCCCCCCGCGGCGCTGACCATCAGCACCGGGCATTGCGACTCGCGGTCGAGGATGAGCCCGACGTAGGCCTCGCTGGCGATGCCCACGGCCGGAACCACGAGCACTTTCTGGACCTCGAGCCCCTTGATGCTCATGCCGAGAATGCGGGCCGCGTGCTCGTACGCCTCCGAGGACGTCTTCGCGAGCTTGACCCCACCGGCCTTGCCTCGCCCGCCGGCGTGCACTTGCGCCTTGATGACGACGACCCCGCCAAGGCGGGCCGCAATCGATTCCGCCTCCGCGGGCGAGGATGCCACGTCACCGTCGGGCATCGGCACTCCAGCCGCCCTGAGCAGGGAGCGGGCCTGGTACTCGTGCAGGTTCACTCCGCCCTCATGGGGAAAGAGTCCAACCAGAATGAAACGACCGCTTCAGAGCTCCCCGGAACGGGGGTCGGAGCGGCCGGCGCCGGACGAAAATAGCTGGACGCCTAACCTGCGGCAACCAGCGCATTTAGGCGCGCTTACCGCGAATCGGGAGGGCGTCCCGGCGGGTCCAGCAGCTCCCGGAGGTACTGGAGCGCGATTCCCAGCTCGCGCAGGTCGCCCCGGCGGAGCGCCGAGTCGGCACGGCGCATCCAGCTCCTCGCGGAGTCGAGAATCAGCTGGCTGCTGGTTCCGGGGGCGGTGGGAGACACTTCCCCCCGAAGATTTTGCCACGCCTCCGGCAGCGTCCGGCCGGCCCCCAGTCGGCGACCGAGCGCGATGTTGACCATTACCAGCGTCGCCCGTCCGCCACGATGCGGCAATGCGTAGGCCGGCTGATACGCCGCGATGCCTTCGGCGGTCGGCAGATACCGGATCTGGCCCGCTTTGAACTCACCTCCGGCCGCGTGGATCGAATCGGCCAGCTGGTTCTGAAACGGGAAGCGCTCCCAGCGCGGCGCCAGGGCGCCCGGGCACTCGAGCGCGCGGACCGAATCGACCTGTACCACGTGGACCACATCGCTCTGCGCTTCGCCGCGGGTCAGCATGACCGCGCGAATCTCGCATCCCTGCGGGGTGATGAAGGGAATCACGGACGCAAACCCGCCGGCAACCGGCAGCGGCGCCGCGATCGAGGAAGTTCGCGGACCGGACACCCGCCCGATGCTCCAGGCTGGTCCTTCCAGAACGCGCGCGCGAATCGCCGCGGCGGATTCCGACGGACCCAGACGACCTCGCAGCTCGGCGGGGACCGCGCGCGGCGGCTCGATAAGCGGTGCAGTGACCCGAGCCCAGGCCGCGGCGAGGGAATCGGCAGGGTCCCGCTGCATCACCCGCACTACACCGGTCGAGGCGGACACGAGCCCCACCAGCGATGGCCGCACCAGGCCGACCTCACCATCGACCCAGGTCACCCGAATGGACGCGGGGAACGCCGGGGCGCTGAGCACGCCGATGCTCTCCCACACGAGGTCGCCGCCGATCAATCGCGCTCGTGGCGGTTCCCAGTACGCGAAGGGGGCGATGGCGCGAAGCCGACTGCCCGGATCGAGGCGCCATCCGATGTTCGCGGAGTCGGGCGCGCGAAAGGCCTCGGGTGCCTGGAGGGCCCACGCGAGGACCAGCCGGCGCGACCATGACTCAAGGGGAACTCCGCGAATCTGCTTCCCGACGGCTACGGGAGGAGCGTCGGGGCGAATGAGGCTCGACGGCAGGTCGCGGTACGCCACGTCGCCGGGCGCGGGCGCCGTATCCCCGGCGCGCCAGAACAGTGGGCCGCCTCCCGGCGACACTTCCGCGTCACTGAGCGCCAGCAGCGCTCGCCCCCCGCCCGGCCGGCCGCGTAACAGCAGCCAGACGGGAGCCGTACGACCCTCGGGCAGGTCGAGCAGGGCGCGCCCGGCGCGCTCGAGGCCTCCGGTATCGGCGCCCAACGCCGCAGGAAGGAAGGTCTCGTCCCAGAGGGTGGGGGCGATGGTGGCCGAGGGCTCGAGGGTGAGCGTGGAATCATCCAGTCCATGCAGCCCGAAGCTCACCGAGTCGAGCCGTCGTGACGCGGCCCGCCAGTCGGGATCGGCGAGCGCCTGGCCACCCCGCAGGGGAACGAGCCGGCCCGCAATGAGACCGAGCCCGAACAGTCCCCAGATGGCCGCGGCGATGATGCCCCGCATCCGGACCCACCAGAGGAATGTGACGACTGCGGCCCCCGCCCCGAGGCCCGTCTGGACCGCAGCCACGCTCCTGCTGAGCAGGAAGGCCGATGGCAGGAGCGGCCCGCGTTCACCGGCGGCGAGGCGGTAGGGCTCGAGGGCCCGACCCCAGGCCATGGTCAGGGCGAGGAGAGCCAGGAGCAGGGCGAGGTGGCCTCGAGCCCGCGGCGAGATCCAGAGCTTCCGCTCCACCAAGCGGATGGTCCCACCCGCCGCATGGAGACCGACGACGCCGGCCAGCGCGAGGAGAGTGAGCCGGAGGGCCCGGCCCTGGAAGTGGAACCGCACGGGAAAGGCCCCGATGAAGCGGCCGAGGTCCTCGCCAAGCAGCGGATCGCGGATGCCCATGGCGGCGCCGTCGAGCGCGAGCAAGACTTCATCTCTCCACACCCCGGTTCCCGACCCGGCCAGGGCGCCAAGCGTCAGCGCCGCCGCCGGCAACGCCCACCGGGGGAGCCGTGATGGCCAGACGCGCGGGCGGTCCGCCTCAGGTGGCGCGCGGTCGGGGAGTGCCACCCGGGCGGCAACGGTGAAATGGAGCAAGCACCAGAGCACGCCGACGAGGATGCCGGCGACCTCGAGTCCGAGGCTGAAGAGCGCGCGTCGCGCGCCGGCAAGCGCCGCGGCCTCGGAGACACTCGCCTCCCAGAGTCGCTCGGCGAGGAACAGCGCGCTCCAGCGCCCCAGCGCGAGGACGAGGGCCACTCCGACCAGGACGAGCGCGATCCGCCTGCCGCGGCCGGACATGAGGTCAGGCGCGGACGCCCTGCTCCGCCAGCCAGCCGGTCACTTCGCTGCGATAGCGCTCGAGGGCCTCGGCACTCGTCGCCTCGAACCGCATCACGAGGACCGGCTGCGTGTTCGATGGACGCAGGAGCCCCCACCCGTCCGCGAAGGCAATACGCACGCCGTCGATCGTATTGACCTCATACTTCGACGCAAAATACGCCGAGGCCCGCTCCACGATTCCGAACTTGACGTCATCCGGGCAGTCTACCCTGATCTCGGGAGTTGTGAAGGTGGAGGGCAGGTCGGCCAGGAGCCGGGCGAGCCCGGGAGGACCGGCGCTCACGATCTCGAGCAGCCGGGCCGCGGCAAAGAGCGCATCATCGAATCCGTAGTAATCCCCGCCGAAGAAGATGTGCCCGCTCATCTCACCGGCGAGCGGCGCTCCGAGCTCCTTCATACGCGCCTTGATCAGGGAATGCCCGGTCTTCCACATCTCAGGGCGTGCCCCCGCCTCCCGCAAGGCGCGGGGCAGGAGCTCCGAGCACTTCACGTCGAAGATCACTGGCACTCCGGCTCCGAACCGCCGCACCGCGTCCCGTCCGAAAATCACCAGGAGCTGATCGCCGAAGAGAATCCGGCCGGTCTCGTCGACGGCGCCGATACGGTCCCCGTCTCCGTCGAAGGCGATTCCAAGCTCGGCACCACCGCTGCGCACCACGCGCTGGAGATCGCGGAGGTTTTCCGGAACGGTCGGGTCGGGGTGATGATTGGGAAAGGTGCCGTCCGAGTCGCAGAACAGCGGGGTCACTTCGGCGCCCAGCGCCTGGAGGGTCCGGACCGCGATGAGACTCGCGACGCCGTTGCCGCAGTCGACGACCACGCGTACCGGGCGGGCGAGGTGGTTCCGGCCCACGATGGCCGCTTTGTATGCCTCGAGGACGGAGCCGTCGGCGCTCTCTTTCCCGGTGCCGCTTCGCGCCTTCTCCTGGACGATGATCTCGTAAAGCTCGAGGATCTCCTCGCCATGCACCGACTCTCCCTGCACCACCATCTTGAAGCCGTTGAACTCCGGCGGATTGTGAGACCCGGTGATCTGCACGCCGCCATCGGCTTTGAGATGATGCTCTGCGAAGTAGAGGGCGGGCGTCGGCATCTGGCCGACATCGATGGCGGTGCCGCCCGCGGCGGCAATGCCCCGGCGGACCCCGGCGGCGAGCCGTTCGCCGGAGGGCCGGTTGTCGCGCCCGACGGCGACAACCGGAGGACGCCCGATGCGCTCGGCCGCCAGCGTGGCGTAGGCCCGGCCCAGAGCCGCGGCGAGGTCCGGGGTGAGCTCGCGATCCACGAGGCCGCGCACGTCGTACTGGCGGAAGATGTTCTTGGGAATGTTCACGTTGCGCCTGCCCTCATCGATCCACGATGACACGGATGACTCCTCAACTCACCACACGCGTCCTATACCCATTACGGAGCTCCGCCGGCGGCGACCATCGAGGCCCCCCGGATGAGCGTTCCCGCGGTCTCCATCGCCCGGTCGAGCACCGGCGCGGGAAGCACTCCCAGGATGAGAACGATCACAACCGCCGTGCCGACCGCCAGGGCCGCGGGCCCGGGAAGCGCACTGCCGCCATGCGTCGATGCCGGCCCCGGCTCGCGCATGTAGGCGGACATCAACACCGGCAGATAGTATCCCGCCGACACCAGCGAGGTGAGCACCAGAACCACGGCGAGCGGCAGGTGCTTCACCTCGACCAGCGCGCTCAGAATCGCCCACTTGCCGATGAACCCGAGGGTGCCCGGAAAGCCGAGCAGCGACAACATGGCCACCGCGAGGCCGAACGCGAGCCACGGTCGCCTCCTGGCCAGCCCCGCGATCGAGTCGAGGGTGACATCCCGCTCTCCCCCCCGGCCAAGGACGCTCAGAATGCCGAACGTCGCGAGCGAGGTCACCACATAGGCCACGAGGTAGGTGAGCACGGCGCCCGCGGCCAGCCGGGAGCCCGGCCAGAGGGCCGCGAGGAGGTATCCCGCGTGGGCGATAGAGCTATAGGCAAGCATGCGCTTGAGGGAGCGCTGCGCGAGCGCCACGAGATTGCCAAGCACCATTGAGGCGATGGCGAGGGCCGCGACCAGCGGCTGCCAGGTGGAAGCCGCGCCGGGGAAGCCCTCCAGCAGGATGCGCGCGAGGGCCAGGAACGCGGCGGCCTTGACACCCGTGGCCATGAACCCGGCCACCGGCGTCGGCGAGCCGTCGTACACATCGGGCGCCCACATGTGAAAGGGGACCGAGGCCACCTTGAATCCCATTCCGATGAGAAGCAACCCCAGGCCCAGCGCGGCCATGAGGGACAGACCACCCCGATCCACCTGCGCGGCGATGGCGCTCAGCGAGGTCGCGCCGGTCCCGCCCCAGACCAGGGCGATCCCGTACAGGAGAAAGCCGGAGGCGAACGCTCCGATCAGGAAGTACTTGAGGGACGCTTCGGACGAGAACACGTTGCGCCGATCGTACCCCGCGAGCACGTACACCGGCACCGACATGACCTCGAGCCCGAGAAACAGCACGATCAGGTCTTCCGCACCCGCGAGGAACATCATGCCGATGGCGGCGAACAACACCAGCACGTAGTACTCGGGCGCCAGCAAGCCCTCCCGCTCGAGATACCCGAGCGACAGCAGGATGGTGACTCCGGTCGCCACCAGGATCAGCGCCAGCGAGGCGAACCGGAAGGAATCGAGCGCCACCATATGCGGCGCGCCGGCCGGCGACGCGCCCGACGTCCAGAGGTAGGCCAGCGCGGCGCCGCTGGCGAGCACCCCGGCGAAGCAGGTCCACCCCGCCAGCCGGCTGTCGGCCGCCGTGGTGTGCCGCCACGCGTTGAGCAGCAGCGCCACGAGCGAGGCGATGGTGAGGACGATCTCCGGCAGCAGCGCGAGGGTGACGCCCAGGGGGGTCTGGAGGTCGAGCGGGCTCATCGCCCGGCCTCCACCAGCGCCGGGGCGGCCTTGGGCTGCTGACCGAGCTCGTAGACCGCGGTGCCGCCGCGGAGGTGGACGAGATACAGGTTCAAGGCCGGCTCGATGCGCTGGAGCACTGGTGCCGGATAGAGGCCCATCCAGATGATTCCGGCCAGGAGCGGCGTCATGACCAGCAGCTCGCGGGGGCCCAGGTCCTTGACGGCTTCGTTCTCAGGCTTGTCGAGCCGGTTGAAAAAGACCCGTTGCAGCGCCCACAGCAGGTAGGCCGCCGCGAAGATCACGCCGGTGGCCGCGATCCCGGTGGCGACGGGATGAATGCGGAAGCTCCCCACGAGCACCAGAAACTCGCCGACGAAGCCGTTCAGGCCCGGCAGACCGATCGAGGAGAGGGCAACGATCGTGAAGACGAGGCTCATGATCGGTACCACCCGCGCCAGCCCGCCGTAGGCCGCGATCTCCCGGGTGTGTCGGCGCTCGTACAGCATGCCCACGAGAAAGAACAAGGCCCCGGTGGAGAAGCCGTGCCCGATCATGACCATGACGGCGCCGTCAAGACTCGCGACCGTCGCGGCCCAGATCCCCAGCATGACGAAGCCCAGGTGGCTCACCGAAGAGTACGCGACGAGCTTCTTGATATCCGGCTGCACCAGAGCCACCAGCGCGCCGTACACGATGCCGATCACGGCGAGCACGACCACGAGGTTGGTCACGAAGGGGCTCATCGCCACGTCGGGAAAAAACGGCACCGCGAACCGGAGAAATCCGTACGTCCCCATCTTGAGCAGGACCCCGGCCAGCAGCACGCTGCCCGCGGTCGGCGCCTCGACGTGCGCATCCGGGAGCCAGGTGTGAAACGGGAACACCGGCACCTTGATGGCGAACGCGAGCGCGAACGCGGCGAAGAGCCAGGGCGACAGTCCGGCCGGGCCGAGCATCCGGGCGTTCGCGAGCAGGTGGGTATAGTCGAAGGACAGCACCCCCGTGCGCCCGCCGATCCACCAGACCATCGCGACGATCGCCACCAGCATCAGCAGGGATCCGGCCATCGTGAAGATGAAGAACTTGATGGCGGCATAGAGCCGGTTCTTCCCGCCCCAGATGCCGATGATGAAGTACATCGGAATCAGCATCACTTCCCAGAACACGTAAAACAGGAACAGGTCGGTCGCCACGAAGACGCCGAGGACGCCGGTGGTGAGCGCGAGCAGGAGGGTGTAGTACCCGCGCTCCCGGGTGGTGATCTGGGTCCAGCTGCCGAGCACGCAGAGCGGCATCAGGAGCGTGGTCAGCAGCACCATGGTCAGCGAGATGCCGTCGATACCGACCGCGTAGCGCACCCCCCACGCCGGGATCCAGTCGACCCCGGAGGTCATCTGCATCGTCCCGGTGCGGGTATCGACCCCCCACCAGAGTCCCAGCGAGAGCACCAGCTCGAGCGTCGTCACCACGAGCGCGATCCACTTGGCACGCGCGGCGGGCGCGAGGAGGATCACCACCGCCCCGAGGATGGGGATGGCCAGGAGGGCGTGAAGAATCCAGGTGCCGAAGCCGACGGAGGCGAGGAACGAGTGCATGGTGGCCTCAGCCGGTCACGGCACGGAGCACCCACACCGCGCCGAGGATGAAGAGGACGACGTAGAGGCCCACCTGGCCGGTCTGGAGCCGGCTGCCGATCCAGCCGATGCCTCGAGTCACCGCCGCGGACCCGTTGACCGCCGCGCCGTCGACCAGCCCCTGATCGACACCCTTCCACAGGACGACCCGCGAAATCGCCACCAGCGGCCGCACCAGGAGGGCATCGTAGATCTCGTCGACGTAGTACTTCCGGTAGAGCACCCTGGCGAACCCACGCTCGGGTTCCGCGGCCGAGGCGGTCGGAATCGGGCTGGCCTGCGTCACCCGGAGGCCCAGCAGCAACCCAAGCACCGCCAGCGCGGTCGCGCCGCCGATGAGACCCCACTCCGTGGCACCGTGCGGCATCTCCAGCGGCATGAAGCGATTGGCTGCGGCCACCACCGGCTCCAGCCAGGTTGCCATCGCGTGGTGCCCGCCGACGAACGACGGGAGATTCAGGATGCCCCCGGCCACGCTGAGAACGCCGAGAGCGACCAGCGGACCGGTCATGATCCAGGGCGCCTCGTGCAGGTGTCCCTGCTCGGCCGCGCCGGTGCGATTCTCGCCGAGAAAGGTCATCGCCACGAGTCGCATCATGTAGAACGCGGTCAGCAGCGCCGCCACGGCCGCGGCCGCGTAGTACGCATACCAGATCGGATGGCCGCCCATCGCGCGTCCGAAGGCCGCGGCCAGGATCTCGTCCTTGGAGAAGAAGCCCGAGAACGGGAAAATGCCCGCGATGGCCAGGGTCGCGATCAGCATCAGCGTGAAAGTCCACGGCATGGCCCGGCGCAGGCCTCCCATGTTCCGCATGTCCTGCGGATCGGCGTGACTGTGCGTGGCGTGATAGGCGTGGTGCATTGCGTGAATCACGGAGCCGGAGCCGAGGAAGAGGAGCGCCTTGAAGAACGCGTGGGTCACGAGGTGGAAGACGCCCGCGACGTAGGCGCCGGTCCCCACGGCCAGGAACATGTAGCCGAGCTGGGATATGGTGGAGTACGCCAGCACGCGTTTGATGTCGTACTGCCGGAGGCCGATGGTGGCCGCGAAGAGCGCGGTGAGCGCGCCGACCCCCGCGACGACCGCGCTCGAGAACGGCGCCAGCGAGAAGAGAATCCCGGTGCGCGCCACGAGATACACGCCGGCAGTGACCATCGTCGCGGCGTGGATCAGCGCCGAGACCGGCGTCGGGCCGGCCATGGCGTCGGGCAGCCAGGTATAGAGGGGGATCTGGGCGGACTTACCGACGCACCCGAGGAAGAGGAACAAAGTGATGACGGTGACGGCCACCGAGCCCGCTTCCAGCCGGAGCGGGGCGCGGTCGGCGATCACGGCGAAATCCAGCGTGCGCAGGTTCCACCAGATGATGCACATCGCGATGATGACGCCGAAATCGCCGATGCGGTTGACGATGAACGCCTTTTTCCCCGCGTCGGCGTTGGCCTTCTCGGCGTACCAGAAGCCGATCAGGAGGTAGGAGCAGAGCCCCACGCCTTCCCAGCCGACGAACAGCACCGGCAGGCTCGAGCCCAGGACCAGAAGCAGCATGAATGCGACGAACAGGTTCAGGTAGGCGAAATAGCGTGCGTACCCGGCATCGGCGCGCATGTAGCCCACGCTGAACAGGTGGATGAGGCTTCCCACGCCGGTCACCACCAGCAGCATCACCACGGAGAGCTGGTCCACCTGCAGCGCCATCTTGATGTCCATCGAGCCCACCGGCATCCAGCGCCAGAGCTCCAGGATCAGGGGCGCCTCGGGCGGCTCCCCGCGCAGCTGCGCGAACACCGCCACCGCAACGGCGAACGCGCCGGCCAGCACGCCGACGCCTACGACGGAAACGGCCGTCTTGGCCTGCGGTCGCGTGAGGGCGAGCGCCCCGTTGATCAGGAAGCCGAGTAGCGGCAACGCCAACGTGAGCCAGACCCACGCTACCGCACCCGTCGGCGCGTTCTGCGCGGCGGTGCCGGCGGCCCGAGCGGCCGGCTCGGCTTGCGCGAGGAGGCCCTGAAGCATCGAAGTGATCATCAGCCCTGGAGCAGGTTGATGTGCTTGAGATCCACCGATTTCGTGTGGCGGAAGATCGCCAGGATGATGGCGAGGCCGACCGCCGCTTCCGCCGCGGCGACCGTCATCACGAAGAACACCATGACCTGCCCGCCGAGCCCCAGGGTCTGGGACAGGGCGACGAAGGTCAGGTTCACGGCGTTGAGCATGATCTCGATGCACATGAACAGCACGATCGCGTTCCGCCGGATGAGCACGCCGGCGACGCCGATGCTGAACAGGACCGCGGACAGCAGGAGCGAGGGGCCGAGCAGCATGGCTAGAGCTTCCGCTTCGCCAGCACCACGGCGCCTACCGCCGCGGCGAGGAGAAGAACCGAGGTGATCTCGAATGGGACGAGGTAGGTCCGGAACAGGGGTTCCGCGATCACCCCCACGACGCCGCTGCCCCGGGACGGCCCCGTCGAGGCGGTCATGCCGGGGAAGGTCTCTCCCGGAGTCGCAACCCCGGCCGGTGCGCCGGCGAGGGCGCCCAGGCCGCCGGGCGTGACCTGGTGGAGCAGATACAGCTCCCCGATCAGTGCGGCAGCCACCAGCCCCGCCAGGATCCAGGAGGGCATCCCGCGGAGGTCGGAGGCGGTGCGGCCGAGGTTGAGCAGCATGATCACGAACAGGAAGAGCACCATTACCGCGCCGGCATAGACAAGGACCTGGATCGCCGCGATGAACTGGGCATTCAGGAGCACGTAAATGGCCGCGAGCGCGAACATCGCATTGACGAGCAGCAGCGCGGACGCGACCGGGTTCCGCTGGACGATGCAGCCGAGCGCGGAAAGGACGGCGACGGCGGCGAGAATGTAGAAGACCAGCTCGGTCGTCATGTCATTCGCCCGTGGGGTCGCTCGGATCCCAGAGCGTGGACACCGGGTGCACCTGCGAGGACAGCCGCTCCAGATCGTACACGAAGCGGTCACGGCTGTACTCCGAATTCTCGTAGTGCACCCCGACGTGAATCGCCTCCTCGGGGCAGACTTCCTGGCAGTAGCCGCAGAAAATGCAGCGGAACTCGTCGATCTCGTAGATGAGGGGGTACCGGTTCCCTTCTTCGTCCTCACCCGGCACCAGCTTGATGCAGTTCGCGGGGCAGATCTGCGGGCACAATCCGCATGCCACGCACTTGGAGCGCCCCTGCTCGTCCGTGAGCATCCGATGCGTGCCGCGCCACCGCGGGGAGATCGTATAGGTCCCCCGCTCGTCGGCGGTGCTCTTCTCCTCCGGATACTGCATCGTCACCTTCGGCTGGAACATGTGCTTGAAGGTGAGCACCATGCCCTTGAGCGCGGCGCGGACGTAGCTGACCTGACGCTCCGGCCGCTTCATGACCTTGACGCCGATGGCCATCAGGCCGCTGCCCGGGCGCTCGCGGCGCCTCCGGCCGGCTCCCCGCGCCGGTACGAGCCCGACAGGATGTGGCCGCGATCCAGGAGAAAGAACACGATGTACCCGAGGACGACGTTCAGCAGGAAGAGGATGCCGAGCTTGGGCACCGCGGCGGTGATGCCGGCCACGCGCTCGATGCCCCAGATGGCCAGGGCGGTGATCATGATGTAGCAGAGCGCGACCGGCAGCAGGAACTTCCATCCGAGCGACATGAGCTGGTCGTAGCGGAAGCGCGGCAGGGTCCAGCGGACCCACATGAAGGTGAAGAGGAAGAAGAAGGTCTTGAGGAACATGAAGGCGCCGGTGGCCAGAGCCGCCAGCACACTCCCGCCCTCGTCCCAGCGCATGAATGGGATGTCCCAGCCGCCGAAGAAGAGCGTGGCCACCATGGCGGAGATGGTCACCATATTGGCGTACTCGGCGATGAAGAAGAGCGAAAACTTCATCGCGCTGTATTCGGTGTGGTACCCCGCGATCAGCTCCGACTCCGCCTCCGGCATGTCGAACGGCAGCCGGTTGGTCTCGGCGAATCCGGAGACCAGAAAAATAAAGAACGAGAGGAAGAGGGGCAGCACGAACCAGAGTCCGTTCTGCTGGCTGCGCACGATCTCGCCAAAGCCCACGTTACCGGTCAGCAGCAACAGGGGGATCAGGCTCATGCCGAGCGCCACTTCGTAGGACACCATCTGGGCGCTGGCCCGGAGCCCGCCGAGCAGAGAGTACTTGTTGTTCGAGCTCCAGCCGGCCAGGGCGATGCCGTAGACGCCAAGCGAGCTGATGGCCAGAACGAAGAGGAACCCGATCGGCAGGTCCGCGACCGCCATCGCCATCCGGCCGTGGTAGCTGACGTAGCCGATCAGGGGGAGATGGGTGTCGAAGTCGATCTGCACCGGCGCGGCCCAGGGAATCACCGCGGAGAGCAGCATCGCCGGGATGAAGGCGAGCGCCGGGGCCAGGGTGAAGATCCCGAGGTTCGCCTCAGCGGGGAAGGTCTCCTCCTTCGCAATGTTCTTGACGCCGTCCGCGGCGGGCTGCAGCAGACCCGCCCACCCAACCCGGTTGGGTCCCCGGCGGTTCTGCATCCACGCCGAGACCTTCCGCTCCATCAAGGTGAGCAGCGCGACGCCCACCATCGTCACGGTGAACACTACCAGCATTTTGAGGACGCTGATGACGAGGAAGCCCTTGAACTCGGGCGTCATCGAGCGGCCCCCGGAGCTCCTGCCGGCGGCGCCGAGACGGCCCGGATCGCGCGCCCGGTCAGCCCCAGCTCCGCGTAGGTGAGTCCATCCAGCTCCGGCATCATGCCGGCCAGATCGGCGAATGCCTCAGCCGGCGTCGCGGGCGTCTCACGTCCGGGAGCCAACCGTGCCCCGGCCTCGCCCAGCACCCACCAGGCCGGCCGGGCCATTCCCGGCGCGGCCTTGGCCTGGGTGAAGCGCTGCGCCCGGCCGTCACGATTGAGGTAGGTACCGTTCTCCTCCGCCATCGTCGTCACCGGCAGGAGGAGGGCGGCGGGCTTGAGCCGGTCGTCGTCGACCGTATGGAGAATCACCACGGCCCGCGCGCCCGCGAGCCGGGAAGTCTCCTCATCGCTCAGCTCCGCATCGAGCACGATGACGAGCCCGGCGCCGTCGAGCCGGGCCACCGCATCCCGCCAAGGGTCGGACAGGCCGGCCAGCAGCGCCCCGTGCAGATTCGGCACCCGCTCCGCGCGAAGGGCCAGATTCGGCACGCCGGCGAGCGGGGCCTCTTCGCCGAGCGGCACCTTGATCGCGGCGGTCACATCCTTGCCGTCGAGCAGGCGGCGAAGCGACCCGAACGACTCGAGCGAGGCGCGCCCCGACGCCAGCACGACCACCGCCCCTTCCGCGGCACGAACCAGCTCCGCGAAGCGTTCCACGGCGAGGTCCCAGTCGCTCGGGGAGAGCCGCTGGCCGTCGCGTACCAGCGGCGCCTCGAGCCGGTCCCCGCGATTCATCCAGCGGTAGTCGGACCGGCCGACGTCGCACATGAAGTGGCGGTTCACCTCGAGGTTGGGCCGGGGCCGCAGACGCACGACCACGTCGTCCCGGGTGTCGATCATCATGTTGCAGCCCTGGGTGCATCCCGGGCAGATGCTCGCCGTCTTGTCGAGATCCCAGGCGCGCGCCTTGTGCAGGAAATCCTTCGAGATGAGCGAGCCGACCGGGCAGAGGTCGACCACGTTGCCCGACCAGGGATGGTCGAGCTGCTCGCCCGGGTCGATGCCGATGTAGGCACGATCGCCCCGCTCCGAGACGTTGAGGACGGGAGTCCGGGCCACGTCCTCCATGAAACGCACGCAGCGGGTGCACAAGATGCACCGGTTCGGCACGTACAGCACGTCCGGGCCGAAATCTTCGACCGGATTGAACCGCTTCGCGTAATCGGCGTACCGGGTTCCGGCGCGGCCTTCCTGGAACACGTAGTCCTGGAGTTCGCACTCGCCGGCCTGGTCGCAGATCGGGCAGTCGAGCGGGTGATTGATGAGCAGAAACTCGAGCACGCTTTCGCGTGCCTGCTGGGCGGGCCGGCTGTGCACCTTGACCACCATGCCGTCGGCCACGGTGGTGACGCAGGCGGGGGCCAGCTTGGGAAACTTCTCGACCTCGACCAGGCACATCCGGCACACGGCCGGCGAGGGCAGCGACGGGTGATAGCAGTAGTGCGGGACCAGAATGCCCGCCTGCTTCGCCGCCTCGATGAGCATGGTCCCCTTCGGGACGCTCACCGGGATCCCGTCGATGGTGACGTTCACCAGCTCCTGGGTCATGCGTCTTTCCGGGTTGAGGGAGGAGGGAGGAGGACGGAGGGAGGAGGGCGTACACCCAATCTTCCCTTCTCCCTCCTCTCTCCTCCCTAGACGGCCGCCATCGCCGGCTTGCGGCTGTGATTCAAGTACGCGTCGAATTCCCCGCGGAACTTCTGGATGCCACTCACGATCGGCGCGGCGCACGAATCGCTCAGGACGCAGATCGTCTTCCCGGTCATCTGGTCCGAGAGATCCAGCAGGAGGTCGAGGTCTTCGACCTTCCCCTGCCCCTTGAGGATCCGCTCCAGAATCTTCGTGGTCCACGCGGTACCCTCGCGGCACTGCGTGCATTGCGCGCAGCTCTCATGCGCGTAGAACTTGGCCAGCCGGTAGACCTCGTACACGATGTCGGCCGAGTCGTCCATCACGATGAACCCGGCCGAGCCGAGCATCGAGCCCTTCTCGATGATGCCTTCGTAGTCGCAGAGCGCCGTCTCGGCCTCTTCCCGGTTCATGATCGGCACCGACGAGCCGCCCGGAATCACCGCCTTGAGCGTACGGCCGGGGCGCATTCCGCCCGCCAGATCGTAGATGAGGTCCTTCATCGGGAACCCCATCGTGATCTCGAAATTCCCCGGCTTCATCACGTGGCCGCACACCGAGAACAGCTTGGTCCCGGTGCTCTTCGGATTGCCGAGGCAGAGATCCTTGTACCAGGCGGCGCCCTGGTTGAGGATGTGCGGGACCGCGGCCAGTGTTTCCACGTTGTTGATCGTGGTCGGCATGCCGAAGAGGCCTGACTGGGCGGGGAACGGCGGCTTGATCCGCGGGTTGCCCCGCTTGCCTTCGATCGAGTTCATCAGGGCGGTTTCCTCGCCGCAGATGTAGGCGCCCGCCCCCCGGTGCAGAACCATGTCGATCCGCTTGCCGCTGCCGAAGGCGTCGGCCCCCAGTGCACCGTTGGCGTACGCCTCCTCCACCGCGGCGGTCATGATGCGCCATGGCTCGGTAAATTCGCCCCGGATGTAGATGTAGCAACGCTCGGCGTTGATGGCGTACGCCCCGATGGCGCACCCTTCGATGAGGGCGTGGGGCGTCCACCGCATGATCTCCCGGTCCTTGAACGTGCCGGGCTCCGACTCATCGGCGTTGCAGACCAGGTAGTGCGGCAAGCCCTTTGGCTTGGGCATGAAGCTCCACTTGAGCCCCGTCGGGAATCCGGCGCCGCCGCGCCCGCGAAGCCCGGAGGCCTTGACCTCCTCGACGACTGCCTCGGGCGTCAGGCCGAGCGCCTTGCGCAGCGCCGCGTATCCGCCGCGCTTGACCCACCCGGCATAGGTCTGCGCGTCGGCGTCTCCGAAGTAGCGGGAGAGGAGAAGCGACTCCCTCGGGTGCGGCGGATGCGGATAACCCATTACGGATACCCCGCGAGCACCCCGGCGACGCGCTCCGGGGTGACGCTGTCGTGGAAATCGTCGTCGATGAGGACCGGAGTCGCGAACCCGCACGCGCCGAGACATTCCACCTCGGCCACCGTGAACCGGCCGTCGGGGCTGGTGCGTCCGAGCTCGCCGCAGCCGGTTTCCCGCAGGATGGCCTTGAGCACATCGTCCGACCCGCAGAGATGACACGGGGACGTGCCGCAAACCTGGATGAAATGCCGCCCGACCGGGTGGGTGTGGTACATGGTATAGAACGTGACGACGCCGCGCACGTACGCCGGGGTCAGGCCGAGGACTTCCGCGACCTCCGCCATGGCCGGCGGCGAGATCCAGCCGCGCTCCTCCTGCACAATCCAGAGCGCCGGGAGAAGGCAGGCCTGCCGGGTCGGATAGTTCGGAAAAAGGACCTCGAGGCGCGCCTTGGCCGCCCCGGCGAATACCGGCTCGTGCGACTCGGCGGCGCCGGGGCCGGCCGCGCCCGTGGAGTGCGGGGCGCTCATCGGTCGACCTCTCCCATCACGATGTCCACGCTCGCGTTGATCGCGATCACGTCGGAGAGCAGCGCGCCTTCGCAGAGCTTCGGCAGGCACGCCAGGTTGATGAACGACGGGGGACGGATGCGCCAGCGCACCGGCTTGGCTGTCCCGTCGGCGACGAAGTAGGTGCCCAGCTCCCCTTTGGGATTCTCCACGCCGACATAGGCCTCCCCGGGCGGCGCGGGAATGCCCTCCATGACCTGCTTGAAGTGGAAGATCATCGCCTCCATATCGCTCATGGCGCGCGACTTGGCCGGGAGGATGACCCGCGGATCGCTGACGTTGACGGGCGCCCCGGCGAGCCGGGTGAGGCGGTGCCCGGCCTGCTCGAGGATGCGGGTGGACTGGACCATCTCCTCGAGCCGGACCCGGTACCGGTCGTAGATATCGCCATGCTCCCCGACCGGCACGTCGAAGTCGTAGGTCTCGTAGCCGAGGTACGGGCGGTCCTTTCGAACGTCGTAGTCGACCCCGCTCGCGCGGAGCATCGGCCCGGAGAGCGAGTAGTTGATGGCGTCCTCGGCGCTGAGCGCGCCGACGTTCTGGGTTCGCCCGCACCAGATGGCATTGCGGGTGAACATCGTATCCACTTCGACCAGGGTCTTCGGAAACGTCTCGCAGAATCGGCGCAGGCCTTCCTCGAAACCATCGGGCACATCGGCCATCATCCCGCCCACCCGAGTGACGCTCGTGGTGAGCCGCGCGCCGGTCCAGGCCTCCTGGAGGTTGTAGATCCGCTCGCGCTCGTAGAACGTCCACAG
>Ga0256867_10000335_pt1 | contig 18269 bp, 22 predicted proteins | sample RVTome_15_FD_185939 | JGI IMG/M metagenome (GOLD analysis project Ga0256867, IMG submission 185939) | Soil microbial communities from uranium-contaminated site in the Upper Colorado River Basin, Wyoming, United States - RVT150D86 (HiSeq) ... | reverse complement strand
ACCACCGCTCAGAAGCGGAAGGCGGAGCAGGCCCGTACACGAAAGCGCCGCGAGGCCCAGGAGCGGCTGCGGGCGGCCCGGCTCGAGGCCGAGGCCGCCCGGAAGGCGGCCGAGCAGGCAGCGAAGGACCTCGAGCGCGCCGAGCGCGCGCTCGAGGAGTCGCTCGCCGCGCTGGAAAAGGCCCAGCGGGACGTCGAGGCGAACGGGCCTCGCTAGTACCGACGCACGCGGTTGTTCCGGTTCACCGGCCGGATGGCAGCGCCCTCGACGAAGATGCCGTACGAGCGGTGGTAGCCGAACACCGAGTTGCGCGCGCCCGACTGGATCGACCTGCCGATCCGGAGGTTCTGGTTGTAGGTGGCGAGGCGGCAGCGGAGGCAGATCAGGTTCTTCGGGATGGTCCCGTTGGCCCAGGTGATGTACCAGCCGCCCCCGGCGCCCCAGCAGGTCCAGCGGCCGGTGCCCGGGTTCCCGGAGGTGAAGTCGCGGAAGAGGATGTTCCGGCCCGAGAGCGCCTGGACGATGTCCTGGTGGATGTTCGGGTCGGTGTGCTTCCGCCCGCACTCGACATCGCCGGTCACGACGAGGTTCCTCGCGCTCTGGCCGATGCGGACGGCGTCGAAGGCGGTGCCGCGGTCGCGGCCGTTGCCGTTCACGTCGAGGATGAGGTCGACGGTCCGGCGCTTGCCGTCGCCGTAGCAGCCGATCAGGCGGATGGCGTCGCCGTTGCCGGGGTTCGGCATGTTCGAGATGACCTTGATCGGGAGGCGGCCGTAGCGGCGGAGGGAGCCGCGGCACTCCCAGCTCCGGCGCGTCCTGATGACCCGCCCGGGGACGAGCCTGGCGGTGCTCGAGGCCGTGGCGGCGGCGTTCGCCCGGGCCTCGCTCACCGAGGCGCTCTCGTGCAGGCCGGCCGAGGCCGACGCGGGCACGGCGAGGAGGACGAGGACGAGCAGGGGCAGGAGGCGGCGGCGGGACATGCGGCTGGGCTCCTCTCGGTCGCGGGCAGGGATCCGGCCACCGTAGGGACCAGGTGTGAGCGATTCGTAAGGTCCGCGGCGGCCGCTAGAAGCGGCCGTGCTCGTCGAAGAACTTCGTCAGCTCGTACAGGTGCCTGAAGCTGAAGCCGGGGCCGGGGTCGGTCCGCGCGAACGAGCCGATCAGGGCCGAGACGTTCTGGTGGGAGGTGTGGCCGCGGCGTTTGACGCCCACCGGCTTGTCGAGCACGAATGTGTTGCCCTCCTTGTGCCCGGCTCCGGGGGTAAGGATCGCGCGGCGCGGGGGGATGCCGAACGACCTCCAGGCACGATGGGCCAGCCACGCCGCGGCGCGCATCTGCTGCTCCGTCCACACCTTCGCCGTGGTCGCGTGCATGTGCTCCGCCCCGCACGCGACTCTGTTGGCGCCCAGGTGGCCGAAGCAGAGCTCGTCGAGCCGCGTGAAGAGGGCGACATTCCCCTCGGCGTCGGTGGCGGCTTGGATGGAGAGGCCCTGGGCTTTCAAGGTTCGCCCGAGCTTCTCGAAGTCGGCCGTCCCGGGCAGCTGCTCGACAACCGGGATGTGGTTGACGAACGCCAGTGGCCTGAACCGCCCGCCGTTCGGTGGGCAAAGGCCAGTGCCCCGGTAGTCGAACACCTTCCCGCCCATATTCGCGACTTTGTGGACGTGGCGAGGCCTGGTCATTCCTGCGGTTCCTCGAGGTTCGCGAGCACCTCGTCGATCTCGTGGATGTCGCGCTGCTCGTCGTCGAGGTTCACCTCGACCACGAACTCCGTCTCGCCGAGCTCCGGGTGGAGGGCCTCGTCGAACTCGGGCCCCTCGTCCTCGCCGTGATCCTCTTCGAGGCTAATGTCACGAGGCTCGGTCACCGCGCGTTTGTACACCCTCGACCGCCTGGCGTCAAGACGTGGGAGGGGCGCGCCGCCCCGGACGCCGCCGGCTACCGGAAGACGAAGCCGTCGAGGCTGACCGTGCCCGACTGGGCGACGATCACGATCGTGTGCGGCCCGGGGGCGAGGCCGGTGCGCTCGAAGACCTTCGTGCGCGGCCCGGCCGCCGAGGTGTCCAGGAGCTCCGGAGCCCCGCCGTCGATCGCCACCGTCGCCGTCCCGCCGGTGGAGGCGATCACGGCGACCGACGTGCCCTCGAACATGTGCGTGAACGTCCCGGCGACCGGGTTGCCCGTGTCGGCCGGAAGGAGCAGGTGGAGCGAGTCCAGGAAGCTGTCGCCCCCGGCGCCCACCGTCACGTTGCCCGTGTACGCGGCGGCGAACACCGCGTTCGCGTCGTCGAACGGCACCGAGACGACCCTGATTCCGCTCGTGCGCGTGTTCCCCGCCCGGTCGGTGGCGCGGATGCGGAACTCGTACGTCGCCCCTTCCTCGCCCGTGACCTGCGGCGTCTTTGGCCCGGTTCCGGCGCCCTGTGCGACCGTCGTCCAGGCCGCCGACCCGGCGGGCCGCCGCTGGAGCTGCCACGTGCGGATCCCCGACGGGTCGGCGAGCGTGAAGCCGACCGGGAAGTCGAGGGTGGCCGAGGCGTTCGTCGAGGGGTCGGGGAAGCTGAGCTGGGTGATCGACGGAGCGGTCAGGTCGTGGAAGACGACAGAGCGGTTCGGCGCGACGTCGAACCCCCGGCCGCCGGGGAAGAAGGTCGCGGCCAGCCACCGGTAGCCCCGGCCGTTCAGGAGCGCCTTGCGCACGGTGATCTTCACGGTCCGCGCGTTCGGCCGCGAGACGCGCACGCTCGCGACGAAGCGCGTCCGCGTGGCGAGGGCGGCCCGAAGTCGCCCGTTCCCCCAGAACACGAAGACGAAGCGCTCGAAGGTCGTCAGCGGGTCAACCCACGCGAGAGGCAGCGGTCAGGCCGCCGGGTCGACCATCCGGCCCAGGAAGAGCACGGCGCCCGTCTCGGCGTCGCGGATGAGGTAGAGGAACGGCCGGTCGGCGCGGATGACCGCGTCCGGGGCCGGAGGACCCGAGACCGCAAACGCGAGGGCGGTGGCCGCGGCCGCGACGGTGCCCCGCTCGTCGACGTCGATGTCGGCGGCGTGGACGCCGGCGTCGACGAAGGGGTTGCTCGGCGAGATGCCGGTGAAGTCTCCGCCCGCGAACGGGAGAGTCAGGCCGAGCTCCGGCAGACTCTCCGCGAGGTCGAGCTCCGACCTCGCCGACCACTTCGGGAGGTGGAGGTCGACGATGCCCTCTCTGGCGGCAGCGTCGATCTCGGCGAGCAGCTCGGCGCCGAGGCGCCGCTCGAAGGCGGCGAAGTCGCGCGCCGGCACGACCACCAGCATCGACAGCTCGCCGTTCCCGTACGGCAGCTCGACCGCCTGGTAGTCGGCGGCGGCGACGTACCGGGTCTGGAGCTCCGCGTTGTGCATGAGCGGGACCCGGATCCTCGACCCGTCGGCGCGCGTGAAGGGCTGTCGCTCGGTCGGGTACTTGCCGAACGGCTGCGACCACTCGGCACGGAGGAAGAGCGCGTTCACGAGCACGAGCCTGGTCTGGCGGTCGACCGTTCCGGAGCCCAGGAGCTCGGGGATCCGCTTCTCCGTCCGTTCGGAGACCCACGCGTTGATCCGCTTCCGGGCGCCCTCGGGATCGCCGGCGAAGTCGAGCCGCTCCGTGGGCGCGCCGTAGGACGCGGCCAGCGTCTCGACGAAGTCCGGGACGAGCTCGTAGCCCACGGCGGGATAGAGCCGGTTGGCGAGCCGGAGCGTCGACTCGCCCGAGTCCGCCAGCGCCTGGTCGAGCGCGTTGAACGCGGCGTGCAGCTCGTCCCCGGAGGACGGCAGGTGGAAGACCTCCTCGATCTGCGCCGCGGTCTCCCCGCGCGCGCCGGCATCGGCCATGCCGAAGGCGATGCCGATCGAGAGCGGCGAGAAGACGAGGTTCTCGCCCGGCGAGCGCTCCGCCAGGAGCGCGTGGTAGTCGAAGGCGAACCGCGTCAGCCCTTCGGCGAGCGTCGCACCGTCGCCCGGAACGGCCTGGGCGCGCCCGATGTCGGTGCCGACGACCTCGCCGGTCGGCTCGCTCGCCGGGCCACGTCCGCAGCCGGCGGCCAGGAGAACGAGGACGAAGGTGACGACGATCCGGCGCACATGGGGTTGGACGGACGGAGCGCCGTCGAAGTTCCCGGGGGGGCGCCGCAGGATCGGCGGCGCCCCCCCGGCGGTTCGAGCTACCAGCTGGTCGGCTTGCCCGGCTGGAAGAGCCAGACGTCGAAGAAGGAGTCCAGGTCTCCGCCGTAGGCCTCCTCGGAGGCGGCGATGAAGTCCGCCGTATTCACGTTCCCGTAGCGGTTGTCCTCGGCCCAGTCGCGGACGAACTGGAAGAACGCCATGTCGCCCAGCTTCCCGCGGAGGGCATGGATGGTCATGGCTCCGCGCTGGTACACGGCGGTGGTGAAGAGCACCTCCGGCCCCGGAAGCGCGCCCGGCGGAATCTGCCAGAACGAGCTCGTCGCGGAGCGGCTGTACTGCGCGTCGAACGACTGCTGCACCGTCCTGATCCCGGCATGCTCGAGCCAGAGCCAGCTCGAGTACGTGGCCCAGCCCTCGTTCAGCCACATGTCCGGCCAGACCTTCAGCGAGACCGAGTTGCCGAACCACTCGTGCCCGATCTCGTGCGAGAGCGTGCTCTCCGACGGCATGTTCGAGTAGTTCGCCTTCGATTGCGTCTCGAGCGCGTAGCCGACGTTGGGCGCGCGGTCGACGATCGCGCCGATCGCGTCCGGCGGGTACGGCCCGTAGACGCCCACGAAGTACGCCTGCATCGCCGGGATGAGGTCGAGCACGGCACGGCTGGACGTGATCGTCGGGTCGACGGCGACGTAGTTCGGCGTCCCGTCGGGGAGCGTCGTGACCGTCAGGTCGAAGAACCCGTTCGTGGCGGTCGCCAGGTACGGCGCCATCGGCGTCGAGTGGCTCCAGTTCCACGTCGTCTTGCCGTTCGCCGTCTCCGTGGAGACGAGCACGCCGTTGGCGAGCGCCGTCCGGCCCTCGGGAACGGTGATCGAGATGTCGAAGAGCGCCTTGTCCCTCGGGTTGTCGTTGGCCGGATACCAGCCGGGCGAGCCCTGCGGCTCGTTGACGACGTAGGCGCCGTCGTCGGTCGGGACGAAGCCCTCGATCGACTCGTCCGGATCCTCGATCGGCTCGACGACGCCCGAGTACCACACGACGACGGAGAAGACCTGCCCGTCCTTGATCTTCGGGCGCGGCTCGATCACGAGCTCCTGGTCGTAGCGGCTGAAGTCGGCCGGCTTCATCTTGTGGCCCTTCTTCCCGCCCACCTCGACCTTCGAGACCGCCAGGAACCGGCGGAGGTCGAGGTCGAAGCTGCTGAGGCCCTGCGTGGCCTCGGCGACGATGGTCGCCTTGCCGACGAGCAGGTCCGTGTCCGGGTCGTAGTCGAGCTTGAGCTGGTAGCTCTGCACGTCGTAGCCCCCGTTCCCCGCGTACGGGAAGAACGGATCGCCGAGCCCGGGGGCGCCGGGCGTGTAGCGGTTCGCCGACGCGGTCGCCGCAACTGTCCCGACGGCGAGCGCGAGCGCGATGAGGCACAGGCCGAAGCGGCGCGTGCGCATGGAATTCCTCCCTATTCGATTGCCTGGCGTGGTCAGCCTAGTCGAGCGGGAGGCGGCGTCGAAACCGGGAGCGGAGGCGCGCCGCCGCTCACCCGTGCCCGTGGTGGGCGTGGACGACTGCATGCCCCCGCCCGCGGGCGATCAGCCACCGGTTGACCGGGAACGTGACCACCCACGCGACCGCGAGCGCGAAGGCCAGGCTCCACCAGAAGAGGGCATCGCTCAGGCCCGCCTCCATCGCGCCCGGGTAGAGCAGGAGGACGGCGTTGTCGACGATCTCCATGATCGTGATCGACACGGTGTCCGCGGTGAGCGCGATGGGCACCACCTCGCGCAGGCTGAGGCCCGAGCGGAGGAGCGGGAGGCTGGTCAGCAGGTAGCCGAAGAAGAACGCGAGGGCGACCGCCAGCGCGATCGTCGCCAGGTCGCCCCAGCCGAGGGCGGTGCCGATGACGAAGCCCAGCACCTCGCCGATCGCACAGCCGGTGAGGCAGTGGGTCGTCGCGCTCGCCGCCAGCCGGTTCAGGGACGGCCCCGCGTCCGTCGCGTGCTCCGCGTGGCTCATCGCACCGAGAACTCCACCCAGAGGGGGTAGTGATCGGTGATCCGCCAGGAGAGCGCGGTCTTCGTCAGGTCGCCGAGGAGAAGCGGCACGAAGTCGAAGCTTCCCGCCGCGGAGGCGACGAGCGACAGGACCGGTCCCTGCTTCCGATCCATGAACCACGCGATCTGGTCGTAGAACTTGTCCGCCGAATCGCCGAAGATCGTCCGCGGGACGGCGTTCAGCGCCGGTGCCGGCCTGATCCCCGTGGACGTGAAGGCCTCGAAGAGCGGGTCGCCCGCCCGGTCGATGTTGAAGTCGCCGAGCGCGATCAGGTTCTGGTTCCAGTGCCGCTCCTCGCGCGCCCAGCGCCCGAGCCACGCGGCGATCTCCCGCAGCTCGGCGGCCCGCGCCTCCTCCTTCCCGTAGAGGACGTGGAGCGTGACGAGGGTGAGCTGGACGCGGTCGGCGGCGAAGCTCACCGCGTACGGCGTGCGCGCGAACTGGCGGTCGAGCCCGGTGGCGTTCACGCTCGTCCCCGTCTCGATGGCGACGACGAGCTCGCCGGCGAGCCCGGAGGGCCGGACGCGGCGCAGGTCGAACGCGAAGGCCATGCGCTCGTTGTTCCCCGCCTTGCCCCGCGTGACGTCGGTCATGATCGTCGCCCAGTTCGGGCCGAGCGCGGTGAGGAGCGTCTGCAGCGCGGTCAGGTTCCCGCGCACCTCCTGGATGGCGACCACGTCGAAGCGGGAGACGATCTCGGCGAGGCAGCGGATGTCGAAGAGGTCGCGGATCGGCTCGTCGCCCTCCTCCGAGCGCCACTTCTCCGTGACGCCGCCGAGCGCGCGGAGGTTCCAGGTGCCGACGAGGAGGTTCCGGTCGAGCTGCTTCGCGGGAACCGTGGCGTCGAGCGCGGCGCGGAGCGCGAGAAACCGCTCGGCGAGGGGTGCGGGGAGCGGATCGGTGACGCTCGGCACGGCCTGACAGTCTTAGCACGCGGGCGGCCGCCCCTCCCGGCTGCCGAACCTTCGCCTTGGGCACGGCGAGTCCTTACCGTCGCTTCACCCGAGCTGAAGGGTCAGGGCCGTACGGTCGGAGCATCCACCCCAGGAGGCTCCCGATGGCCCGCAAGCACGCATTCTTCATCGTCGTCCTGCTCGCCGCGGCCGCGCTCGCCGGCTTCGCGGTCTTCGCCCGGACCGTCGAGGTCGCGCAGCCCGCGTCGGCCAACGCGACGCCGGCCCTCTCGGCGTCGGCGCTCGAGGCGCGGCTCCGCGAGCTCGACCGCTTCGAGGCGAAGCTCCGCAAGCAGCTGGCGGCCAAGCCGGCGGCGCGCAGCGCCGTTCCGGCCACCGTGATCACGCGGGCGGCCCCCGCCCCCGCGGCGGCCTACGACGACGACGACTACGAGGACGAAGACGAGGACGAGGAGCACGAGGAGGACGATGACTAGCCACGTCGCCCGCCTCTACGCCCTCGCCGCCTCCATCCTGGCGCTCTTCCTCGCCTGGATCGGCATCTCGGCCGCACCGTGGCAGACTGACGAGCCGCCCGCCGCGGCGGCTGCCCAGGCGGACCCGGCCGCTGCGGCGCTCGCCGCCTACGAGCGGCGCCTGCGGCGCGACGCCCGGCTCGTGCAGCGAGTCCTCGCCCAGCGGGAGCGCCGGCAAGGGGTTGCCCCTCCCCCGGCGGTGCGGATCGTCACGGCCGCGCCGGCGGCGACGACGAGGTCGTCGTGAGCCGGCACGCCTTCCGCGCGATGGGGACGGACGTCGAGCTCCACCTCGACGCGGAGGAGGGCGACGCCGCGTTTCGCGACGCCGAGGCCGAGCTCGCCCGCCTCGAGGCCCTGCTCTCCCGCTTCCTGCCGGGGTCGGAGCTCTCGCGCCTGAACCGGCTCGGCGAGCTCCGGGCCGGCCCGGACCTGCTCGCGGTCGCCGAGGCGGCCCTGGCCGCCCGCGAGCTGACCGCGGGCAGGTTCGACCCGACGGTCCACGACGCGGTCGTGGCGGCCGGCTACGACCGCACCTTCGAGCTCGTCGCCGCGGGCGGCTCCCCGCGGATCGCGGTCGCGGCGCCGTGCGGCGGCGGCATGGAGATCGACCCGGCCGCCGGCACCATCCGGCTCGAACCGGGAGTCCGGCTCGACCTCGGCGGCATCGCCAAGGGCTACGCGGTCGACCGCGCGCTCCGGATCCTCGCTGCGGCCGGGCCGGCGCTCGTGGACGCCGGCGGCGACATCGCCGTCACCGGACGGCCCTGGCCCGTCGGCGTCGAGACCGCCGGCGGAACGATCGCGCTCGAGCTCGCCGAGGGCGCCGTCGCAACCTCGGGCCGCGACAGGCGGCGCTGGCGGGCGCCCGACGGGGAGCGGCACCATCTGATCGATCCGGCCACCGGTCTCCCGGCGGAAGGCGACCTCCTGCGCGCGACGGTGGTCGCCGCAACCGCCGTCGAGGCAGAGGTGCTGGCCAAGGCCCTCTTCCTTGCCGGAGACGCCGACCGCGCCGCCGCCGAGGCCGACGACCTGGGAGTTCCCGCCGTGCTCGTGACGCGCGCGGGGCACACCGTGCTCGCGGGAGGCCTGGCATGAAGAGCGATCCGACGCTCTGGCTCCTCGCGCGCTCGAGCGGGCTCGTCGCGTACGCGCTCCTCACGGCGTCCGTCCTCGCGGGCCTGATCGTGAAGGCCCGGCCGCTGGGGACGTCGGTTCGCCCGGCGGCGGTCGTCGACATCCACCGCTTTCTCGCGCTCCTCGGCCTCGGCGCCCTCGTGCTCCACGGCGCGGCACTTGTGCTCGACGACGCGGTCGACATCGGGCTCGCGGCGCTCCTCGTGCCGGGCGCCTCGCCCTACCGGCCGCTGGCGACGGCGCTGGGCGTCCTCGCCGCCGAGCTGATGGTGCTGATCTACCTCTCCTTCTCGCAGCGCAGGCGCATCGGCCCGAAGGCCTGGCGCGCGCTGCACTGGTTCACCTATCTCGTGTTCGTGCTGGCGACGGTGCATGGCCTCGCCGCCGGCACCGACAGCGGGCGCACATGGGCGCTCGCGCTCTACGGCGCCGCAGTCGGCGCCGTGCTCGGAGCGGTCGCGTGGCGGCTGCTCGTCCCCCCGACCCAAGGAGGTGCTCGACATGGTCAGAATCGAGATCGACAGGTCGCTCTGTAGCGGCTTCGGCTCCTGCGTGGACGCCGCCCCGGCCGTCTTCCGCCTCGGCGACGACGGCATCGCCGTCGCCCTCGTGGAGGAAACCGACGCTCCGGCGGCGCTCGAGGCGGCGCGCTCGTGCCCGATGGGCGCGATCGCGCTCTTCGACGCGGAGGGGCGGGCGGCCGCGTGAGCCCGCGCCGCGTCCTCATCGTCGGCGCGGGCCTCGCGGGCAGCCGCTGCGCCGAGGTCCTGCGGGCGGAGGGCTTCCCCGGCGAGGTCGTCCTCGCCGGGGACGAGCCGCATCCGCCGTACGAGCGCCCGGCGCTCTCCAAGGAGCTCCTCGCGGGCCGGCGGGACGACGTCCGCCTCCGGCCCGACTCGTTCTGGGCCGAGCGCCGGATCGACCTGCGCCTCGGCATCCGCGTGACGAGGATCGACGCCCGGCGGCAGCTGGCCCGAACCGGGTCCGGCTCCCTCCGCTGGGACGCGCTCGTGCTCGCCACCGGCGCGCGGGCGCGGCGCCTCCCGGGGCTCGCCGGGCGCCCCGGCGTCCACGTGCTCCGCTCGCTCGCGGACGCCCGGGCGCTCGGCTCGGCTCTCGGCCCGGGCCGCCGCCTGGCCGTGGTCGGCGCGGGATTCGTCGGCGCGGAGGTCGCTTCGACCGCGCGGGAGCTCGGCGCGGACGTGTCCCTCCTGGAGGCCGGGGGCGTCCCCTTCGGGACGATCCTCGGCGAGGAGGTCGGGCAGGTGCTCGCCGACCGCTACCGCGGCGCCGGCGTCGACCTGCGCACCGGCGCCCGGGCCGCGGAGCTGCGGACGTCCGCAGCGGGAAGCCCGCGGGGGCTCGCGCTGGCGTGCGGGCGCGAAACAGCCTGCGACGCGGTGCTCGTCGCCGTCGGCGCCGAGCCCGTCACCGAGCTCCTCGGCGGCGGCGAGGTGACCACCGACTCCTGCGGCCGGACGACCGTGCCCGGGATCTACGCCTGCGGCGACGCCGCCTCGGCCTGGCGCCCGGCCGCGGCGCGCCACGTCCGCACCGAGCACTGGACGAGCGCCGCGGCCCAGGGCGCGGCGGTCGCCAGGGCGATCCTCGGGCGTAGCGAGCCCGCCGACGACGTCCCGTACTTCTGGTCGGACCAGTTCGGCCTGCGTCTCCAGCACGTCGGCTGGCCGTCCGGCTGGGATCGCGTCGAGCTCGAGGGCGGGTTCGACTCGTTCGCCGCGCGCTACCTGGCGCGCGACGGCAGCCTGGTCGCCGGGCTGCTCGGCAACCGCCCGCACGAGGTCGGAGCGCTTCGGCACGAGCTCGCCGAACGCCCGCGCGCTGCATAGCGGTAAGATCGCCGCGCCGACCCTCGACACCATGGCCGCCGACCCAGCCTCCCTCGAAGCCCGCATCAAGCTCGTCGACGAGCACGTCCAGGCCGAGGTCGAGCGCGACCTCGACAAGATCATGGAGACCTGGGGCGAGGCGCCGGACTTCGACGACGTCCCCTGGGACGAGCAGTTCACCGGGCGCGACGGGATCCGGCACCACTACGAGGAGCTCCTGACCGCGTTCCCCGACCTCGACATCGAGGTGCACGACCGCCACGTCACCGACCGCTTCGTCATCCTCGAGGTGACCGTCTCGGGGACGCACCTGGGCGACTGGCGCGGCCTCCCGGCGATGGGCAGGCGGATGGAGTCGCGCGTCTGCGCCCTCTACAGCTTCGATGAGAAGGGCATGCTCGGGCTCGAGCGGACGTACTACGACAAGGCGAAGATCCTCGAGCAGCTCGGCATCTTCGCCGACCCGCGCACGACGACCGGCAAGGTCATGGCCGCGATCACGCCGCCGTTCGCGGTCGTCCGCAAGCTCGGCGAGCGCTTCTTCCAGCGGCTGAAGAACCGTTAGGCCGCGCCGTACTCGGGGAAGGATGCCTTCAGGCCCCGCTTCCTCCCGAGTGCCGCCAGCGCCGCCCACGCCCTCCGCTGGAGGCCGAGCGGGAGGCCCGGCGCGGCGATCTCCGGCGCGTAGCGGTCCATGAGGAGGGCGACCTGCAAAAGCCCGCGCGGGAGCCCCGAGGCCGGCAGGCGGATGCGGCCGTCCCGCGAGAGGCCGAGGTAGGCCCGGAAGTAGTCGTCGAGAGCGAGGGCCGGGCGAACGGTGACGAGCAGGCGGGAGGAGCCCGGCGCCTCGCGGAAGCCGTGCGGGGTCCGCGGCGGGACGACGACGGTCTCCCCCGGCCCGAGCGCGTGCGTCTCTCCGCCGACGTCGAGCACGAACGTCCCCTCGACGCCGGTGAAGGTCTCCTCCTGGGTCGGGTGCGCGTGGGAGCGGACGAAGCCGCCGGCGCTCACGTAGAGCTCGGCCTCGAGCAGCTCCCCGCCGGTCTCCGCCCCGGTGCGGCGGAAAGCCCAACGCTGGCCCGACACCGGGTCGGTGATGTCGCGCGGCGCGCCTGCGTCCGTCACGCGGGCTCCACGACGACCGACTCCGCCGAGCGCGTTGCCGGCCCGTGGTAGACGGCCTCGACGTTGTTCCCGTCGGGGTCGAGGACGTAGGCCGAGTAGTAGCCGGGGTGGTAGCCGCGCTCGCCGGGGCCGCCGTTGTCGCGGCCGCCCGCGGCCAGGGCCGCGGCGTGGAAACGGTCGACGGTCTCGCGGTCGCGGGCCTGGAACGCGAGGTGGAGGCCGGTCGTCGGGGCGCCGTCGGCGCTGACGAAGAGCTCGTCGGCGACGAAGAACCCGGGGCCTTCCATGGAGAGCCTGCGCCCCACAGCCGCAAGCGCGGCGGTGTAGAACGCCTTCGCCGCCTCGAGATCGTTCACCCGCAGGTGGACGTGGTCGAGCAGCCTCCCCCGGTGGAACCGCAGCGCGCTCACGAGCGCCGGTGCCGGAGGAACGCTGCCAGGAAGCCTGCCAGCGCCGCCCCGAGCGGAAGCGCGAGCCACGCCCGCCCACCGCCGCACCGGGACGCTTCCCCGCGGGGCCGGAGGTCCTCGGGGTCGAGCAGCGCGCCCGCGACGAGGGTGGTGCGGCGCTCCTGGCTCACGGAACGCAGCCTAGCGGCGCTCGCCTCGCTTTGACACGAGGAGAAAGCCTGGCTTAATCGAAAGAGACAGCGCAGTCCTGCGGCGCCACGCGCCGGCTCGAGCCCGGGGTCGGCAGAGAGAAGGGGCGCACTTGGCCGGCACGCAGACGATCGCCGAGTCCCGCACCGAGGACGTGCGCGAGGTGCGCATGTCCCGGGAGACGACGCGTCTGCTCCCGATCGTCGCGCCGGTCGTCTTCGGCGGGACGCTCTGCACCGTCCTCGCGCTCTCGGCGATCGCCGCGGCCGAGCCCTCCCCGGCCACGCTCGCCGGGACGATGGCGCTCCTCCTCGCCGCCTCCTTCGTCGAGGCCTTCCCCGTCCCCATCGAGAACGTGCCCGTCGGCGGCACCTCGCTGGCGACGGTCTTCATCGTCGGGACGGCGACGATCTACGGCTGGGCGCCGGCCATCGTCGTCGGCGTCGTCACGCAGCTCCTGGTCGAGATCATCCGCCGCCAGCCGGCGATCCGCGTCCTCTACAACAGCTCCGTCTACGGCCTCGGCGGCGCGGCCGCCGGCGCGGTCTGCAGCGCGATCCCCGATGACGGCTTCGGCTGGCTGGCGCTCGAGGTCGGCCTCGCGTCGACCGCGTTCTACGCAGTCAACATCCCGCTCGTCGCCGCCGTGGTCAGCCGCTGGGCGCGCGAGAGGTTCGTCCAGCTCCTCCGCCGGGCGGTCTCCTCCACCTTCATCCCCTTCGCCATCATGGCCTCGCTGACGCTGATGCTCGCCGTGCTCTGGGAGCGCTCGCCATTCCTCTCGGCCGCGCTCGTCGGGCCGCTGGCCGCGATCGCCCTCTACCAGCGGTCGGTCTTCCGCGAGCTCGAGGCGATGCGGCTCGCGCTCACGGACCCCCTGACGGGGCTCGGCAACCACCGGCACTTCCACGAGCGCCTCGACCACGACCTCGACGAGGCGGAGGAGAAGGGCATGCCGGTCAGCGTCTGCATCCTCGACATCGACAACTTCAAGGAGCTGAACGACGCGCTCGGCCATCCCAAGGGCGACCTCGTCCTCTCGCAGGTCGCCGGGCGGCTCCGCCAGGACGGCGAGGCGTTCCGGATCGGCGGCGACGAGTTCGCGCTCCTCCTCCCCGGCCGGGACGAGCGCGAGGCGCTCGGCGTCGCCGACGGGATCCTCCGGCGCGCCGGCCTGCTCGAGGCCGCGCCCGGGCTCGGCGTGAGGCTCTCCGCCGGCGTCGTCACCTACCCGCAGCTCGGGCTCGACCGGTCTGAGATCGTTACCGTCGCCGACCGGGCCCTCTACCTCGCCAAGGAGCACGGAAAGAGCCGCGTGCGCGCGTACCACCCGGACCTCGCAGACTTGCCGCAGTTCGCGGGCCTCGGCGACGCGCCCGACCGGGAGGCGCGGCTCAAGGCCGCGGCCAGCCTCGCCCACGCGGTGGACGCGCGCGACGCCTACACCGGACGCCACTCCTACGTCGTGGCGGAGCTCTCGGCCCGCGTCGCCGAGCTGCTCGGCCTCGACGCGGAGGAGGTCGAGCTCGTCCGCCTCGCCGGCAGCCTCCACGACCTCGGCAAGCTGGCGATCCCGTCGGAGATCCTGCGGAAGCCGGACGCGCTCAACGAGTCCGAGCTCCTCGTCCTCCGCCGCCACCCGCAGATCGGCTACCGGATCCTTCGCTCCCTCGGCGTCGAGCCGGTCTCCACCTGGGTACTCCACCACCACGAGCGCTGGGACGGCCGCGGCTACCCGCATGGGCTGGGCGGCGAGGACATCCCGCTCGGCTCCCGCATCCTCTTCGTCGCGGATGCCTACGACGCGATGACGAGCGACCGCATCTACCGCGAGCACGTCGCGCACGAGGACGCGATCGCCGAGCTCGAGCGCTGCGCGGGCACGCAATTCGACCCGCAGATCGTCGCGGTCTTCGTGAGGAGCGTGAAGCGGGTGGAGGTCCTGGCCCTGAAAATCGACTAGCGCCGCTCCCGAGACGGCGCTAGAGCTGGGCGTGCGAGGAGAGCTAGCCGCCCCACTTCCAGCCGGCGGCCGGAAGCGCGGCGAGCACGAGCGCGGCGGTGACGCCGATGCGCAGGGAGAGAACGCGGAGGTTCGACATGCGTGAGTCCTTTCGGATCGGGGAGACCACTCACTCGCATCGACCGCCCCCTCCACCCGCACGATCCCGCCGCTGGGCTAGGACCATCCCGCGTTCGGGGTAGGACCGACCGCGCTAGTCGTCGCCGCGGCCGCGGGCGAACTTGACCGCGGCGAAGGCCGCCAGCCCGGCGAGGAGCGCCCCGCCGGCGATGATCGGGATCCGCCTGGCGCTGTTCACGTCCTCGCGGAGGCCCGCGAGCGCATCGGCGAGCTGCTCCCGCTCGGCGGCGAGCTGCCGGCGGATCTCCTCCGCGTTCCGGCGGTCAGTGGCCATGCCGGCTCCGGATCAGCTGCTGGGTCAGCCGGGCCTCCTCGATCGCCTGCTCGGGCGCGAGCGGCGTCGCCTTCGTCACCTGCATCTTCGCCACGAGCCCGAGGACGATCGTGAGCAGGAGCAGCACGCCGAAGACGATGAGGAGGGCGAGCCACCAGTCGACCACGAGCGCGAGCGCGGCCGCGATCGTCGCGAAGGCGAACGCCACGGCGTAGAACCCCATGACCGCGGCGGCGATCCCGAGCCCGGCGCCCGCCCCGAGCTTGCCCGCCTTCTGCTGGAGCTCGACGGTCGCCAGCTCCTTCTCGAGCTGCGCGATCGACCTGGCGTGCCCGACGACGCTGCGGATGGACGCGCGGATTCCCCTGGGACGGGTCTCGCTGGCGCTCACATCCGGGAGCTTAACCGGACGGGGCCCTCCTCAATCCCTCGACCCGATTCGAAGAGCGAGGGAGCGGCCGGTCGGCCGCTCCCTCAGGATCGTCGGTGTGCCGCCCCTCAGGGCCGGCTCCGCGTGCTCAGCTGCCGGGGATCTGCATCAGCAGCAGCTGCCCGTTCTCGCGCCGGCTCACGTAGGTGGATCCGACGGGAGGTCCGCCCGGCCCGGGCCAGACGAACGTGCCGAACTCCATCTGGTTGGTGTGCGACTGGACGTCCAGCGCCCACCAGCCCTTGCCGAACCAGCGCGAGACGTCGACGATGCCGCTCGTCTCCGCCGTCGGCTGGTTGGCCGTGGCGACGTGCGTCCACGTGCCGGAGGCGAACGAGTACCGCCAGACCTTCGCGTTGGAGGTGTCCTCCTGGACCATGAGGCTCTTGCGGCTCGTGCCGACGTTGTCGGGGTTCCGCATGCCGATGGCGGCGGCGTCGACCAGGATGCTGAACGAGTCGACGACCGTCGGATCCTTGCGGTTCAGGACCAGCTTGAACATCCGGCCGAGGGTGTCCGTCGTCCCCGGGGTCCCGCTCGGCGCCCGGTACAGGCGACCGGTGCCGGGATCGATGAGCCGGGTGTTCCCGGTGTCCGCGAAGTAGACGACCCGCGGATTCTTCTTGTCGTAGTCGATGTCCTCGACGCGGACGAACTGGAACACGTTGTTCGCGTTCGACCAGTCCTCGAGAGCATCCTGCGGCGCCTGGGCGGTCGTCCCGCGTGCGACGTCCTCCGGGACGCGGATGAACTCGCCCGTCCAGTCGTCGCCGGGCGCCATGTCGAGATAGTCGTTGGCGCCGTTGAACGGATCGGCAGGATCGATCGACGAGCCGCCGGTGCCGGTCACCCGGAAGGCCCAGAGCGTGCTCTCGTCCTTCTGGAACTGCTTCCAGTTGCGGGTGAGCGTCAGGTACAGCTGGCTCAGGTTCGGCCGCTCCGGCGTCGACGGGGTGGTGAACGTGTCGTCGCCCGACAGGCCGACGATCTTCTTCTTCCAGCCGCCCGGCACGATCACGTTGTTCTCGTGGTTGTGCCGGCCGTGACTGGCCAGGACGCCGACCTTGCCGGTCGTCGTGTCGAGATAGGCGGCGAATCCCGCCTGGCGGAACGGCGCCAGCGACGGGTCGGGCCCGTAGGGCGCGCCGGCCGGCACCGGCAGCGGGTCGTTCGACTCCTCGTTGACGAGGAAGGTGTAGTGCGGGAAGCCGTGCTCAGGCCCCGCCATGAACGCCGAGCAGAAGCGGATGAAGCCCAGGCTCGGCGACAGCGGGACATCCATGTCGCTGATCTTCATCGACTTGACGTCGACGCGGACGCGGGTGACAGAGGAGTCCTGGTGGTCGGCGAAGCCGCCGAACGGCACGTGCGATTGCTCGTGCGTCACGTAGAGGTCCACGTACCCCTTCTTGTTCTTCTTCCCCGGCCCCGGCTTTGCGCCGATCCCGTCCGGGATTCCCTCGAAGACCGTCCCGAACGCCTCCTCGCCGGAGTTGATCAGCGGCACGACGGTGCCGGCCACCTCGAGGTTGACGAACGACGGCTGGGACGTCTGGTAGCAGTCTCCGCACCCGCCGCCGCCTTTCCCGTGCCCACGGTTCGCGGACGCGGGGATGGCGACCGCGAGCGCGAGCACGGCCACCAGGGCGAGGCCGCCGAACCAGCCCCGCCGACGAAATGCAAGTGATTTCACGATGCAGCCCTCCTGTTGTGCTGCAGGTGCGGGCCGCCCGACGCCGATCGTTGGGACTCCGCCACGCGCCGCCTGCGACCTGCAGTCCCGGGTGTCAAGGGGCATCCTCCACCATTCACGCCGCGAAAGCCAGCCCACGAGCCCGGCCCGCTAGAGTATGGCCGCTGCCCTCTTAGCTCAGTCGGTAGAGCACCTCCATGGTAAGGAGGGGGTCGTCGGTTCGAGTCCGACAGAGGGCTTCCGACTTCTCCCTGCTTAGATGCCGTTCCTGTTGCCGTTACTGGCGCCGCTCTGACCGCCTGGTGTCCACCGAGCGTCCACCAGCGTCCACGGTGGACGCTGTTCGGAGCGCAGCTCGTGGAGGAGGCGGATTGCATGCTCGCGGCCGTCGCGAGGTGGCCGTAGTGGCGGTCGATCATCGTGAGGCTCGCACCCATGAAGCGGGAGAGGTCGAAGGTGGAGATGCCGGCACGAAGCGCGAAGGTCGCAAAGGTGTGACGAAGATCGTAGACCCGCCGGAGCGGATCGATGCCGGCTGCGCGTAGCGCCGGTCGCCACTGATAGGGGCGAAAGTGGTGCACGTCGAGGTAACCACCACGCTCGCCCGGAAAGACGAGCTCTGACTCTTCGCTCGTAGAAGCGCGATCGAGCGCGTCGAGCGCGCTCGCTTGCAGCGGCACTGCGCGTTGACTTGCCTCGGTCTTGGGCAGCTTGAGCTCGCCTTTCGTGAACGAGCGGCGAACATAGACGACCCGTTCCTCGCGGTCGACGTCTCGCTTCTCGAGCGCGATCCACGCCGCGGGACGAAGCCCAGTCGCGGCCGCGAACAAGATCATCGGCCCGTAGCGCTCGCCGTGCGCGGTCGCAACTGCTTCGACCTCCGCCCAGGACTCGAAAGGCCGCTGCTCCTTCCGTCGCGGCGTTGGGTTATCCACGCCGACCTTGGCAGGGCTGATGTCGAGCATCCCCCACACCACCGCTTTGCTGAGAACCTGCCGGAGCGCCTGTGTCGCCTCGAACCGGTAGCCGGGCGACAGCTTCATCCGCCACTCGGCGATCTCCTGCGAGGTCAGCTCACCGATGCGCCGATCCCCGAAGACGACGATCGCCTTGTCAAGCGGCCAGCGCAGCTTGGCGATCGTCACCGGCTGCACGTCATGCTGAGCGAGATAGACGTCCACGAGCTCTGCGAGCGTCAGGTTGCGCGAGACGCGCCGCTCTCGACGAACGCGTTCCAGCTCTCGCTGGAGCGCGGCGACCGCGTCTGATTGGTTTGCGAACCCGCCCCGCTGGACGCGTCTCGAGCCGCGACCTCCGACGCGATACGGATATGCCCAAAGCGGCCCACGCTCGCGGCCTGCCCGCTTGAGCTCGAAGACCTGGCCCTGCTGGA
>Ga0256867_10000334_pt1 | contig 18313 bp, 7 predicted proteins | sample RVTome_15_FD_185939 | JGI IMG/M metagenome (GOLD analysis project Ga0256867, IMG submission 185939) | Soil microbial communities from uranium-contaminated site in the Upper Colorado River Basin, Wyoming, United States - RVT150D86 (HiSeq) ... | reverse complement strand
GATCCTGGTATAACCATACTGGAGCTATTGTGCTTTGCACAAACCGAGGTGGGTTTTAAACTGGGGTTTTCCATTGAAGATCTGCTGGCGCAGCCTGCCAGCCAGGTGGTAGATTGGGATGAGCAATGTTTTTACACGGCCAGGGAAATACTTACCATAAATCCCTTTACTAACAACGATTGGAGAAAATTATTGATAGACCAGGTGGGCATTGCCAATGCCTGGATGACTTGTACTCCTTGCCGTTGTCACCCTAAATTCTACGTTGACTGCAAGGAAAGCAGGTTAACCTATGATGAAACGGAGCACCCCATTACCATTAAAGGGTTTTGGGATGCCTTGCTGGAATTGGAGGTAGATTCCCAATATGGAGATTTAAATGCCGGCAAGATCTTTTATCAGTTCGTCTTCGATAACGGCAAACAGCGGGCCACCGCTGAAATCCGGTTTCCACCCTGGCACAAAATCCAGCAGGATGTTGCACTGCTTAACATAGTGGCAGCGGCCAGTATTGTCTCGGTGGAACTAACCAACTATCACCTGGATGTGGCAGATGAAGTTTTCTATAAGGCCCTGAGAGATCCTCTTCGGATTGATGTTGATTATAAAGTTACCACCGGCGATGGTGTGGAAACGGTAAGCATGGTCGAATTACCGGTTAAAATTTGGTTCAGGTCAGGCCAGGGCCGGGGATTAATCGCCAAGGACGATATTAAACAAGTATTTCAGGATATTTTGGAAACAGGCCCCTTCCAGCAATACATCTACCAGTTGAAAAAAGCCCAGGAAGCTGTTACCGGAGCCAAAAATACCCTGCATGCTCATCGTAATCTTGCAGAAGACTACTGTAACATTACTACCGTTCCCACTATGGATGTAGGCCTCTGTGCGGATGTGGAAATGACAGCTGATGCAGATATAGAAGAAGTATTGGGAGAAGCCTACTATCAAATTACCGAATACCTGAATCCGGTGGTCCGGTTCTATACCTTGAGTGAACTGATTTCGGCGGGTATTTATACCGAACAGATATTTAACGGTCCTAAGCTGGACCACGGCTTTATCCTGGAAAATGAACTGGAACGGTCGGTGCTTAAGACCACGCTCTATACCTCCGATATTATTAACATCCTAATGGATATTGAAGGCATTGTGGCAGTTAAAAACATCGTGCTGACCAGGTACGATGAATCGGGCAAACTGGTAGAATCTCAGCCATGGGAATTAAAAGTTACCCCCGGCCACCAGCCACGCCTGTATCTTCATGCTTCTAAAGTGCTGGTTTTTAAAGACGGTTTACCTTTTCTGCCTAACCAGCAGGAGTTGCATGACACCCTGCAGATGTGGAGGGGTATACGTCAACAAAATAAGGTTATCCAACTGGAAAATGATTTACCGGTCCCCACTGGAGAATACCTGGAGTTACATGGTTATTATCCTATGCAATATTTGTTACCCGAAACCTATGGAGTGGGGCTTCATGGATTAAAAGAGCCTTCAAGTGTCAAACGGAAAGCACAAGCCAGGCAGTTACAGGCCTATATGTTGATCTTTGAACATCTGTTATCTGTTTATTTAAGCCAATTGGAGCGCTTTAAAGACATTTTGTCCATTAATCCCACCATCTCCAAAACCTATTTTGCCACCCTGATCATGGAAACTGAGTTGCCTGGTGTTTCCGGGTTTTATGCAAATATGGATGACGTTGGATTTCATGATTTGCTGGAAGACCGAAACCAATTTCTGGCGCGAAGAAATGGTTTTCTTGATCATCTGCTGGCGCGGTTTGCAGAATCATTCAGCGATTATGCCCTGATGCTGTATCAGGCATATGGATCCAAGGTAAAAGCTGAAGAAGAACTGATCTTCGATAAGCTGAATTTCCTGAAGCAATTTCCTGTGGTTTCAGCCAATCGCGCCAAAGCAATAAACTACCAAGATGGAACCATAGTTTGTAATCCGGTTAATCTTTCAGGATTGAACAAACGCATAAAGGTGATCCTAGGGTTGAATGGGGCGCTGTCATTCATTAGTTACCAGGTGAAAAAAGGTAATGGAGGAAAATGGGAGGGTCATTGGTTACTGAATCATGAAAATGGGGAGCTACTGCTGCAGGGATCTGAATTGCAGGAGGTCGAGCAGGAGCATATTTTGCGTAATCAGCTTAAACAGGCAGTTGAGTTAGCACTTGAACAACTTGCCTTGAATAATATGCTGAAGGTTGTAGCGGAAAACGGCAAGTTCATAGTGAAGCTGGAAGTCGGTGGAGAGTCCTTAGCTGAAAGCCCGGAGGCGTTTACGCAGCAAGGGGATGCCAATAGTCATAAAGATCTGATTGAAAGTTTTATTGATCAGATAAATCAGGGAGAGAAGATATTTGTAGTAGAGCATATTCTTTTGCGGCCCCGAAATGCTCCTTCGCTTACCATTCCTGAAGGTGACCCATTCCTTGACATATGTGTGGAAAAGGACTGTAAATTCTGCGGCCATGAAGATCCGTATTCGTTTAGGATCACTATTGTGTTGAACGGAGAGTATGGCGTATCCAACGGTGGCATTGCTTTTAGGAGATTTGCGGAGAAGACCATTAGATTGGAAACCCCGGCCCACCTGGGGGTTAAAATTTGCTGGGTCTCACAAGAGCAATTGATCGAATTTGAAGAGGCCTATTGTAAATGGCTGGGAGAACTGGCCAAAGAAACACCTGACAAACTTGCTCTGCACCAGCAACTGGGAGAGTTGCTGGAAATATTTAAAAATTTAAAAAGTGTTTATCCGCCCGCAACCCTGCACGATTGCATCGACGGGGATGATGAAAACAGGGTTTTTTTAAACAACACAATTATTTAAAAACTCATTGCTATGGCACAACCAGTTCAAAATGATCGATATCCGGAATTCGTAGCGGACCAGGTACTTACAGCAACCAGCCTGAATCAAATGTTCGGCTACCTGGAAGAACAGCAAAGACTTACCAGAACCACCCTGATTGGAATTGGTGTCCTATGCGGGATGAAAGTAAGGGTGAGCAATGATGGAACTTCATTGACCATAACCTCAGGTGTTGGTGTTACCTCTAAAGGATACCTGGTGGTATTTCCTGAGACCAAATATATCTTCTACGATGATGAATTTTCTGCCGAACAGGAGCTTATCTATGAACCATTTATTGATGCCGGAACCGGGAAGCAAAAGTTTCCATTATATCTGTTGCACAGCAATGGAGCAGCAGAGATCAAAAAGCCCATAAATACCTCTTTTTTGGAGGATAAGGCGGTGGTAATTTTCGTGGAGTTGTTACAGATCGACAATAAAAACTGTGATCCGGATTCCTGTGATGACAAAGGCCGTACTATAGAAGTAACACCCAGACCGTTGCTGGTAGACCTGGAAAATCTGGATGAACTCATTTTTAAAGGTCTTGAAGGCATACCTTACCATCTCCGGCCAACTTGCATTGAATGGCCAGAGATCCGGATGCCCAGGTATAACGTTCCGGCGACACTGGCGTTAAATTCACCGGAAGTCCTGAAGAACTTTTTGAAAGTATTGTCCGGTGATTTCATTTTGAAAGTTGAAAATCTACTGGTAGCCGCCTATAACTCAGTTGGATTTTATGTGCGTGATGATTTCCCTGTCAACCCATTCTCAGGGTTGAGGAACAGGTTCAAATTCCTGTATGATGGGACCATCTCTGCAGAACAGTTACTATTCATTCAATATTACTATGACTTTTTCTCCGACCTGATTCTGACTTATGATGAACTAAGGCGGCACTGTAACCGGTGCCTTTCCCTATGCAGCCCGAATCAGGAACTTTTTCCCAGGCACTTAATACTGGGTAATGCTATTCCTGATCCGGATGAGTTCAGGCACCACTGGATTCAATCTCCGGCTTTTTCATGCGATTGCTGTTCTATAGATCGCATTGGGTTCCTGTTGAAAAAGATAGCCCTGTTGATTCAGAAGCTCAATATTCCAAAATCGAACATTCAGGATAAAAGGGATAGAGGTATAAGGATCACTCCCAGCAACTATGGTAACCTGCCACTGTCAGAAAAGGCCATTCCTTATTACTATGACATAGTCAATAGCCCGGATGAACTATATAAAAGCTGGAATTTTGACCTGACCCAATTAAGAAAAGGAGATACCAACCTTTCATACGCTGCATGGCAATACAACAATGACGACCATATAAAAGACCCTCTTAGCTATGATATAGAAGGTTATAATTTTTTCAGGATAGAAGGTCATTTGGGAATGAACTGGAAAAATGCCCTAACTGAAATAAGTAACATCCGGAAACAGAAACGCTTGCCTATTGATGTGGTGGCCCTGAACGGTGATATTTTTGAGCTTATACGGAGCATACTTTCCAACAGGAACAGCCTGGCCGATATTCTGGCACAGAAGCCAGCGGTTTTTTCACAAATACGCTGCCACTTTGCCGACATAGAGTCGCACTATGATACCCACCGTGCGGATTTGAAGTGCAGGTTGACCAAGGTTATGGACTACTTTTATAGCCAAAAGAGCATTGAAGGTGAAGGCAATCTTGAAGCAACCGCCAATATTCCTTTATCGCGTTTGGTTAGATCGGCCCTGCCGAACTACAGGACCTTCGATAATTCTCTCGGGCAGGATTTCGATCGGTTGTATATCGGAATAATGGATCAACCCTATATAAGACCCGAGGGTATGATATCCGCTCCGGCTATCAAAAAAAACCTGGTAAGTAATCCTGTTTACCTGATGTATTATTTGGAGAAAATTGACGACTTACTGGTGGATGGTCTGGTACAGCTACAAATCGCAGAATTGAATGAGAGACTGAATGATGCATCAAGGGTGGCAACCCAGATGCTGGCAGGTGCTGACCAAACCGACGATTTTAAAATGCCGGTTTTATGGGAAGAAAGCCTGGACAGTATAGTACGTCTATGTAAAACCAATATCTTCGAGATCCTGTACCGGAATTTGTTGATCAACCTGGTACTTTATATCTCGAATCAATCCTTTGCAGTCTATTCATATAAAAATCCGGGTGTCCAGCATAAAGCCGGTGTAACCTCCGGCGGCACGTTTATCCTGGTTTATAACGATAAAAATGATTCAGTTTTCACCAATCTCAGGGCTTTGATAAGGGGAGTTGGAACAGAAGAAGAAGCTGCTGGTCCGGAAGTAAACCAGCCTTCCATGGAAGCAGTGTTTGCTGAAGGGGTAAAGACTGGTACTAAAATATGTAACGAACTTCAACCGGGTGGGATCAAAATCGGTCGTAACCCTATTCTGAATTACAGAGAACACGAGTCAGTTAAGGGGATAGGACTTACAGATATACTGGATTTGGTAGAAAGACGCCCGGGAGAAGGATTTACTGACCAGGATTTGGCAGAACTGGTCAATCAGTTCCCTGATGGCACAGTCATCGCGGACTTCTTTATACCTGATATGTGCTGCAGTTCCTGCGTTCCCATGAATTTTATTGTGCTTGAAGATAAGGAGCCCCCACCGGGTGAAATCAAAATTCTCCTTGACATAAAGCCGCGTGAGTTCTGTGAAAATGACGATCAGGATTATACCATCCGGGCAGCACCGGAGGGAGGTCAGCTAAAGATCGATGGACAACCATCTGATAGGGTATTCAATCCAACTTCTGTGGAATTGGGTGACAATTTATCTAAAGAGTTGGTAATTACCTATGAGGTCAGTGGAGATGTAAAAAATATCAGAATTAAGGTCTACCATAAACCGGAGGTAAGCATCTCCATTAAATCCCTTGATCCGGCCACGGGCGGGGTAGAATTCAATAATGATACCAGGTTTGCAGAAACATATCTGTGGAACTTTGGCAATGGGCTGTCATCTGATCAGAAAGATCCGGGAGTGGTAAAATTTGAGCCCGGCCAACCCTCCACCATAACCCTGAAAGCTTTTAATGGCCCCTGTACCAGTGAGTCTGGACCATTGGTGATTAATTTTGGGCAACCGCCGGGAGAACACGTTTGTACCGGCATTGGAGATCTTGGAGAAAAGTTTACCCGGGTTCATCAAACCTCTTCTGAGGAATTCAAGGGTGCAATTCCTGACTACCAGGTATTGATGTTGGTTCTTTTGGAAAAATTCCCCGATATAGCTGCTCTTAAACAGGAAGAGCAGTGCAGGTTGCTTCCGGAAGACCTCAGCTTATCGGTTATTCAGAGGACCATCAAGGTCTTGGCACCAATGATCAATGCCGAAGATTCCCCACGCGGTCCGGCGCTTTTATTGTATGAGGTGATCTTTAAACTGGTACTGTTCTACGCCTGTTGCCAGGACAGGGATGTAAATGAAGCCAGGACTAAAACAGATAATACCTTAAAAATTATGCTGGGTCATATTTCAGCATGGGGTGGCGCCCAGATAAATTTCAAGGTTCAGGAAAAAGCGATTCTCAAAACAATGTTGGAATCGGTAATTCATGAGTTGGAGATAGCCACCGCCTTTACACCAGGGAAAGTTGTTTATATCGATATGCTTAAGCAGTTGGCTGAAGCCTTAAACCGACTGTTGCAGTGATGATAGAAGCCAAAAATGTAATTCACCATGCGGAAATTGATTTTGAACTTCGCGCGATCAGGAAGCATAGCTGGAGCGGACAGGAATTTGTGAACTGGACCCGTGAATATGTGCTGGAAGCTATCGATAAGCATGCCACGGAACTTACAGATGCCCACCAGATGGTCACTCTCCCTGAATGCCGGATCAATCTGCAATTTGAAGAGTTACCGGATTTCACAGGATCACACGAATCCCTGCGCAAGTATATTAATCTAACGATCAGAAATGCATTGAAAGAAGCCATACTCCGGAATCAAACAAGTGCTATACCACTTGGTAAATATCGGGCGGGTTTTGTGTGGGCCTTTATACAAAGTGGGCAGGTTGCAGGTTCCTATCGGCCTGAGCAGTGGAGACAGCTGGTTAAATCATTTTTTGATGAATTACTGGCTGATGAACACTGGGGATTGCTATTGATGAAATTATTACCAGGGGAAGATGCCTTTAAGCGTTTTTACGGGTTAGCTGGTGAAAAAATAATAAGGTTGCTGCTGGCGAAATGGTTGCCGGAGCAGAGTCCCTTGCACCTGATAGAGGCTGTCCAAAGGTTAATTGAAGTCAATCCGGATCATTTTTTAGAGATTAACCACCCTGATTTCTATCAACAAATATTTCGTCATTTTGGCGGTGGTCCGGGTGATTTGAAGAAAGTTCTATCAAGAATTGTCCGTCAACAATTGGTACGGAAGCGTGTGTCCAGAAAGGAATTAAAGGTCTCCCCCAATGATGTTGATTTAATTGCCAGCCTGTTTGATAAAGAATTCCTGGAGCCACCGGAAAAGGATATGATTCTTAAAGAACCGGGTTTAGAAGAAATTCCGGAAATCCTGGGATCAGGCAGCTATGTAGCACAAGCGGGCCTGGTACTGCTGGTATCTTTTCTACCTGAATTCCTGAGGAAAACAGGTTATCTTGACCCACAGGGTAAGTTGATGTATATAAAGAAGATACCAATTCTCCTACACTATGCGGCTACCGGTGAAACTGCAGCAGAAGAATGGCGCCTGACATTACCTAAGGTATTGTCAGGTTTGAACCCTGGCCGATTCTGTGATACTGAAATAAAACCGGACAGGGAATTGGACAAACACATTGATGATTTACTGAATTCGGTAATTGAGCATTGGGAGGCGCTCAAGAATACCAGTGTACCGGGACTTCGGGAGACCTTCCTGTTACGGGAGGGAGTTCTTAGGTTCATCAACGGATACTACTACCTGACCGTGGAAGAACAAACGGTTGACATTCTATTGTCCTATGTTCCCTGGAATTATTCCACCATTAGGTTGGATTGGATGAATTACATTCTTTTTGTCGAATGGGGTAGGCAACGTGCTTAAGAACACCAAAAAGTAAACAATTGTTTGCTGCGGCTGATAAAACGGTAAAACCACCTGTACGTATGCCGACGGAGCGAACAGGGCAGACCTTCTTTAGTCCACAAAAGGAGCCAGGGCCTGATATGTCCCAGCCATTGTTCTTCCAATCTGTAGTTCAACCAAAATTGATGGTAAATGAACCCCGGGACGCTTATGAGCAGGAAGCGGATCTGATTGCTGAAAGGGTAGTGAACATGCCGGAATCACAGGTGAACACCATAAGTAATGGACCATCCGAGGTCCAGTGCCAACCGCAAGAGTCAGAGGAAGAAGAGGAAACGGTACAGACTGCGGCGATTACCGGTATACAACGAAAACAGGAAGAAGAGGATGAGGAAGCCCCGGGGCTTCAGGCCAAACTTATAAGTTATATTCAAAGGGAAAGCAGTGATCTGGAAGCGGCTTCTGATGAAGAAGAAGAAACCCTGCAAACCAGCTCGCCATATAAGTTTCAACCATTGCACCATTCTGGAGTTCTGCAGTTAAGTGGCCGTGGTCCGCCATCAGTGGGATCGCAATTTCAAAGCCGATTGCACAATTCTACTACCGGGGGTCAATCAATGGCAGATCCGGTAGGCCAATCCATGGCTGTCCGCTTTGGAGCAGATTTCAGCGGGGTACGTATCCATACGGGCACTGGTGCTCAGCAAATGAGTAAACAGTTGAACGCTCATGCCTTTACCTATGGTAATCACATCTATTTTAATAGCGGCCGGTACGACCCGCAATCCAAAGCCGGACAGACCCTGCTTGCTCATGAACTAACTCATACTATACAGCAGGGAGCCACCCCGGTACGTCCAAAATTAGCCACCAAACATGCATTTACCGCGATTCACAGAAAGTCGATCCTGCAAAGACAGGCAGCTCCTCAACTTAATAGCGCAGTGGAGCTGGCCGAGGCCGAACAGGGAAAGGTCATTGCCAATAAGGAAGGTGCCGATGGATTCCGGTATGGCTGGGAACGGCTGATGGAATACTTCACCACCTCATTTGCCCGGAATAAAATTGTGGACAGCCCTACCGGGGCCAAAGGTGAGGTGCCTAAAGGGAACATCAAAAAGAAATCACAGTTCTATGGGAACGTCATTGAGCATGATGGCAAACTGGGCCAGGGGATGCGGGATGCCATGCCCAGCTGGTGCGGGATCTTTGCCTTCTGGGCTTTGAACAAAGCCGGTATCCCCATGCCTAAATGGCAGTTGGGTGAACCCTTTATTCCCCGTGAAGCGGCCTATCCTCCGGGTCATACTCCCAAACCAGGCGATCTGGCTTACAAGCAGTTAAGGTCGCACTACGGCCTGGTGGTGGGGATGGAAGGCCCGAACCGGGTAAAAAGTGTTAACGGAAATACTGCCGGTGATGACAACCTCGGTGGAGAAATCCAGGTTCAAACCCATGACCTCAGCAACTGGCAGGGGTTCTTCAATCCATTAGCTATGAAAACCGGGGCCCTTAGGGATCCTGAACTGGGGGATGAGGAAACAGAACCAAAAACCTTCAGGGAGCTTAGAAAACTGAAATACAATGTGAGCCGTAAGGCTGAGGAAAACCTGGAAGAGGAAGAGGAGGAAAAATTGCAAGCCCGCCTGCAGGATGACAGCTGGCAAAACGGTGGGGAATTTGAAGTTCAACGTACTGAGATAGGCAATACCGGTGGATTCGCCTCCAATGGACCTGACTATAAGGGGGAGGAAGATCTGGCTGGTGACCAGTCGGCAATTCAAACCAAAAGCGAGTCCCCGGTATGGTTGCAGATTGCCCGGAAAACACCCTCAACCATGATCCAGGGGGGATGGCTGGGTGATGCCTGGAATGCAGTTTCCGGACTGGCTTCCGATGTTGCGGGTTATATTGAAGAAGGGCTGGATGCCGCTAAGGACTGGTTGCTGGACAAAGTGCGCGATTTTGTACAAAGAATTCCCGGTTATACGCTCCTGAGCTATATTCTTGGATATGACCCAATTACCGGCAGGGAAGTAAACAAAACACCGCTCACGCTTTTGGATGCGGTACTTGACCTGATCCCAATTGGAGGAAGTACCGTGAAATGGGTACTTGAATATTTCCAGGCTGTAAGCCCGGTAGCCAACTGGTTGTTTGATGCGGTGGGACGATTTTCCGAGCTCATTGCTAACCTGGAGTCCAGGTTCGGGAACTTCTGGGATTCTCTGTCCCTGGATGATGTGGCGGATCCGGAAGGGGTGATGAACCGGGTTGCGGACCTGTTCCACTCCACCGTGACCAGTGTTGTTTCCTTTGTTGAAGAGGTTGGGGAAGAATTCCTGACCATGGTAAAAGATATTGCCCTTACCACCCTGGTGACATTTGTCAAAAACTATTTCCCCAATGCTTATGATCTGTTAATAGTACTGCTGGGCGAAGACCCGGTAACCAAGGAAACCGTTGACCGTAACGGCACCAATATTCTAAATGCAGGTCTGAAAGTACTTGGTGAAAGGGGAGCTCAAATAAAAAGTCAGATGGTCCAAAATGGCATTTTTGAAAAATGCGTAAACTGGATCGATCTAACTATAGGCCTGGTTTTAGCCCTGATTTATGATATTGGCAATATATTCGACACCCTCTGGACCCTGATAACTTTCGATTCCCTGTTTCATCCCATTGAAACCTTTACCCGAATTGCCGAGGCATTTACCACTCCCATCGCCAGAGTGGTGAATTTCATCACCGATGCCATGATACAACTGTTGGCAATTCTCAGGGAGGCCTTGTTGACCGGGCTCAGCAACTTCGCCAGGGAAACCAGGGGTTACTTCCTGATCACGGTGTTGATAGGCAGGGATCCTTTCACCGGTAACCGGGTAGAGCGCAATACCGAGAATATAATTCATGGCTTCTTCAGTTTGATGGAAGGCGGGGAGGAACAATTCCAGCAGTTGAAGGAAAGCGGCAAAATCGCCCAGATGACCGAAAAGATCCAAAAGGCTGTAACTCAATTGAATTTCACTTTGGCTTATGTACTGGGATTATTTACCAGCCTATGGGAATCCCTGGATTGGAATGATTTCCTTAATCCGCCGGCGGTATTCAGAAGGATCGTGGCCACTTTCGGGGATCCGGTGATACGACTGATAAGATTCGTGGTCACCATAGTAAAAATAGCAGTGGAAATATTGCTCATTGCCATGAATTTCCCGTTTGAAACCGTCAATAATATAATTCAGCGGTCACTGGAGGCTTTTGACAATATCAAGCGGGATCCATTAGGATTCCTGAAGAACATACTTAAAGGCATCAAACAAGGCTTTGTCCAGTTCTTTGACAACATCCTCAATCATTTGCTCAACGGGCTGGCTAACTGGCTCTTTGGCTCACTGGGTGAACTGGGTATTCAAATTCCTCCTGATCTGAGTTTCAAGAGCATCCTGAACCTGGTGCTGCAAATATTGGGAATCAGTGTTGACCTGATCATGGAACGGGTGTGGTTGAAACTGACTGAACAAATAGGGCCGGAAAAAGTGGCCAAGATCCGGGGAGCCATTGACAAACTGACCGGTATCTGGGCTTTTGTCAAAGACGTGATTGATCGGGGGCCAATTGCCATATGGGAATATGTCCAGGAAAAACTCAGTGAATTATGGAGTATGGTGCTGGATGCCGCCAAAAACTGGATCATGACCAGGGTCATAGTCGCGGTTACCACCAAACTGCTAAGCATGCTGGATCCCACCGGCATTATGGCCGTGATCAACAGCGTAATCGCCATATACCGGGCTATCCAGTCATTTATTGAACAATTGCGGGCCATGCTGGAAATACTGAACTCGTTCGTCAATGGAGTGGCGGAAATAGCTGCTGGCAATATCAAGGTTGCTGCGGACTTCCTGGAACGGGCCATGGCTAATGGCATCCCGGTGTTGATAGGCTTCCTGGCCAATCAGGTAGGCCTGGGCGGAATTGGTCGCAAACTGGCGGAAATCATTCAGGGCATCAGGGAAAAGATCACCGAAGGAATTGATTGGCTGGTGGCCAAAGCCCTGAGGATTGGCCGGCCTATCATTGATGGGGTTTTGCGGGTGATCGAGTTTGGAGAAGAAGTAGTGGAAAGAGGAAAAGAAGCTGTTCGAGGTGTCGTTAATTCCGTCCTTGAACGTTTAGGACTTCGAAAATCATTCCGGACAAACGATGGTAAGAACCATAACCTGTATCTGGAAACTGCAGGTAACACTACTAATTTGATGGTTGCATCAGTTCCAAGAACTGTTGGGCAACTGGTGTCAGACCGAAAAAACGAGATAAATGAACAGAACAGCAACGATCCTTCTAAGGTAACCGAAAATCAACCTAAGTTGAATGCCTTGGATCTTATAATCACGACGAAAGCTCAGATTGATGCATTATTACCCCAATACCAGGATGCAGTGGACAGGAGCAGTTCAACGCAATCTGAACAAATTAAATCTCAACTGAACCATAAAATGAATTTAATAATTGCACAGTTAATTATTGCAGGAATAAATGTGGAAGGCATAAATAATATTGAAACCTACGTGAGCCACAGCACGATTAGTGATAATAGGCCTTCACAGGTTTTAGCGTTACCACTAACCACTATTCCAGGTAATACCGCCGGCTCCACTCCTCAAGAAGCCCCGCCTGGTTGGGATTTAATCGATCCTGCAACCAGATCCAACAGCTGGGTAGCTGCGCATTTATTGAACCATAATCTGCACGGACCTGGGTTGAAATGGAATCTGGTGTCAGGAACAAAAGAAACCAACAACAATATGAAGACCGAGATTGAGAATAAAGCCAAGTCCGATGTTTTAGAAAATCCAAACAATCAATACTACTATCAGGTAAATGTTACCTACTTTGGCGAGAACCCCACCAAACCAAATATGAAATTGTTCCCATTCCAGATCAGAGTGGAATACGGAGAGCTCACCGGTGGGCCAGGAGCATATACCAGGAATTTAACTAGTGCATCCACGTTTACCCAGGACTCACCAGAGGTTACAAATATTAGTATGCCTTCATTTAATGAATCATCGGCCTCAAGGTTGAAGGAAGCTTCTGACAACGCAGGTAAGTCTATTCCAAGACCAGTTTTTGAGGCAATTATAGATGTAAGAAGAACCTTGCCAACACAAACTTTCGGAAATTCAGTTTCGGATATGATAGCTGTGATGGACGATTACTATGTGAATAATAAAGGGAAAACACCGGGTTGGTTCCAAGGTAGGTACGGGGCAGACTTAATAGCTTTATCACAACAACACATTTTTATGGAATTCTAATTTCTTAATTAAAAAATGGACCCAAACTTTATACTTCAACACAATGAATTTTTGGACTCCCTGTCCAATAATCCTGGAATACTAATTGAAAATAATTCCATTGAAATAGCCGTAGGGATGAACAAACCCCACAAAAATGGAAATGGGTGGTCTGCTCCTGTTTTAAGAATTTATCAATCAATAAAATCTCTGAAAATACTATGGAGGTACAACCCTGATGGGATAAACCTGGAATTCTTGGATATAGAAAAAGACTTTGTGGAAGGAGAATTTAAACTGGTGGATTATGATAAATACATTGAAGCCATCCAGCCTGACTGGCTGATGGAAGAATTTAATCTAAGATTGGACAAGAAGTTTAGAGTACTTTATCCGGTAGAAGAACTGAATGGAGAATATATTGTGTGTATCAATAGTCAGAATTTCAATGAATTGGTCTATTTGGATCTTGATAATAGTACTGTTTCGGTTATACAAGCCGATTTTGAGACCTACCTTAAATGTGGGTACCGTCATAACTTTTTTTATGGTTGGCAAAAGGCATTGTTCCTGGACTCAAAGCACTTCTCAAGGATTCTGAATCATTACCTGCCACAATTATTTCCAAAAAACTTTAAGTAACAATGTCATGAACTCTGATGCAAAACGATTTCGGAGAAGGGCTAAAAAGCAAAGACCTTCTCAAAAGCACCATCAAAACGATGCTTTTTTTGAATCGCAGGTACAGCGAAAATGTGAGAAATGCGAGGAAGAGGAAAAACAGAATGTACAAAAAAAGTCTGTGGGTCATTCCTCCCATAAGGGAAAAAGCTTTTTCGGACATTTCATGGACAACATTAACACCAAAGGAAGCCCGTTGTCCAAAAATCAGAGAACTTTTTTCGAATCCAGGATGCAGGAATATTTTGGGGATGTGCGCCTGCATACCGACCAGGACGCGAGTAACGCAGCCAAAGAAATCGGGGCTAAAGCCTTCACCTGGCAAAATCACATCGTTGTCAACAGCTCTTATTTTAATGCCAACAGTTTGGAAAGCCAGCAGCTAATGGCACATGAGCTTAAACACGTACGGCAGCAGAAAGAGGGAAAGCACAAAATTCAAATGATGCCGGAGGAAGAGTCCACCCCTGAAACTGACAGGGAACAGAGCATGGACCAGGAAGCCCAGGAAGGTTCCCGGGAAACCGTTGCCAGTGAAATGGAAGCAGAGCAGGAAGAGGAGAAGATCCTGGAACCTGAAACCGTGCCGGATTTTCAAACCTTTGGCGCACCCCATACTCAAACTGTTTTTGCCAACTCCGTTACTTTCAGGGGTAAGACCGATGCCACTTTCGACGGTGGAATCGGGTCAACCAGGAATTTAAGCAGGACTCCGGCAGAAGCCTGTGCCGGATGCCCGGACAATGACTGCTGGCATTATACCGGACAACTGGTGATCAACTATAGTGTTTCTACCAGTGTCAACTTACCTGATGTACCGGAGGGACTCACCGAATGTCAGCATCAGCGGGTACGAAATGCCATAGACAATGTGCTGGTTCCCCATGAGCAGGAACATGTAACCGCTTTCAGTCAATATAATGGCACAGTGACTTTGTCTATTGATTATACCGGCTGCAGTGATGGTATTGAGGGTTATGTCCAGGGATTACACGATGCCAATGAAGCTGCCCGGCAGGCTGCGGCTCAGTCAGCAAGTGACACTTTAGATCCCTTCCATGTTCTGGTAGACCTGGATTGTGAGGATGAATCGACCACACCGGCCCCTGAGCAGCCGGAGTCGGAATAATCTGATTTAACTTTTTGAAGTAAAGTGAATTAGGTAAATTAATCATTATGCAAGGGATCAACAGTAAAATGAAGGTGGTTGCTGCTTACAGGGACATTTTCACCCGGTGCCTGGAAGCGTTGGAAAGGATAATTCTGGATCGTGTTTCCTTTGAGAAGGAGGGCAGAAGGATGAACCTGGAGCAATACCAAAATGCGGAGCTGGGCCCGGTGATAGACAGAATTTTACAATTACCGGAAGAGTTCTCATTTGAGGAAAAGCTGGTTTTGCTGTTGGCAATGGCCCCCCATCTAAAACCGGGTTTTCTGGAAGATATCATGGCCAGGGCTTTGCCTGAGGGCGGTGAATTTATAGCCTTTGGCGGTGTCAAGGGTCAACAGCACCGGGGCATATTGCCGACAGGGGAAACTGCACTGTACCTGTTAGCGGGAACGGACATTGTGCAGCGTCTGGAGCACCAGAACATGTTCAACAGTGATGCCCGGTTCGCGTTGCACGGTTTGTTGCATGTAGGCAGCGTAGCACAGGGAGAGCCAAACATGGCAGGACCACTGATCCCTGACAGCGACTGGCTGGAAAAGATCTTGCTGGGAAAGGAAGCGGCGCCTGTTTACAGTGTGGAATTCCCGGCCCGCAGAATCACTACCTCTATGCTGTGGGAAGACCTGGTTCTGCACCCCCAAACCTATAGCCGGATAGATGATATTCAAATATGGATGTCGCACCATCAAAAAGTGCTGCAGGACCCGGCCTTTGGCCGCAGGATAAGGCCCGGTTACAGGGTGCTGTTTTATGGCAAGGCTGGAACCGGAAAAACTACTACCGCTTCATTACTGGGCAAAAAATTTGATATTCCGGTGTACCGTATAGATCTGTCCCGGGTGGTTTCAAAGTACATCGGCGAAACTGAAAAACACATAGAGTTGGTATTTTCCAGGGCACAAAGAAAAAACTGGATACTATTCTTTGACGAAGCTGATGCCTTATTTGGCAAGAGGACTGCGGTTCAAAGTTCCAATGACAAATTTGCCAACCAGGAAGTTTCATTTTTACTGCAGCGGGTAGAGGACTTTGAAGGTCTGCTTATCCTGGCGTCTAATTTTAAAAGTAATATAGATGATGCTTTTTTAAGAAGGTTTCACAACATTATCCATTTTCCATTACCCGGGGTTGCGGAAAGATATAAATTATGGAATCAAAGCGTCCCTGATAGTATGACCACCAGCCCTGATATCGACTGGCGCCAAATAGCGGACAAGTACGAAATATCCGGGGCGGATATTGTAAACGTGATGTACTATGCTACCTTAAAGGCCCATTCCCGAAAGAACGATTTGCTGACCAGAAAGGATATTTACGAAGGGATAAAAAAAGAGTTGAAAAAACAGGATAAGACTTTTTCGGACTAGTGAGTATAGAAAATCAAGTATGTATATAGGTTATATTTTATGGTTCATTTTTGGGATCACCTATTTTTCACCAACCCGTATCCAACCAAACACCTTCTCAGAAAAAGAATTCGTGGCAGGCATGAATGACAGCAGTTTAGAATTCTTTCCAGCCATTGGTCAAAACAAAGCAGTGACGGTTGTATCCCATGGACTTAATAACAAACCATCTGTCATGCTTCCCCTGGTAAATTACCTTAATGAATTGGGGTCTGATGTTTATATGCTAAAGCTATTCGGACATCGATCGGATAGCTCTAACTTAAAGGACCTTACACAGGACATTTGGGTGAGTGAAACCTTGAATGCCTATAACCAGGCAAGAGAACTATCTGAAAAAAATGATGTGCCACTCTTCTTTATGGGATATTCCCTGGGCGCTTTGATTGGTCAGTTTATGATATTCAGTTCAAATGGTGCGGTAAGTTTTGACCGCCAGGTACTGCTAGCTCCAGCAACTGCGCTGCGCTGCCGGTCCGGAGTACTGAAGACAACCTTTATCCTGCCTGGACATTGGAAATTGCCAAGTTATACACCTGAAGCTTATCGGGCTAATGAAGGGATCCAAATTAATGCTTACAAGATTCTTTTTAGACTTGAGAAGCAAATTCAAAAAGGTAAGTTCTCCAATTTGAACTTACCCACATTATTGATTATGGATCAGAAAGATGAGCTGGTTAGTTACAAAAGGTTAAACAGGTATATAGACAAGTATGGGTTAACTGAATACCAGATGCTGGCGCTGGACCCTTCTATGGAGGACAGGGACACTAAATACCATCATCTGATCATAGATGGACCTTCAATGGGAGAAGATAATTGGGAATTGTCACGAAGGGAAATAAAAGAGTTCCTCTTTCCAGATCAGAATTAATCGGTCTTAAAATCTACTATCTAACTATCGACTAGCCACTATCTTTTATCTACTATCTCGTGCATAGCACTTAAATCGTAGATAGTCGATGGTAGATCGTTAATACCTTACTTGCCCAGGGTATTAAACCTCACTTCATAGGTCAGTGACCAAAATCCGGTAAAGGTGTGGTAGTTATTTTCTACCACCTGGTGTTGTTTGAAAACCCTGCTCTTATCTGTGGCTACCCGTTCCTGGTTTAATGCTTCCCGCAGGCCGTATGCTCCGTTTAAGCCAAAGGTAAAATAGTTGCGTCCAAATCTGAACCGGGCGCCAATTCCCAGTATAATTTCAGAATTAAAAGTGTTGCGCCCATCTTTTACATCGAATTCAGTTAATAGCAGGTCATTTTCTTTATCAGCAATAGTGGCCTTGGCTCTCACCAGGTAATTAAATGAGAACCCCCCCTGTAGGAAGAACCTGGTTTCCAGTAAGTCATTGGTTCGGGCACTCCTGGAAGGGATCCATTTTACCAACAGCGGGAATTTTACCCAGCTTTGATTTTCCTGATGAATAAAATCAATCTGTTCGGATTCCAATCTTTTGGGCTCGCGGTATTCTATTTCCGTATTGTTCATCCAAAAATTCAAACCAACAGACAAATTTTCATTGAGATATCGATTCACGTGGGCGCCCAGTAAAACGCTCCCTACCGTTTGAAAGTTAAAATCAGGATCAATATCGCGATTAATTTTGGTATTAACAGGGATGGTATAAAGCCAGCCCACGGTTACTCCGGCAGAGTATTTTTTGGCATGTAACAGTTCTGTATCGTATATGCGCCTGAATGATTGATTCTCGCTGTCCTGTAAGGAATAAGTAGGATGTTCCCTAATCAGCCTGGTACTTAGAAACTGGGATAACGGTTTTACGCCGAGCACCTGGTAAGTTTTTCCCAGCAGTACATAGGCTCTCTG
>Ga0256867_10000333_pt1 | contig 18313 bp, 20 predicted proteins | sample RVTome_15_FD_185939 | JGI IMG/M metagenome (GOLD analysis project Ga0256867, IMG submission 185939) | Soil microbial communities from uranium-contaminated site in the Upper Colorado River Basin, Wyoming, United States - RVT150D86 (HiSeq) ... | reverse complement strand
GGAGCCGCCGTACTCGTCGGTGCGCCGGTTGTAGTACGGGGTCAGGAACTGCTGCGGCAGGTAGGAGTGCGAGCCGTAGACGTAGACGATGTCGAAGCCGGCCTCGCGGGCGCGCTTGGCCGCCTCGACGTAGAAGCCCTGCACCTCCCGGATGTCATCTCGGTCCATCTCCTTCGGGTAGGTGAGGTACTCGAAGTCGCTCGGGATCTGCGAGGGCGCGCGCGGCACGCAGCGCGACTCCATGCAGGGCGCATGCGGGCCGCCGTACCAGAGCTCGGCGGCGGCGAGCGCGCCGTGCTCGTGGAGCATGTCGCACATGAGCCCGAGGTTCTTGATGTCGTCGTCGTCCCACAGGCGCGCGGAGACGCGATGCGTGTCGTCGGACTCGGGGTGGATCGAGCAGTACTCGGTGCAGACCGCCGCGTAGCCGCCCTCGGCCTTCATCGCCCGGAAGTGCGCCTGGCTCATGGGCTTCTCCGAGCCGAAGCCGTTGCAGTGCGGGATCTGGTAGAAGCGGTTCTTCATCGTCTTCGGGCCGATCTGGATGGGCTCGAAGAGGATGTCGTGCCTGGGGTCGCGCGCCATCTGGCAGGCCTCCTTCCGCGGGTGGGGACGATTCTCCAACCGTCGCGCCGACGGCGCAAGCAGCAGGAGAAACGAGCCGGGGAGAGCGGGCCCGCCCCGGCTCCGAAGGGATCTGCGCCCTACGCGAAGGCCGGCATCACCTCGTCGTGGATCAGCCTGAGCTGGCCCTTGACGTCGGGGACGCTCACGTCCTTGCCGGTGAAGGCCTTCACGATCGCCGGGTCGGTGATGCAGAGGATCATGTGGTTCACGCCCGTCGAGGCGATCTCCTGGATCTTGGCCGTGCACTCCTCCGGGCTGCCCGCGATCGAGAGCCTGTCGGCCACGTCGGGCGTGGTCAGCTCGTACGCCTTGTCGAGCTCGCCCTTGCCGAGCGCCTCGATGATCGGCGTCATGTCGGCGGGGTCGATGCCGTGCCGCTCGAGCTGCTCGTGCGGCATGGAGGAGATGTAGAAGGCGACCATCGTGCGCGCCGTGCGCTTCGCCTCGTCGGAGTCGGGCGCGCAGACGATCACGCACCAGGCGCCGATGTCGAGATCCTCCCAGTTCCGGCCCGCCCGGTCTGCGCCGATCTTGATGTTCTCGACGAGGTACTCGTAGGCCTCCTTGGAGTAGGAGAGCGCGTGGTGGCAGCCGTCCGAGAGCTCGCCGGCCGCCTGGAAGGACTTCGGCCCGCGCATGGCGCCGATGATGAGCGGCACGCGCTCCTGCACCGGCCGGGCGAAGGTGAAGAGGCCCGAGTACTTGTAGAAGTCGCCCTCGTAGGTGATGGCGCCGTCGTCGAGGAAGGTGCGCATGACGTGATGCGCTTCCTTGACGCGGGAGAGCGGCTTCATCTGCGACCAGTCCATGTGGTACTGGCTCAGGAGGCCGAAGTTCCCGATCGAGAAGACGCACTCGGTGCGCCCGCCGGTGACCTCGTCGAGCGTGGCCAGCGCCTGGACGATGAGCGTCGGCTCGCGCAACCCGATCGGCGTCAGGTTGGGACCGAAGCGGATGGACTTGGTCTTGTCCGCCGCGTGGGCGAAGAGCACCCACATGTCCTTGTGCCAGGTCTCGTCGACCGAGTAGACGGCGTGGTAGCCGAGCTCGTCGGCCGTCTTGATCATGTCGACGGAGTCCTTGATCGGGTAGTCCGGAAGCGTCACGTAGCTGAACTTCATCCCTCGCCCTCCTCGGCCTCGATTTCCTCCAGGAGCTTCTCGCCGGAGACGACGCTGTCGGCGAAGTGGTCGTGCATCCACGCCAGGTGCTCCCACCGGCTGTCGACGATCCGCAGCGTGTCCCAGGCTGGGATGTCCTGCTGGGGCGTGTGCTCGGTCATGAGCTCTGGGGCGACCTCGTAGATGTGGTCGAAGCGCATGACGACGTCCTCCTTGATGCGCTTCGCCTCCGGCGGGCGCTGGGCGGCGAGCCTGAAGCCGATCATGCCTCCGCCTCCTCGTAGGCCTCGTCCAGGAGGTACTTCCCCGGGTTCATGACGTTCAACGGGTCGAGGGCGCGCTTGATCTTCTTCATGACGTCGAAGCCGCCGCCCAGCTCGAGCGGGACGAGGTCGACCTCGCCCTCGCGGCACGATCCGTGGCACGCGGAGATCGAGCCCCCGTGCTCAATGGCGATGCGGGCGATCTCCCGCTTCGCGTCCACCCACGCGGCCCAGCTCTCCTCGTCCCACTGCATCTCCCAGATGCCGATGTCGATCTCCGTGAGGTAGTCGCCCCACGGCTTGTAGGCGCCGTTCGTGTACGCGAACATGCCCCAGTCGTCGAACATGTCGAAACGCTCGCGCAGGCCGGCGGCGACCGCGTGCCACTTCTCGCGCACTGCGGGGAGCTGCGAGTAGAGGATCGACGCGTCCTCGCAGTGCCAGCTCATGGGCACGACCTGCCCGTCGCGGAGCCGCCCGTGGAGCGGCGTCGCGTAGCGGTCGTGCCGGGAGGCCCAGTCGCCCTGGGAGATCTCGTCGCCGAGGTACTCGCCGCCTGTCGCCTTGCCGATTCTGAGCAGGCGCTTGGCGGTGGCGCGGACCTCGTCCGCGTTCCCGTAGGCCGCGAGCGCGACCACGCCCTTCACCCAGTCGGGCTGCGGGATGTAGGCCTCGTCGTCGCGGCGGAGGTAGGCGAGCTTCCACTCGTCGAAGAGGACGACGCCGGCGAGCGTGGCCGCGCCCGAGCGGGCGAACTCGCCGGTTGCCCGCCAGGCGTCCTCGTAGGAGCGGAACGCGTAGAAGGCCGAGAACTCGGCCTCGGGCCGCTTGACGAGCTCGAGCGTCGCCTCGGTGGCGATCCCGAGCGTGCCCTGGTGGCCCATGAACAGGTGCTTCAGCTGGTAGCCGCTCGACGACTTGCGGACTTTCTTGCCGCCGCCGTCCCCGACCCTGATGATCTCCCCGGTCGGGAGGACGAGCTCGAAGCTGATGACGAGGTCGCGGGTGTGGCCGTAGCGGCCGCCGATCAGCGACCACCCGCTCGTGCCGATGCGCCCGCCCACGAGCGAGCACGGGTACGAAGCCGGGTTGTCGGGATAGATGAAGCCGTGCTGCTTGAGCTCCTCCGAGAGCTTCAGCATGTTGATCCCCGGCTGCACGGTGACCGTGCGGTCCTCGAGGTCGAGCTCGAGGATCCTGTCCATCAGCTTCACGTCCACGACGATCCCGTGCCTGAGCGGCACGGCGCCGTCGGTCAGCCCGGTGCCCCCGGCGCGCGGGACGATCGGGACGCGCTCGCGGTTGGCGAGCTTCACGACCTCGGAGATCTGCTCGGCCGAGGTCGGGAGGACGACCGCGTCGGGCGCGAACTCCGACCAGCGGTGGACGGGGAAGGGCGAGGGGACGCGCGTGCGGTTCAGCCGTGCGGCCGCGCCGGCGAAGACGTGCTCCTCGCCGCAGATCTGGACGAGCTCGTCGAGGACGCCGTCGGTGACCGCGGTCGCCATCTCAGACCTCCAGCCCTGCCGAGGCGGCCACGAGCTCCATCAGGTCGACCACCTCGACGGCCTGTTCCTTGCCCTGCTCGGTCAGGGGTCGCTCGGACCACACGCAGGCGGAGACGAGCGTGTCGACCTCGAGCGCCTTTGCCTTCTCCACCCGGCGGCGGCTGATCTCGGCCGTCAGGTCGGGGCGCTCGATCGAGAGCCCGGCACCCGCGCCGGAGCAGTACGACCACTGGGTCACGTGGTCGACGTCCTTGAACGTCAGGCCCGGAATCGCCTTGAGGATCTCCCGCGGCTCCTTGTGAATCCCTTTTCTCTTGTTGAGCCTGCATGCATCGTGGTAGGTAGCCACCCGATCGATCGGGACGGAAAGCGTCAGCTTTCCGTCCCTCAAGAGCTCCGCGACGAGCTCGACCACCAGGACGATCTCGAAGTCGAAGTCGTCGCCGAAGTAGCGCGGGTAGTCCTCCGTGAAAGCGATGTAGTCGTGCGGGTCGAGGACGAGGATCCGCTTCGCGCCGACGGCCCGCCAGTCCGCGACGTTGTGCTCGGCGAAGCGCCTGGCCTGGTCGACGTAGCCCATCTCGGCCGCGGGCCCCCCGCAGCACCACTGCTCGCGCATGAGGCCGAACTCGACGCCGGCCGCCTTCAGGATCTGCGCGACCGCCCGCGGCTGCGACGTCCGGTAGAAGGCCGCCTCGCAGTCGCAGAAGAGCACCGTCTCGCCGCCGACCGGGAGGTCGAGCCCCTCGGCCCAGTCGGCCACATGCTCCTGCGAGACCGGCGTCCCGTTCAGCACGGGCTCGTTCTTGCCCTGGTCGGTGAGCTCGTTCCAGCGCTGCCAGCCGGGCTGGTGGATGCCGCTCTCGACGGCGAGCGCGCGGACCGCCTTGACCAGGTCGACCGTGCGCGTGCGGAAGCGGTAGAAGTCGCCCGTGAAGAGCGTGTTCGGGCAGCGCAGCTCGCACGCGCCGCACTGGGTGCAGTGGACGTAGTCCCGCGCCACCTCCTCGATGGAGAGGAGCCCCTGCTCCATCGCCACGACGTTCGCGTGGAAGGCCGTGGGCGTGTGGGCCTCGTCCCGCGTGACCTGCATGACCGGGCAGACCTCACGGCAGAACTTGTGCCCCGAGCTGAAGCAGTTGTAGGCCGCGTTTCGCCATTCCGCCACGAACTCGGCGGTGCGCCCGTCGTTCCCCCCGGAGTCGTTGACCTCTCGAGTCGCCATTCGCCTCCTTCGCTGGGTTGCGCCGACTCTAGGACGCCTGCGGTAGAAATGCCAGTCATGACCGGTGCCTGGAAACCCGTGATCGGGCTCTCCCTCTCCAACCACGACTTCGGCGACTACGCGGCCGTCGGCTTCCAGCGGCCGGTCGCCCTGGCGGGCGGCGTCGGCCTCACGCTTCCCCGCGTCGAGGGCGCCCTCGACGACGCGCTCGACCTCTGCGACGGCGTCCTCCTGGGCGGCGGCCGGGACATCGACCCGGCGCGCTACGGGCAGGAGCCGACGGAGCACCTCGCGCCCACGGAGCCGCACCGCGACGCCTTCGAGCTCGAGCTGACGGAGCGCGTGCTCGACCGCGGGCTGCCCCTCCTCGGCATGTGCCGCGGGATGCAGATCATGAACGTCGCTCTCGGCGGGACCCTCGTCCAGGACGTCTCGCTCAGGCCCGAGTGGGCCGAGCACCCCGCGGACCGGGGCTGGCAGGCCTGGAAGGAGGTCGAGCGCGCCTCGCTCGCCGGCTCCGAGGAGGTCCCGCCGCACCCGCGCCACGCGATCACGATCGAGCGGGGGAGCCGCTTGCACGCCGCGCTCGGCGTCGAGGAGATCGAGGTCGACAGCTTCCACCACCAGGCGCTCGACGAGGTCGCCTCCGAGCTGACGGTCGTGGCCCGCGCCCACGACGGGGTCGTCGAGGCCGTCGAGCTCGACGGCGAGCGGTACGTGCTTGCCGTGCAGTGGGAGCTGCAGGAGGAGTGGCGCGTGGACCGGCGTTTCCTCAAGCCCTTCGCCGCCTTCGTAGCGGCGGCCGCCGAGCCACGCTAGATGCCCGCCCGGCGGCTCGCGCGCTCACGGCCGACGCCTGCGACGCGGCGCCGGAACGCCGCGCTCGCCCTCGCCCGTACCTCCGGGTACGGGCCGCGGACGAGCGCGACGCCCGGCTTGGTCGCAGACGCCTCCGACGAACACGCGAACCGCCGGCCGGGCATCTGATGGGCATCGGTCTCGGCCTCGGCGCCGCGCTCGCCTGGGGCAGTGCCGACGTCCTGGCGACGATCGCCTCGCGCCGCACGGGGGCCTTCCGGGTCGTTCTCGGCTTCCACGTCGTGGCGGTCGCCTTCCTGGCCGTGCTCGTGGGGGCGACCGGCGAGACGCTGTCGGGGATCTCGGCCGGCGACCTCGCCTGGCTGGCCGTCGTGGGCGTGCTCGGCGGGGTCGCGTACCTCACCTTCTACCGCGCGCTGGCCATCGGCCCCATCTCGATCGTGAGCCCGATCGTGGCCGCCTACGCCGCGGTCACGGTCGTCCTCGCCGTCCTCATCGGCGGCGAGCGCCCGGGGCCGGGGGAGATCGCCGCGGTCGTGGTCGTCATCCTCGGCGTGCTGCTCGCGTCCTCGGACCTGACCCAGATCCGGGGGCTCGAGCGCGTCGCGCTCGTCGGCATCGTCCTGGCGCTCGTGACCGCGGTCGTGATCGGCGGCTTCGTCTACGGGGTCGCGCACTTCGGCGAGGAGCACGGCTGGCTCGTCCCGGTCTTCCTGGCCCGGGGATTCTCGGCGCTCTTCCTCCTGGCGCTCTCCCTGCGCAACGGCGAATGGCGCTTCCCCTACCGCTCGCCGAGCCTCCTCGGGCTGATCGCCGCCGTCGGAGTGGTCGACACGAGCGCATACGTGCTCTTCAGCGTGGGCGTCCGCCACGCGGACACGTCGGTCGTGGCGACGGCGGCCGCGCCCTATGCCGTCGTCCCCATCCTCGCCGGGGTCTTCATGTTCGGCGAGCGCCCGCGCCCGACCCAGTGGGCAGGGATCGGCCTGGTCCTCGCCGGGCTCGTCCTCCTGGGGCTGAGCGCCTAGCTGCGGGGTCTCGTCTTCCGGGGGTCGTAGACCGGGAAGTCGTCCACGGCCGCCGCGACGGTGCCGTTGCCGAGGGCGACCTCGACCGTCTCGCCCTTGCCGGCGAAGCGAGTGTCGAGGACGGCCATCCCGATCACCCGGCCGAGCGTCGGAGACTCCGCCGGGCTCGTGAGCGTGCCCGCCGGCTCGCCGTCCTTCGTCACCGCCGCGCCGTACTCCGGCACCTCGGAGCCCTCGACCGCGAGCGTGACGAGCCGCTTCGGCGGCGCCTTCGCCGTCTCGGCGAGCGCGGCTTTCCCGTGGAAATCGCCCGCGTCGAGGCGGATGACCTTGTCCAGCGACATGTCGAACGGGTCGGTCTCGTGCTGGAAGTAGTCGTAGCCGATAAAGATGAGCCCGGACTCGATGCGAAGCGACTCGACCGCGGAGAGGCCGTACGGCTTGGCGCCGGCCTCGGTGAGCACGCCCCAGAGCTCCTCGGCGTAGTCCGGCTCGGTGAAGATCTCGTAGCCGAGCTCGCCGGAGTAGCCGGTCCGCGAGGCCCAGGCCGGAACGCGTCCGACGTGGACCTGATGCGGGAGGAAGCGGAAGTAGGGAAGGCTCTCGACGTCCTCGTCGACGAGCCCGGCGAGAAGCTCCCGCGAGCGCGGCCCCTGGAGCTGGACGTGGGGGAGTCGCTCCGTGATCGGCTCGATGGAGACGTCCAGGCCGGCCGTTGCCTCGCGCATGTGCTCGAGGTCGGAGTCGAGCGCGGTGATCACCCAGGCGCTCGAGTCGGTGAACTTGAAGACCGTCCCGTCGCCGACCATCTTGCCGTTCTCGTCGCAGAAGGGCGCGTAGCGCACCTGGCCGACCTCGAGCCCGAGCATGTTGTTCGTGAAGATCCGGTCGGCGGCCGCGAGGGCGTCGGGCCCGGAGAAGTCCCACTTGCGCAGCGGCGACTCGTCCCAGACGCCAACGTCCTGGCGGGCGGCGTGGTGCTCGGCGACCGCGTCGCCGAAGTCGGTCGTCCAGAACCAGCCCTCCCACTCCATGAAGTCGGCGCCGAGCGTACGCTGGACGCCGTCGAAGGCCGTGCGGATGGTCCCTGCGTCGGTGCTCACGATCCCTCCTTCGCCGTTGGGCGCCAGCCTAAAGCGTCCGAGACCGCCGCTGCACGAGCCAGGAGCGCGGGGAGCGCCCGCGCCATCGCCTCCTCGCCGAAGCGTGATGCCGGGCCCTGCACGCCCAGGACGGCGGCCAGCTCGCCGCCGCTCCCGCGAACCGGTGCGGCGAGAGCGTTCAGGTCGTCCTCGCGCTCGCCGAGCGCGCGCGCCCAGCCCTGGCGGCGGGCGGCCTCGACCGTCCGGGCGAGCGCCTCCCGGTCGACGATCGTCCGCGCGGTGAACGCCCGGAGCCTGCCGGGTGGGAGGCTCTCGCCGCCGAAGGCGAGGGCGACCTTGCCGGTGGCCGTTGCGTGGCCGACGCTCGGCCGCCCCACGCGGGCGACGCTCTGTACCGACGAGGCGCTCTGGACGAAGTCCACGGTGACCGCATCCGGGCCGCCGGGAGCAGAGAGGGTCGCGGTCTCGCCGGTCTCCTCGGCCAGCGCCCGCAGATGCGGGCGGGCCACCTCGCGGAGGTCCAGGCGCGCGAGCACGGCGTTCCCGAGCTCCACCAGCCGCAGGCCGAGGCGGTAGCGACCGCTCTCGGGGACGTGCTCGACGAGCCCCGAATCGGCCAGCGTGGCGAGCAGGCGCGAGGCCGAGCTGGGGTGGAGGCCGGTGCGCCGGGCCACCTCGTTCGTGCCCAGCTCGCCGCCGTCCGCGAGCGCGCCGAGCACGGAGGCGGCGCGCTCGACCGCCGCCACGCGCCGTGTGGCTGGCCGTCCGGTCCGGGCCATGGTACGGTCAGTATCGCAGACTTGAAACGCTATTGCCCAGGAGGCAACGACGCCATGCCCGACCTGCCCGCCTCGCCCCGCTTCGTCGTCGTCGGCGCCGGGATCCACGGACTCTCCACCGCCTACCACCTCGCGAAGGAGCTGCGGAGGCGCGGGGCCGGCTCGGGCGCCGACGTCGTCGTCCTCGAGAAGTCGGAGCCGGGGGCCGGCGCCTCGGGCATCGCCTGCGGCGTCGTTCGCAACAACTACTTCCAGCCGGCCATGAGCGAGCTGATGCAGGCCTGCGTCGAGGTCTGGGAGTCCGACCCGGAGGCCTACGCCTTCAACCCGGTCGGCTACATGGCGCTCGGCCCCGCCGTGCAGGAGCCGGATCTCGCGGCCACGTTCGAGCGGCAGGAGAGGATCGGCTACCGCTCGACCCTCGTCACCGGCGCCGCCGAGGTGGACGCGTACATGAAGCGCGTCTTTCCCGACTGGCGCGCGCAGGGGGTGACCGCGCTCCTGCACGAGCACCAGGGAGGCTTCGCCTTCAACCGCGAGTCGGTGCTCGGGCTCGCGGGCAAGTGCGCCGAGGAGGGCGTCGAGGTCGTGAGCGGCGTCGAGGTACGCGCGATCGAGCTCGCGGGCGACGGCACGGCGCGGGCGCTCGAGACGAGCCGCGGCCGCCTCGAGGTCGGCGAGCAGCTCGTCGTCGCGCCCGGCCCGTGGGCGAAGCGTTTCTGGTCCATGCTCGAGCTGCCGGCGACGATCGACGTCAGGACGCCGTCCGGCGACGTCGTCCACGACCGCCCGATGTGGACGTACTGGAACCTCCAGGAGGGCGAGATCACGGTCGACCCGACGATGTTCGCCACCGCCGATGGGAGCGCGCCGCCGGTCGTCCACCTGGACACCGACGCGCCGCTCTCCACGGACGAAGGCGAGCTCGTGACCGACGAGCTCTGGGGCATCTACTACAAGCGCGACCGCCACGGCGTCCAGGGCGGCGCCTCGCCGCTCGTCGTCGAGGGGGACGTCGAGCTCGACCCCTACCCGTCCACGACGGACGTCGACGCGGGCTTCCCGGACATGTGGTGCGCCGCGCTCTCGCACGCGATGAGCCGCTTCGAGGGCTGCCGGCCGCTCTACAAGCTGGCGCGCTCGGGAGGCGTCGGCGCCTTCACCGCGGACAACTTCCCGGTCTTCGACTACCTGCGCCCGAACACGTACGCGATCCTCGACTCGAACCACGGCTACAAGATGATCGGCGTCGGCCGCGAGGTCGCGAAGGTCCTCCTCGGCGACCACTCGAGCCTCCTCCACCCGTTCCGCTTCGAGCGCTTCGCGACGGGCGACCTCCACCCGGTCTCGAGCTCGCCCTACCCCTGGTCGTAGACGCCCGGGCCGGGCGGGCGCGCCCTTTCCGGCCACGCCCAGGGGTCTGACCCCGGGCCATGTCCGCCGGAGAGGAGAGGTATGTCACAGAAGTGTGACGGGCCACGGCCTGCAGGCCCGGCTTCTGTCCCTTCCGGCCACGCCCAGGGGTCTGACCCCGGGCCATGGCCGCCGGGGACACTGCGCGTCATGGGCGCCACGGGTCGGCGAGGCCGGCCGGGTCGGGCCTTCGGCTCAGCCGGCGCCGCAGACCTGGAAGCCGTAGGCGGAGGCGAGGTCGTCCGCCTCGCCGTCGAGCTCCTGCACCTCGGCGATGCGGGCCTGCGCCGCCTCGGCGTCTCCCTCGGCGGCCGCCGCGGCGATCCCGCGCGTGGCCTCGATCTGCCGCTCCGTCAGGTCGAGCATCGCCGCGTAGTCGCCCTCGTCCTCGACGGGCGGGCGCAGATCGCGCAGGCGTTCGAGCTGGCTCTCGGCGATCGCCGCCGCCTCGTCGGCGAGGCCGGCGAGCTCCGGGCCCGACTCCGGCTCGCCGAGGGCGTCGAGCTCGGCACTCGCCTCGGCGCAGATCGCATCCGCCCGCGCGATCAGCTCCTCCCGGGTCAGCCGCTCGCCGCCCTCGTCCCCGCCGCAGGCGGAAAGTGCGGCCGCAACCAGCACCGCGGCGACCCACGGCGGCCGTTGCCGCTTGAAGATCGAACCCCGGTGGCTCACGATGGACGCGTGCTGATGTTCTGGCTCATCCCGATGGCGCCACGCGGGCTGCTGTGGCTGACGCTGGCGCTTGCGGTCTACCTGACGGTAATCGAGCTGCGGGAGTACCGGCCTCCCTGGCGGTGGTGGGTCTGGTGGATCTCGTTCGTCATCATCACGCACTTCATCGGCTACCTCATCCTCCGCGCTGTCCGTGCCTACCACCGATTCAAGCACTCCAGAGCCTAGGGACCTCCGGGACGAGACGTGGTTCCGCGTCGCGGTGATCCTCGGGCTCCTGCTCGTCATCTTCGTCGCGTCGCGAAGCTGCCAGCGAGAGGGCCTCGACGTCTCCCAGGAGGAGGCGATCGAGATCGCCAAGCAGGAGGTCGACTTCGAGCCGGACGACGTCCAGATCCGGCTGCTGCGCCAGGGCGTCACCTACGCCCAGCGCTGGGTCGTCGGCCTCGCCGAACTGCGGGCGAACGGCGAGCGCTTCAACGAGGTCGTGGTCGTCGTCGACGCGTCGAGCGGCGACGTGGTCGAGGTCAGAAGCTGACGCCGCCGCGGCGTCGCGCTGTAGACGATTTCGACACATTCCGGGCGAAAAGGTGTCCTGGAACAACCTAGGAGCCACTAGTGACGGGTTTTAGCCTCGCCCCATCCTCCACAGAGCGGTATCCGAAGCGAGAGGAAATGTCCGGCGTGCTTGTTAGCGTCGAACGGCGGCCGTCGGTGAAGCGGGTCGGAGGAAAGGCCTTGTTCACGAAAGTCGGGAGGGCTCTGATGATCGGGAGTGGGTCCTAGATGGGCGCCGCAGCGAGCGTGCTGGCGCAGACCGCGGAGGAGGTAGCGGGTCAGCTCGGCCTCGACTCGCTCATCCTCACCGAGTTCTACTTCTACGTCTCGATCCCGCTCATGTGGCTCATCCACGCGGGGTTCCTCATGTACGAGGGCGGCGCATCGCGGCGGAAGAACGTGATGGCCACGGTCCTCAAGAACTTCCTCACGATCGCCGTCGTGACACCGACGTTCTACTACTTCGGCTGGTGGATCTACGGCTGCTTCCAGAACGGCGGCCTGTCGAGTGCCTCCGGGCCCGACAACTTCCCGGCCTTCTGCGGCGCGACGTATCCGTGGAGCCCGGGATCGGGCGGCAACCTCGACGACCACCTCCTCGGGGTGTTCCTCGTCGCGTTCATCGTCTTCTCGTGGGTGACCGGGTCGATCATGTCCGGCGCGGTCATCGAGCGCATCAGGCTCTCGTCGTACCTGGTGCTGACGGTCATGCTCGGCTCGGTGGCCTGGGTCTTCGCCGCCTCGTGGGGCTGGAGCGTCGGCTGGCTGACCGAGAACTACGGCTACCACGACGCGGCCGCCTCCATGGTCGTCCACGGCGTCGCCGGGTTCTTCGCGCTGGGGGTGGTTCTGAACCTGGGGCCACGAATCGGGAAGTACGACTCGGAAGGGAGATCCCGGGAGTTCCGAGGCCACAACCTCCACCTGACGCTGATCGGGCTGATGCTGATCTACGCGGGGTTCTACGGCTTCTACATGGCGTGTATCACGCCGCTTTCGACGACGTTCCCCGGCTACGTGACGATCTACTTCACGCCCGTGACGCTGAGCGCGTTTTGCCTGACGCTCACGTTCGGCTTCGCGGCCGGTTTCGTCGGCGGCTACTTCGCGAGCAAGGCAGACCCGTACTGGACGATGGCCGGCGCCCTCGCGGGCGCGGTCACCGTCTCGGCCGGGGCGGACATCTACCACCCGTCCTTCGTCTGGCTCCTCGCCCTGTTCGGCTCGATGACGACCGTCTGGGTCGGCAACTGGATCGAGAGGAGGATGCGGGTCGACGACGCGGTCGGCGCGTTCGCCGTCCACGGGTACGCTGGCCTCCTCGGCATCATGCTGCTGGGGGTCTTCGCGGGCGGCTACCCGACGGGGGTCGCCAACGTGCCCACCTCCTTCGGCGGGCAGCTCATGGGCGCGATGACGATGATCCCGCTCGGCTTCGGCCTCGGCTACGCCATCAGCTGGATCCTCAAGAGGCTCAACCTCCTGCGCGTGTCGCCGGAGGTCGAGCTCGAGGGCATCGACATCGCCGAGTACGGCAGCGACTTCTTCCCGGAGTCCGCGCGGGTGGACGAGCCGATCGTCCTCCCGAACGGCGATCAGATTCCGAGCGAGGCGCTGCTCCGCGAGGAGTATGCGAGAATCCTGAACGGCGGCAAGACGCCGGCGAGGGCATGAGGGGGTTGATCCGATGATCTCGCTCGTTTTCTCCATCGGTGTGATGGTTCTGGTAGTCGGGTTGACGGTTCGCTGGGCGCTGCGCGAGGATCGCCGGCGGAAGCTCGCGGCCGCTAACGAGACGAAGGAGGGCGTCAACGCATGATCGACAGCTTCCCATTCGAATCCTGGTATGCGGGCGATGCCTTCAACCCCGAGCTGGGCGGGTACTGGGCCTACTCCGGCGATCCGGGCGGCGCGTACGACAGCACCACCGCGTCGACGGGGACGTGGGTGATCACGGTCATCGGGATGGCCACCGTCCTCCTCGCCTTCATCGGGTGGTTCCGCTTCGAGGGCCAGCGCCTTGCGGAGGCAACGGAGCGGATCCGCAGCAGTCGGCGCTGGAGCGCGGCGGACGGCGTGCAGGGCCCGCCCCCGCCGCACAGCGAGGTCTCCCGATGACGACCCTGCAAACCTGCGCCGGAAGGGAGGGCTGACGTGGCACGCGGCAAGCAGATCGAGTTCCCGCCCAACCAGACGCACTCGAAAACCTTCGAGCGGTTCATGCTGCTCCTGACGGTCGTCTGCATCGTGACGGTCGTGATCATCGTCAACGTCCACACCGGGTCCTTCATCGGGCCCTGGTAGGCACTTCGCGGACTGAGTAGGGAGCAGGGCCGGCGCGTCGAGCGCCGGCCCTGCCGTCTCTACGGGGCCAGCCGGCTGCGGAGGCGGGCGGCCTCGATGGCGTTCTTGAGCAGCCAGACGTCGGTGATCGGCCCGACGCCGCCGGGGACGGGGGTGATCGCTTCCGCCTTCTCGGCAACGCTCTCGAAGTCGAGGTCGCCGACTAGGCGCACCTTTCCGGTCTCCTCGTCGGTCACCGGGTTGATGCCGACGTCGATCGCGAGCACGCCCTCCTTCACCATGGCGCCGGTGACGACGCGGGGGACGCCGGCGGCGACGACGAGGACGTCCGCCCGCGACGTGTGCTCCTCGAGGCGGCCCGCCTGGGCCGTGAAGCGGTGGCAGGAGACGACGGTCGCGCCGCGGGCGAGGCCGAGCCAGAGGGCCGGCTTGCCGACGTTGTTCGAGCGCCCGACTAGCACGAGGTCGAGGCCGTTGTAGAAGGTGGCGGGATCGCGTCCGCTCTCCTCGACGTAGCGGTCGAGGAGCCAGAAGACGCTCGCGGGCGTCGAGGGCGTGTACCGCGGCTCCCCGAGGGCGAGGAGGCCGGCGTTCTCGGGATGGACGGCCTCGACGTCCTTCAGCGGGTCGAGCTGGCGGTAGAGGTGCTCCTCGGAGACCTGCGGCGGCAGTGGGCGGAGGATGAGGATCCCGGAGATGCGCGGGTCGGCGTTGAGCTTGCCGACGAGGGCGAGTGCGTCCGCTTCCTCGACGTCGGCTCCGAGCTGCTCGCCGACGTAGCGGCAGCCCAGCTCGTCCGCCAGCCTCCGCACCCGGCGCTCGTACGCCTGCGCCGCGTAGTCCTCGCCGACGAGGACGGTGGCGAGGCCGGGCCGGATCCCGGCCGCTCCCAGCGCGGCAGCCTCGCGCTCCACCTCGGCGCGGAGCTCGTCGGAGAGCCGGGTCCCGTCGATGACGGTCGCGCTCACCCGGTGGCGACGGCCCGCTTCGTGGCGGTCTCCGCGCTCCGGACGACGGCGCGCGCCCGCTCGACCCGGTCGTCCCCCTCGACCGTGGCGAGGTTGATCTCGACGAGGTTCGCCGCGGCGCGTGCTGCCGAGAAGGCGAGGATCGCGGCGGTGGCCGCATCCCCACGGAGGTTCGGGTTGCCGCAGACGGCGATCTCGGCGGCGAGCTCGGCCACGGAGGCGGCGCACTCGGCGATCTCGAGCGGGACGTCTGCGGCGCGCGAGAGCGTCTCGCCGATCAGCGTGTTCCGGACCTCGGGCTCGAGCTCCTTCGGCATGCGCAGCGCGGTGAGCACGTTCTCGTAGGCGACTGCGTCCTCGCCGGCCAGCGGCGCGGCCCGGTGGCGCAGCGTCTCGGCCTGCGCGACGGCGCCGGCGGCCTCGTCCCACTCGTGCGCGAAGCGCGCCGCCATGGCCGCGAGGGAGGCGGCCATCTCGGTCACGAAGGCGGCGACCGAGCCGCCGCCGGGCGCGGGCGTCTCCGCCGCGATCGTGTCGAGGAGCTCCTCGAACGGCATGTCCGTGTAGGGCACGGTGCGATTCTCCTCGATTTCCGGGCGCCAGGCCCGGGGCGGCTCAGAACAGCCCGACCGTCTTGCCGTTCTCGTCGATCGGCGCGGGGGAAACCATGTTTCCCCCGCGGGCCCCTTCTTAGAGTTCCTGACGAAATGAGGTCTCGTCGCCGGGGTGCGATGGTCGTTCCGAGGCAAGGACGCAGGGAGCGTTCGTATCCGCAGGGAGACGGGCGCGACCGAGGACGCTGTCTCGGGGCGAGCAGCGCGGCCCGGCGGCACAGCACCTCATTGCGTTAGGAGCTCTTAGAAGAGCCCCACGGTCTTGCCGTTCTCGTCGACGTCGACGTCGAAGGCTGCCGGCTTCACGCCCAGGCCCGGCATCGTCTGCATGTCGCCGAGGAGCGGGACGAGCCAGCCCGAGCCGGTGTAGGCGCGGATGTCGCGCACCGTCACCGTGAAGCCGGTCGGCGCGTTCAGGAGCGTCGGGTCGTGCGACAGCGAGAGGTGCGTCTTCGCCATGCAGACCGGCAGCGTGTCGTAGCCCTGCTCCGTGAACGTCCGGAGCTTCTCCTGCGCCGCCGGGAGGAAGGCGACGCCGTCCGCGCCGTACACGCGCTTGCAGACTGCCTCGATCTTCTCGGCGATGGGCGCGTCGTGCGCGTAGAGGAAGTCGAAGTCGTTCGGCTGCGCGGCCGCGTCCACGACCGCCTCGGCCAGCGCCTGGGCGCCCTCGCCGCCGCGCCCGAAGGCCTCGTTGAGCTCGGCCGCGTGCGCCCCGAACTCGAGCGCGAGCTTGCGGACGACCTCGAGCTCCTCGTCCGTGTCGGTCGGGAAGCGGTTGACTGCCACGACGGCGTTCAGCCCGAACTCCTTGACGATGCCGACGTGGCGCCTCAGGTTCTCGGCGCCGCGCTCGATCGCCTCGACGCCGCCGTCCGGGTCGCCGCCATGGTGCTTGAGCGCCCGCACGGTCGCGACGACGCAGACCGCGCTCGGCCGCAGCCCGCCGATGCAGCAGACGATGTCGAGGAACTTCTCCATGCCCATGTCGGAGCCGAAGCCGGACTCCGTGACGACGTACTCGCCGAGCTTGAGGCCGACGAGGTCGGCGACGAGCGAGTTGTTGCCGTGGGCGATGTTGGCGAAGGGCCCGCAGTGGACGAAGGCGGCCTGGCCCTCGAGCGTCTGCACGAGGTTCGGCTTGATCGCGTCCTTGAGGAGGACGGTCATCGCGCCCGCCGCCCTCAGCTGCTCGGCGGTGACGGGCTCGCCCTCGTACGTGTAGCCCACCGTGATCGCCCCGAGCCGCTTCCGCAGGTCGTGCAGGTCGCGGGCCACGGCCAGGATGGCCATGACCTCGGAGGCCGCGGTGATGTCGTAGCCGGTCTCGCGCGGGTAGCCGTTCGCGCGCCCGCCGAGCCCGAGGACGATCTGCCGGAGCGCACGGTCGTTGATGTCGACGCAGCGCCGCCAGCTGATCGAGAGCGGGTCGATCCCGAGCGCGTTTCCGTGCAGGAGGTGGGCCTCGAGCATCGCCGCGAGGAGGTTGTTGGCCGCGCCGATCGCGTGGATGTCGCCCGTGAAATGGAGGTTCAGGTCCTCCATGGGGACGACCTGCGCGTAGCCGCCGCCGGCCGCGCCGCCCTTGATCCCGAAGACGGGGCCGAGCGAGGCCTCGCGGAGGCAGAGCGCCACCCGGCGGCCGATGTGCCCGAGCCCCTGCGTGAGCGAGACGGACGTCGTCGTCTTCCCCTCGCCGGCCTTCGTCGGCGTGATCGCGGTGACGCAGACGAGCTTCCCGTCGGGCCGGTCGGCGAGCCGCTCCACGACCGACAGGTCGACCTTGGCCTTGTACGCGCCATAGAGGTCGTACTCGTCGGGCTGGAGGCCCAGCTCCTCGGCGATCTCCGCGATCGGTCGGAGGGTCGCCTCCTGCGCGATCTCCAGGCTGCTCGGCATCTGCGTGGCCATGAGGCTCCTTTGTCGAGGGTCAGTGGGAAACCGCCGCGGCGGCCAGCTCCGACACGAGGCTGTCGGTGTGGAAGCGCTCGAGCGCGAACGGGGCGATCAGCTTCGGCGTCTCGCCGCCGGCGACGAGCTCGGCCAGCGTCTTCCCGACAATCGGCGCCGCCTTGAAGCCGTACGTGCCCCAGCCCGTGGAGACGAGGAAGCCGCCGAGCTCCGTCTTCCCGAGGATGGGGCTGTAGTCCGGCGACAGGTCGCACAGGCCGGTCCAGGTCCGGAGCACGCGGATGCGCTCGAGCTGCGGGAGGAGCTCGAGGACGTGACCCGCCGAGTACTCGAGGAACGAGAACGTGCCCTTGCTCGTGTACGTCGTGTAGGGCTCGATCTCGGCTCCGATCAGGAACTCGCCGCGGTCGGTCTGGGACACGTAGACGTGCATCTGGGACGAGACGATAATCACGTCGAGGAACGGCTTCACCGGCTCGGTCACGAAGGCCTGCAGGATGTGGGTCGTGATCGGGAGCGGCACCCCGGCGAGGTCGGCGACGAGCGTCGACCAGCCGGCCGTCGCGCTCACGACCATGTCGGTCTTGACGCGCCCGCGCGTCGTCTCGACCCCGGTCACGCGCCCGTTCGAGCGCTCGATCCCGGTGACCTCGGTGTAGGGATGGATCTCGACGCCCCGGCGGTCGGCGCCGCGTGCGAAGCCCCAGACGACGGCGTCGTGCCGGATGATCCCGCCCGGCGGGTGGTAGAGCGCCGCCTGTACCGGCCAGGTGACGTCGTCTGAGAGGTCCATCTCCGGGCAGAGCTTCGCGATCTCGTCCCGGTAGATGACGCGCGAGTCGATGCCGAGGAGCTGGTTCACCTCCGCGCGCTCGTTCGCCGTGATGATCCCGCGGTCGGAGTGCGCGAGCGTCAGGTGGCCCTGCTGCGAGAAGAGCAGGTTGAAGTCGAGGTCGGCCGAGAGGCCCTCGTAGAGCTTCACGCTCTCCTTGTAGAACTCGGCGCCCTCCGGCGTGCGGTAGTTGGCGCGGATGATGGTCGTGTTCCGGCCGGAGGCGCCCGAGCCGATGTAGCTCTTCTCCAGGATCGCCACGTCGGTGATGCCGTGGTTCTTGGCCAGGTAGTACGCGGTGGCGAGCCCGTGCGAGCCGCCGCCGACGATGACGACGTCGTAGCGGTTCTTGAGCTCCGAGCGAGGGCGCCACATGCGCCTGACGCGGAAGACGTCCTTCATCGAGCAAGCCCCTCGTGCGCGTCGATCGCCGCCTCGGCGACGCTGTGGCCGTACTCCTGCGGGAAGTAGAGCCGGAACCGCTCGCCCTCGCCGCGGAGGACGAGCGCGTGGACGTGGGCGACGATGCCCGCCGCCGGGAGCGCGTCTAGGTCGAGGTCGGTGAGGC